>Ga0114951_10002860_pt1 | contig 18803 bp, 20 predicted proteins | sample AM7aDNAmetaG_FD_88677 | JGI IMG/M metagenome (GOLD analysis project Ga0114951, IMG submission 88677) | Freshwater microbial communities from Finland to study Microbial Dark Matter (Phase II) - AM7a DNA metaG | ecosystem: Environmental > Aquatic > Freshwater > Lake | place: Finland: Lake Alinen...
CATGATCCTGATGGCGGTTTTGGGACACGCACATCATGGAAGCAGCATGCCTCATACCTCAGCAATACAACCCGTTTCTCCGTCACGAATCGCGCCGAAACAAACAAGCACCGTTCCAGAGCACGCGAGCGCGGTTTCCACGGCGGAGGTTTCCCGTGAAATTAAGATCCTGCAGGCATTGGGCGAGGATCCGACGGAAGTAATAACTGAAGCGATGGATGCTGATCAACTGGCAAAAGAAATGAGTTACTGGGACGAAGTAGCTCTGCATTCCTATAAGCAACCGGCCTCGTCGGCAACGGCGGGGAAATTCTAGTTTAACATCACGATACGATACGCCGAACATGTCGCCCCGCTATCGAGTCGTTTACGTCCACTTAGGAGATATGATGCGTTTGCACATAAAAACGGCAGTTTCATTCGCTGTGTTAATCAGCATGATGATGGGACTGCCGCTCGCTATCGCTTTCGGCTTAAAAAAGAATTAAAAACGACGGATAGTTAAAATGGTCGGATCGTCTTGGAATGCCGCGTCATTTAAGAAATCCATCGTTTCATGGAATAAAACGCCCGTGAGCGCTTACACTTCAATCCTGGAATGACGAAACGGAGCCGGATCAATTGAAACTCGCTGCCTGAGACTGATAATCCGGAATGTCCTTGTTTTGAACCGGATTTCCCTCGTCCCTTTGGCGCGCTTCATTGCACTTAGCCGAAACCTTTACCTTATTCTTTTCAAGGCACGCCCGAATGCGACCTTCTCCCACCGCTACCTTCGAACACAGTTTTTCCATATCCTCACGGCAAGCCGAAACAAAAGCATTCAGATTGTTCGTCGCATTCTGTAACTCTTCCGACGCATCATAAAAAGCAGATTCGCACGAGCTGGAAAGCTTGTCACTATGCGCATAAAGACAGGCCAATCCGCGATTATTTCCTGGTGTGACTGTGCGACAAAAAGTCTCCAATTCCGTCTGGCACATCGTTTCCAGCTTCTTTGTGTTTTTTGCCATTCTTTTATCAATCGTCCCTTCTGACGCAACCGCTGAGAAACACGCCGTCAAAAAGAACACCATAAAAATACTACTTATCACTATTTTCACAAGCCCTCCCTATACAGTAGGATAAAATTTGTTTTGCTTGATTTAATAATTTCACAATGATTCTTTACAAATGGTTTTTCGAAAAACCCATCACACAACACATCGTAGCGCGTATTTTATGCTTAAAGGCCGACGGGGGCTATGGGGTGTTGACCCTAGTTGGTGCCGGGTATGCGGCCTTGCAAAAAACTGTTTTTTAATTGGGCTGTTCAGGATAGTTATGACTGAAAATAATCAGAAATTTTTATATCATAAAACTAAGCGGCCAGACTAGGAGAATGAAAAAAGCGCTACTGTTACTTTCGAACTTTTGTTCGCTGTAACAATAGCGCCTGTATTGATTTGAAATAACTCCCCCGCCTGATGGACTTTCGCAACTGGCTTATGACCTCCGAAGAGGTGGAAATCCTCAAGATCTTGACGAAAGGGCTACCGCTCGCTGTCGCTTGACCACCTCTCTCCCGGCCGAACAGAGCATTGACAAAAAAGCCATTAAGACCTATTATTGGCATATGCTAATAACCATCAAAGAGCCCCATGCCCAGACCTTTTAAATATAGACGCGTTTGCGGAACTCCCGGAGCAGACTATTTTAAGCCCAGGGGCATTCCTCTCTCTGATCTCCAGGAGGTTGGTTTGACGATCGATGAATTTGAAGCGATCCGCCTCGCGGACTTGGAAGGTCTCTACCAGGAAGATGCCGCTAAAAAAATGGCCATCTCCCGTCAGACATTCGGGAATATTATTGCGACCGCACATAAGAAGATCGCAGATGCTATCGTGAATGGTAAAGCCCTTAAAATCGAGGGGCGCAAAGACATTAAGAAAACAAAAACATGATAAAGATCGACGGGAAAATGTGCAACGGTTGCTGCGCCTGTATCGGAATTTGCCCGGTAGACGGAGTCCGGCTTGTAGGAGGCAAGGCTGTTGCAAATGAACAATGCATCGATTGCGGAACCTGCGTCGCATCTTGCCCTGCCGGAGCGATCTCCTTGGCTGAAAATTGATTAGGCATTGATTATGGACCCAATACTATCGTCACTCAGAAAAAGAAGCAGACAGTTCAAACAATACGGTTATGACCTTCCCGCCTCACGCCGGTTCATATGGAAATTGTCCGGAATCCGCCACGAAACAGTCCTCGAGATCGGAACAGGTAAGGGACATTTGACCGCCCTGCTGGCGCAGAAAGGTCTAAAGATCGTCTCGGTTGATCTTGATGGAGAAGTTCTGAAAACTGCAAAAGCCCATTTGGCAGCGCTAAAACTCAGCAAACGCGTTTCGCTCAAAAAGATGAACGCGGAAAAACTTCAATTCAAGTCTGGGAGTTTTGACAACGTGATCTCTATGGATTTCTTTCATCATGCTAAAAATCCTCTTCGCTGCCTCCGGGAAATGATGCGAGTAACCCGAAAAACCCTTGTTATCGCAGATTTGAACCAAAACGGTATGCGGATCATGGACCTTGTACATAAAAGTGAGGGGAAAAAGCACGAAACACCCAAGATCCCCTTCAGGGGCCTAAAGAAACATCTTCTCGCACATCATTTCAACGTCAAAAGTTATCGTCACCCATGCCACCAGATATTTGTGGCCCAAAGGAGGAACCCATGAAAGTTTGTATCCCTACCACCACTAAAGATGGAAAATCCGCACGAGTCTTTGAGCACTTCGGAAGCGCACCTTTTTTCACCGTTTGTGACACAGAGAAAAATACGATCGAGATCATCGACAATGCGAACCAACACCACTCCCACGGTATGTGCCAACCCATGAGCGCACTCATCGGCAAAGGGATCGATGCGGTCGTCACCGGAGGCATGGGAGCCAGAGCCGTCCAGAAACTGAACGAAGGTGGGATCAAAGTCTATCGCGCCGTCCCTGGCACCGTTGAGGCTATCTTGCAGCAATTTTCAAAAGGTGGTCTTCAGGAGCTAACCATCGAGAACGCCTGCGCTCAACATGGGTGCCACTAAAAATTCTGCCTACGGCTAGAAACTTCTATTAGGGCGTCTCGGCTATTTTGACGGATTTTTCGATGCATTCGAGGCAGCTTTTTTTCTTCAACGCCTTGATGTCACGGCACTTCAGAGAGCCTGCGAAAGACCGAAGTTGTTCCATTTTTTCTGCGGTATTTTGGGGAAAGTAACGTTCGATGATGCTCTTTGTGGCGTAAAATGCGCCGCAATACCCTTCTGGAGCCCTTCCTCCGCCGCACGTTGAAAGCAGCTCCACGGTTTTTTCTTCGAGCGGATACTTTTCCCGAAGAGTTTCCGCTATGGATTGGGCACAATTCAATCTGTGAGGTCCCTTCTTTCCCAAATAATACGCCTTTGCTGTCTCCTTCATTTTTTAGATGAGCCAGAGCAACAGCCTTCTGGAACCCCTAGTTTTTTAAGGATTTTTTCGGCCAAGCACCAGCCCGTGAGTGAGGACTGAATCAGGTTCACGCCAACGAACGCGGTCCAGAGAAGCCACCATTTACTGACCAAGATCGCAAGAACAACGCTGATCAAAGTAAAACTTCCCGCAATAACGCGAATCCACTTTTCTGTGTTCATGCTAGATCTCCTTTATGATTTTTTAGCCATCATGTAATAAAAGACAGGGACAGCAGTGCGTGAAAGAATGGTCGAAGCAATTTCCCCCGCCATTAACGCCACGGCCAATCCCTGAAAAATTGGGTCGAATAAAATAACAGAGGCTCCGACTACTACCGCCGCGGCAGTAAGCAACATAGGCCGGAAGCGTTGCACACCGGCTTCAATCACCGCTTCTTCAAGCGGCATACCGTCGGCGCGTTTCAATTCGATGAAATCCACTAGGATAATGGAATTGCGAACCACAATCCCGGCCCCCGCAATCATGCCGATCATCGAAGTTGCTGTAAAGAACACGCCGCCAAGCCAGTGCGCGGGCAAAATACCGATCAGCGTAAGCGGGATTGGAAGCATGATAATCCACGGCGTCTTAAACGATTGGAACCATCCCACCACGAGGACATAGATAAGAAGGAGCACAAACGCAAATGCAATCCCAAGATCGCGGAACACTTCGAAGGTAATCTGCCACTCCCCATCCCACTTGAGAGTCCAGCGGTCCGTCGTAGACGGCTGACCGTTAAAAAGCTGATCGAGCGTCTTCTGGCCTTCGTGATTTTCCGGCGCTGGCATCTTCGCAATATCCTTTTTGAGCTTCAGGATGGCATAAGCCGGGCTCTCAAATTTGCCTCCCACGTCCGCAATCACATAAGAAACTCGCATAAGATTCTTATGGTAGATCGCACGATCTTTGAATCCATTCTGAATATCCACAAGGTCTTTGATGGGGATAGGATTTCCGTAGCGGGAAAGAAGCGTCATGTTGAGTACAGCATCCAGCGTCTTCCGTTTCCCCTCAGGCAATCGCACAAGGATCTCGACCGGCTCATATTCCCCGGAAAGATGCGCGAGATCCACGGCTTTCCCTCCGATTGCGGTCGTAATGGCCTCCGCAATGTGGGTCACCGGAATACCGTTCAGGGAAGCCTTTTGCGTGTTCACTTTCAAACTCGCCAGTTTTTCCTTAGCCTGAACATAGGTATCGATGTCCGTGACATCGCGATCTTCGGAAAGCATTTTCTCGATCCGGGCGGCAAGTTCATTCTGTCCTTCCGTGCTCGGACCATAGATCTCAAGCACCAGAGTTGAAAGCACTGGTGGGCCCGGCGGGACCTCAGCTACCTGCACGTGGCCACCGTATTTTCCAACGATCTCATGGATCTTCGGTCGAACGGCCTTGGCGATGTCGTGACTCTGCCGTTTCCGATCATGTTTTCCAGCGAGATTCACCTGAAGATCCGCCTGATAAGGTTTAGAACGCAGAAAATAATGACGCACGAGCCCGTTAAAGTTATAAGGGGCCGCTGTCCCCACATACATTTCAATATCCTTCACCTCCGGAACCGTAACGAGATAATCTGCAATCTCTGTGATCGCCGTTTGAGTTCGGGCTTTGGGCGTTCCTTCAGGCATATTAAGCACCACCTGAAATTCATTTTTATTATCAAACGGAAGCATTTTCATGCGAACAAGCTTGAGAGGCACCAGCATCACCACCGCAAATAGCAGAATCCCAAGCGCCCAAAGGAATTTCTTACGAATCTTCGGGTTATGGATCAAAGGATTCATGTACGACCGGTAAAGACGAGTCAGGAAATCCTCTTTTTCACCTTCATGATGGACCTTGAGCTTGCCCTGAGCAAATGCCCGCCCCAGGATCTGGTAAGCCGCCCATGGCGTTGCCACAAACGCAACGAACATCGAGAACACCATAGCCGCGCTGGCGCCAATCGGAATCGGTCGCATGTAGGGTCCCATGAGACCGCGAACAAAAGCCATAGGTAAAATCGCCGCGATCACCGTGAGCGTCGCGAGAATCAGCGGACTGCGGACCTCGTTTACAGCATCGATAGTGACATCCAGGATGTTCTTGCCCTTGTTCTCCGGCATCCGGAGATGGCGAACAATGTTCTCCACGTCCACGATTGGATCGTCGACCAAAATACCGATTGAAAAGATCAAGGCAAAAAGCGTGATGCGGTTTAATGTGAATCCAAGAAAATAAAAAGTCGCAAGAGTAAGAGCTAGTGTCATTGGGATCGCAATCGCTACAACGCCCGCCTCCCGGCTTCCGAGCGCCCAAGCGATCAAGAGACTCACACCAAATACCGCGATTCCCATATGAAACAGAAGTTCATCGGACTTTTCCTTGGCCGTTTCACCGTAGTCACGTGTTACGGTCATCTGGACATCCCTTGGAAGCACTGCTTCAGGTATTTTCTTGATTGTATGGAGAATTACATCTGACAGATGGGCTGCGTTTGCGCCCTTGCGCTTGGAAATGGCCAGCGTTACCGCGTCGAAGGGCCCCTTCTTCTGATCTTTGGCAGCTGGCCCAAAAAGAATCTGCGTTGAGCGCTCTTCCTGGTCCGGTCCATCCACGATCTGGGCAATGTCTTTGAGCATCACGATATTGCCGGCATTCACTCCGACTACAAGATTTTCTAGGTCAGACTTTGTTTTGAAGAAGGAGTTTGCCTCCACCGATTCCAGCGCTGGTTCGCTTTCCAAATGCCCGGCGCTTTGTTTCACATTCGCGGCGCGTATCAATTGTCCGATCTCAAGGGGATTCAAAAGCCGCTCTTTCAATTTCTCCTCATCCAAAAAAACCTGGAATTGTCGCTTGCGGCCGCCTGTGATGTGCGTTTCTGAAACCTCAGGGATCGCATTCACGATGTTTTGGAGATTCGCCACCGTCTTGCGTAACACCACAGGATCCTGCTTTTCACTGTGGAACGTGAGCGTCAGAATAGGAACATTATCGATCGAACGAACTTTTAGAAGCGGTTGCGTCGCGCCCGGAGGTAGAAAATCGAGATTGGAATATACCTTGGTATAAAGTTTGATCAGGCTTTTTTCGACATCCTCTCCCACTTTGAACCGGACAATGATCAATGCTCCTTCAGGCTCAATTGTGGAATAGATATACTCGACGCCCGGGATCTCCCAAAGCTTCCGCTCTCCAAGATTCACGATCCTTTGTTCGACTTCCTTCGAATCTGCGCCAGGATAAGAAACAAAAATATCGAACATGGGCACCGAGATCTGGGGTTCTTCTTCCCGCGGAAGGTTTATGACCGCGAAAAGGCCGATGATGAACGATGCTGCAATAATGAGGGGCGTGATCTTCGACTTCGCGAAGTAACTGACGATACCGCTGATCAAGTCGGAATGATGGGTTTTCATGACTCCCTGCCTTTCAAGCGGGTATTCACCAAATGAATCCCATTCTCATCCAACTGTCCTGAAAGGAAAAGTAACTTGGCGTACTCCACTTCCAAGCCGAAAAGCACCTGCTCAAATTCCGTTGTCGTGGTAAGGCTTGCACGGCGCATCTCGAGAAGGTCTGCGATAGATTTGCGCCCTTCTTGATAAAGTTTGGCGGTCAGATCACTCGCTTGTTCGGCATCCTTGGAAGCCTGTTTCAGTACAGGAAGGTCCATGATGACGGTTTCAAACCGCGTCAATTCACCGGCAAGCCCTTTTGCGATCTCATCACGAAGCGCCTGACGATCCGTCTTCAACTCTTCATAACGATGCTTGGCATCCTTGATACGGCCTGGAAGGGTCGGATCAAAAAGGTCCATGGTCCCTTTGAATCCCACCGTATAGTCCTGACCGCCTGTGTGCCAATCCGAGGTATGCTCATTAAGACTCCCAAAACCATAAAATTTTGGGAGAAAGGAAGTCTTCTGCCGAAGGGACTCAATGCGCTGGGCATCGATCATTTGATCCATGGCCGCAAGATCCTTACGCTCCTGATAGGCCCTGGCAATCCAAGTACGAACCTCACCTTTGTCCTGAACATATTCCGGCAATTTTCCCACTGGCTCCCACGTCGATTCCAGATCCTCGCTCATAAGAATATTCATGAGCATTCTGGAACTTTTCAACATCGCCTGGGCCCTGTTCCTTTCGCGTTCAATCCCAGCTGCAGTGACCTTCGCAGCATAAAAATCCGCTCCCAGGATCAGGCCCTTCCGGTTCAAATCCTCGGCTTGCTTCAAATCTTTATCGCTTTGATCTTTCATAGCGGCAGTGACCGCAAGAACTTCTTTCGAGAGCAAAATTCCAAGATAGCTTTCGAGCGTCACAATTCCGGCTTCCATCTCCGTAAAATCCGCTTCAAGGTCCGCGGACTTCACCAGCCCTCGGGCAGAACGGATTTTGGAAATCGTATTAAAGGAATCAAAAAGCAGCATCTCCCCTTCCAATCCAAAGTGATAGTCCGTGCGATGGTTGGGATTGTTAAGCTCATTAAGCGCAAAATCGGCTTGCGTGAATTTATTCTGCTGGAGAAGCATGCCGAAGACGCTTACAGGATCATTCGTGGTCGTCATCGAACCTACGCCCTGAACGTGGGGGAAAAGATCGGCGATAGCGATATTACGGCCGGCCTTCGCTTGTTCAAGTTGCTCGTATCTTTTCTTTAAGGCCGGATAATGCGTCATAACCTTCTGGTAGCAATCGAGGAAGGTCAGGCTACCGAGATGAGTGGGAGCTTTGGGAACGATTTCTTCCGCGGACACAGACTGCCCCGCTAAAAGCATAAGCGCAAAGAAAACCGAGAGTGTTTTTTTCATAGGCATTTAGACCATCTTAGTCTGTTCTCCCTGGCTTGAGAAACGGTTTCTGAAACCCATCAGATCTTCCCTTTCGTTACCTTGAAACACCCGCCCTCGATCTTGATGCCATGTTGATTAACGAGTGCGTTAGCAATCTTTTGTCGAGCCGATATGAGTATCCGCGAAATCGTTGCACGGTGCACTTTCATCTGTTTCGCAGCATCCTGCTGCTCCAGACGCATCCCGTCACAAAGACGCAAAGCCTCCAGCTCATCCAATGTAATCTTGGTAACTATGATGTCGTTACGCGGCACATGAAGAGGGCGAAAGCATCTATCCTCCGGCTTACAACCAACCCACCTTGTCTTTTTAGGCCTCATCGCATCCTCCGGTTATGAGCATACGCTCATAATACTAGCCACGGAAGAAATGTCAAGAAATGACTTTTGGGAGAAAAGAAAAAAGGCGCTGCCGTTACCTTCGAACTTTTGTCCGATGTAAAAATAGCGCCTGTATTGAATTTAAAAAATCCCCCACCTGGGGAACGAGTTTCATAACTGGCTTTTGACCTGTTAAGAAAAGCCTATAAAACTAAGGCGGAGGGTTTGGGGCCCTCCGCTTTGGTTTCCTGCGTCAGCGACCAATCGACTTTCTTGGCGCTGATTCTTATCTTACGGGTCCCGAACCGGACCATTCTTACCTCTATTGGAACCGATATCCAGAGATAGAACGCCGTTCTAGACCCGCGTATGGCTCCCCCGCCTGTTGGACTTTCGCAACTGGTTACTGAAATCTAGCGAGGTAGAGATAATCAAGATGTTATTAAAAACTGCCCTTCCCGCACATCCTGTGTATTAAATCCCTGTCATTTTTTCCAATTTTTCCGGGTAGCGGGCACCTTCGATCTTGATTTCCTCGCAAGCACTTTCAATGTCACGCAAATCCTTGGATGTAAGCTCTATATCAACCGAACCGATATTCTCCTTCAGCCGGTGCAGCTTTGTAGTCCCGGGGATAGGTACGATCCATGGTTTTTGAGCCAAGATCCACGCAAGCGCGATCTGAGCCGGTGCTGCGTTCTTCTTTTGAGCGATCTTGCCAAGAAGGTCAACCAGAGCCTGATTCGCTTTTCGCGCGGCCGGGGTAAACCGGGGAACAACATTACGAAAATCTGTTTTATCAAATGTCGTTTTATCGTCTATTTTGCCAGTGAGAAATCCTTTGCCCAACGGGCTGTAGGGGACAAAACCGATCCCGAGTTCTTCAAGCGTTGATAATAATTCCTTTTCAGGGCCCCGTGTCCATAACGAATATTCACTTTGGACGGCGGCCACCGGTTGCACAGCGTGCGCGCGGCGAATCGTTGTGACTCCCGGTTCCGAGAGTCCGAAATGCTTCACTTTACCCTCCCGAATCAACTCTTTCACGGCCCCCGCCACATCCTCAATAGGCACATTCGGATCAACCCGGTGCTGATAAAAGAGATCAAGAACATCGGTCCTCAGCCGTTTAAGCGAGGCTTCGGCGACCCTTTTGATATTCTCAGGACTGCTGTTCAGAGCTGGCCCTGAGCCTGCTGTTGTCCGAGGATCAACGCGAGTATCAAAACCAAACTTAGTGGCAATGATCACTTTATTGCGAACCGGTTGTAAGGCTTCTCCTACGAGTTCTTCATTTGTAAAAGGGCCGTATATTTCAGCCGTATCGAAAAAGGTAACGCCCATCTCAACAGCTGCCCGAATGACGGAAATCATTTCCGTTTTGTCACCGGCCGGGCCATAACCAAAACTCATTCCCATACAGCCAAGTCCAAGAGCTGATACCTCAAGACCGTTTTTTCCTAATTTACGTTTTTGCATTTTATGTCCTCCACGTTCTTTATCGTATTTTTCAGCAAAAAAAGTCTCCCTTACAAAAGTGCGAAATTAATAAAGAGAGCGTAAACCTGAAAGAGGAGTGGGTCAAATAAAAAGGCGCTACCGTTACCTTCGAACTTTTGTTCGCTGTAACAATAGCGCCTGTATTGATTTAAAAAACTCCCCCGCCTGGGGGACATTCGCAACTGGCTTATGTATTCAGGGGAAGTGGAAATCCTCAAGATGCTGACGAAGGAACTTCGGCTTGCGGCAATTTAGGCGAGTTTGCGAGCCGAAACGCGGACAACCTTACCATTCTTCCAGATCACAAGGGTATCGTTTGTCGCCTGTCTTGCTTTAATCAAGTCTCGAACAGCATGCTTGAGCGCCTTATCAGCTTTTGTCTGGATACTTTCCCTAGAAGCCATTTTTACTCCCTGCCTGTTTGGATACTTTCCCATACTTGGTCTTATTATGAACCGTAATTTCGCCTCGCTCCACCCTAAAAATCTGCTCCGGAGAACCCGTGGAATTATCAAAAACACTCCATGTGTCAAATAATGAACTGTAGGCATTGAAAAGATTTTTGAGACCCCGCGCAAACCGCCGCCTAACATCCTGCTCGAGAATATCATGGCCGCCTTTCCGAACCCGATCTGCGACTCTCGCCAAAGCAAGTTTGACGGTAGGAAGCCACAAGAAAAACATATGGAGTTCGTAACCATGTTGTTTCATCTTCCGAAACAATTTGATGTAGGCTTTTCCGGACAAAGTCGTTTCAAATGCAAAATTAACTTTCCTCCTGGAGCAATCCGCAATCTGGTCGAGAAGTATCTTGCCTGCTTTAATAGCAACCTTTGAAGGGAGGAATGGCGATAAGCCTTTGGCGATCATATCGGCATTGATAAACTCGAAACAATCCGCATAATTCGGAAGAAACTTTTCCGCAAAAGTCGTCTTGCCCGATCCGTTGGGACCTGCGATCACATAAAGTTTAGGCTTGCTCATAAGTTGGAATTATACCACAAAGAAAAAAGGCGCTACCGCAATATGCGATAACGCCTTTTTGAAAAAACTCCCCGTGCAAATAGGTCCCGTAACATTCCTCTCTGTTTTTCATTCCACCATAGGCTTAAATAAAGGGCACAATTCCAGCATTTCGAGAGGCCGAGTTCGAGCCTTGGGAGTTATGTCTGCATGCTCGAGGATTCGTATTTAGGCAGGGTGCAAAAACTCTGAATCTTTTCTGAAGGCGTATTTTTTTATCCCTTTTGTCACCTTTTTAAAAGGCGCTTTTCTTTTAACTCATTGAACAGTAAAGGGTTAAACCATGTCACCCTTCGATGGTGTGACATCCATAAAAAAGGAACGTGTTCCCATGAAGGACTCACTGTCTTTTACACCCAACAGCCATATTTTTCAAGAACTTCTCTTCCTTGAATTGCGGTGGACTATTAAATGGGGCTACCAGTGCACTTCTTCGGGAGTCTGACAGGTAAGCACTTTGACATTCTTGCCATAGTGGAAAATGGACAAAATGTTAAACCCTATGTCCTTGTCTGGTTCAGGAATGATTCTAATAACTTCAGAGAGGCCATGTTGATTAAGCAAATCCATAATCATTTTTATGACCGGGACGGCTTCCTCTTCAACCCTGTTCACCGGGGAGAGATCTACTAGCAGCCTAAAACCTCTACGGCACTTTGGGAGAAGATCCTGAAGCTTCAGATATAACTGCTTCTCCTCCACGGCGTTGACATTTCCTTCATACACAACCGTGACTATATTTTTTATTTCGTCATAAAAGGTTTCAATCATAATTTTCCACCAAACATCTGGAGTGTCCCGTCGATGAGTACCCTGCTGTCTTACTTGGCTAGCGGGTGAAAGCGGCGAATACAACCGGAACCAAGACCGGACTAATGATGATATGAATAAAAGTAAGCAGGGTTGCGGTCTTGGCAGCGCAGTCGTATCTCGCGGCAAAAACAGGGCCCAAGATCGCCGCAGGCATCGCACTGATCAGGACTAGGATCTGCCTGTTGTCCGCGCTGACGTTCAAAAAACCTGAAACAAAACCATTGAGCCACGGCTGAAACAGCATCTGGATGAAAATGGAAACTATTATCAGTTTCCAGAATCCGCCCATCGGTTGGAACGAAAGCCCAAGCCCAAGAATAACGGCTGAGATGACCACCAAGGCTCCCTGCGACATCTTCAGAGCTTCCATGATCGTAGCGACAAACGGCGTCCCAGGCGAAATATTGAAGCGGGATAAAACAAGCCCGGCGACGACAGCCAGGAAAATTGGTGACAGGAAATATTCCTTCGCCAGTTTTCGCAAATCCCGATTTCCCTTTAACGTACCGCCGAAGTACATTGCCACGAGAGGGCAAAAAATAAAGATCGGCAGGCCGACGCCAAGTTCGCTTATGACGATCCCCTCTGCAAGCGCCCGGGGGTTATTGGCAAAGGCATACTGTATGATGGGGTATCCTATGAGCGCGGAAGAGCCGAAGGAAGAAACGATCATCAGCGCGCCGATGCTCTGGCGATCTAATTTCAACAGGCTTCCTATCAGCCAGCTGATCGCCAAAGAAACGGCTCCCGAAAATAACATAAGTAGAACCGGGGGCAAACTCCCGCCTGAGAGACGGTTTGTCCAGAGTTGATAAAAAATAGTGGCAGGCAACACGGCCTGGGTAAGTAACTTTCCAAACAGGACGCTGTCAGCCTGCTTCAATACTCCTTTTGCTTTCAAGAGATATGCCATCAAGACAAGCAGCGCAAATGCAACTACCGTTTCCGCCACATGCAGACCTACTACCGACATTTCCATCCCTCCTCTATTGCTTGACCTGCCCCTATAAGTTGTACCACTAATTAAATCTCCTGAAATTGAATAACATTAATAGGTTTGATTCCAAAGCATTATAACTCACCCACCTTTGGATTGAGATTTCTTTTCAGTAGATGTTCGAAATTCCCCATTACCCGATTAACAAGGCCTGTCAAAACCTTGAACTTAGACTTAAACATGGGAAAACAATCTCAAAAAACGAGCAATCCTACCTTGTCTCAAGTTAGCACGGCAAAAGGAAGGAAAAGGAATATCAGGGACAGCTGATCGAGATCAAGGCGGGAACTGACAGTTTGAAGCGGACGAACCCGAATTATTATGAAGACGGGTGTTTAACCCTCGAACTCTGTAACCGTTTGTATCCATTGTATGTTAAAGCAAACTTTGCAGAAAAGGCTCATATCGCAAATGTCGTAGCTTCGAACTACACCCTCGTTGACGTAAGTCTCGTCCCCAAAAGGAGAAGGCCCTTCAGCATATTCGCCGAAAGGCCTTCATCCACACGATGGCTCCCCCGCCTGGGATCGAACCAGGGACACTGCGGTTACGGTCTGACTTCAGTTACCTGAAGAGTCGGACTTTCTCTTTGCCATATCCAAATTCAAGGACTTAGGCAGCAGGTGTAAAGTCTCTGCACTTGCCCTCCCGCCTTTAGCGGGATGCTAGCTCAGGATTGCCCTCGCGCCGCTTCCGGTTCAAGGGTTTCCCTGACTTAGCCTGCTTGTCACCTCAATGTTTCCACTGAGGGCTGCTAACTTTGAGCGTACTACGCTCACTCGTGCACAGCCGCATGCTCTACCAGCTGAGCTACAGGGGAATGAATTTGAAAGAACAACTTGTTACCCTTTCCAGCCTATGACCTTCAAGGGCGGCTCCATCACATTTCGCTCGAAGAACAGCGGTATTGCTTTTGGAGGGGACAATTATAAAGATTGCGGGGCTAGGGTCAATGAGTGTTTTTGCCCTTTGATTTGAGGCTCTTAGCTGTTATATTTTCATTGTCTTGGAAACCTGCAATGAAAGGAAGTGCCCATGGGGCAAAGAATTGCCATTATCCTGTCGATCCTCGCGATAAGCCTAACCTCCTCCCCTATTCAAAAAGTTTTCTCGGAAGAGGATACCTTTATCGTTGAATCGGTGCAGACCGTCGAGGGCTCTGTCCTCGCGGTTGACGCGGAACATCGCAGAGCCACGATCCACTGGATGAACGATGAGGTCCTCTTCACGTATCAAGATCTTACATTGAACGTCCCGGAGTCCACCTCGATCCTCAAAGAATCCGAAACGATCCGCCTGGATGACCTGGAGTCGGGCGACCATGTCACGCTTCGTTATGATGCAAACGCCGAACCTCTGCCACGCGCGCTCAGCATCGTGGTCGCGGAGACATAACGCCTCTTTAATTCAGACGCTTTTATCTTAGAAAATAACCTCAAAAAAATCAGGAGAAGAAACTCATGTATAAGCTTGTTTTGATACGGCATGGAGAAAGCATTTGGAATAAGGAGAATCGTTTCACGGGATGGTATGACGTGGACCTTTCCGAAAAAGGCCTTGGAGAAGCAAAGGAAGGCGGCCAACTCCTTAAAAAGGAGGGCTATGTCTTCGATATTGCGTTCACCTCGGTCCTCAAACGCGCGATCCGAACGCTTTGGATCGTCCTCGATCAGATGGACCTCATGTGGATCCCGGTCATCCGGGACTGGCGCCTAAACGAACGCCATTACGGTTCTCTACAAGGACTGAATAAATCCGAAACCGCGGCCAAATACGGCGAGGACCAGGTCAAAATCTGGCGCCGGAGCTATGATGTTCCCCCGCCGGCACTTGAGGAAAGCGATCCGAGAAATCCGGCCAAGGACCCGCGCTACCAGAGTTTTAGAAAAAGCGATCTTCCTCTCACGGAATGCCTGAAAGACACGGTCGCACGCGTCCTTCCCTTCTGGCATGACGTCGTCTCGCCCATGATCCGGCACGGGAAAAAAGTCCTCATCGCGGCGCATGGCAATAGCCTCCGCGCGCTCGTGAAATATTTAGACAATATCTCCGAACAGGAGATCCTCGGCATGAATATCCCGACCGGCATCCCGCTTGTTTACGAACTGGATAAGGATCTTAAGCCCATCAAGCATTATTACCTCGGCGATCCAGAAAAGATCAAAGCCGCGATGGATGCGGTCGCGAACCAGGGGAAAGCAAAAAAATAAATCTTTTGAAAATAAAAAAGCCGGCTTCGTTTCCAGAAGCCGGCTTTTTTTATTTGGAACGGGACGGTCTTAAAAAGCTACTTCACCACCATGAATTTCAGTTTGCTGGTATCACAGATCGGACAAACCTGAAAATCGGTCTTTTCCACCACATTTCCGCAGACGGGGCAAACAAAGAAATCTTTATTCTTGCCCTTCCAAGCTTTCAGATTCCCAAGGGCCTCCTTATACAGGCTGGCATGAACAGCCTCGGCCTTCCCCGCATCTTCAAAAACATCGATCGCACCCTTGTTCTTGTCCATTTTCGCTTTGGCCAAGAATTCGGGATACATGACCGTACTTTCGTAGATCTCGCCTTTCATCGCGGCTTTTAGGTTTTCTTCCGTGCTCTTTATAACCGGCGCTTCAATATTCGCCGTCGGCGCGCCGCCGAGTTCTTTGATCAACTTGGCATGGCGTTCAAAGTGAACCTGCTCGGCGCGGGCGGCGGCCCTGAAAAGACTGGCCACTTTTCCGTACCCTTCCGCATCCGCCTTCATGGCGAACGCAAGATAGCGCGCATGGGCATTGCTTTCGCCGTTGAATGCTGCCTGGAGATTGCCCAGAGTCGATTTGTCAACCGGCTTTGAAACCACAGGGGCCTCAGACGCAGCTTTAGGAATCATGGGTGGGAAATTCTTCGGCATCTTCATTTCTTCGGCATAAGCGCAGAACGCCACGGCGAGAGAAAAAAAGACCGTCACGATGAGGATCTTGCTGAGATTCTTCATGTTGGGATCTCCTTGTTTGCTGGGTTTTAAAAGAAGCCTTGATCTGGGATGCATTACTTTATCATAAAGGCGTGTCTTTTTTAAGAAGGAACGCAAATACATCCTCAGAAACGAGCTTCCCGCGAGTTGTGAGCCGGGCATTTTGCCCAGCCATCTCCAGAAGGCTTTCGTCACAAAGTGTTTTAAGGCGATCTTTTATTGCGGGATAGATCTCCGGGAATGAATCGGGCCGGATGCCTCCGCAAAGCCGGAGACCCGTCACGAACGTTTCCGTTTCTTTTTCTTCCTCCGAAAGTTTGTCCGCCACATCAGGCTTCCAGTCCGGAAACTCACATTTCTCGAGGTAACGGTCAAGATCCGGAGCGAATTGCGAGCGGGTTCCGCTTAGATAAGTAAAAGCACCGGGTCCCAAGCCCAGATATTCTTGATTATGCCAATAGATGAGGTTGTGCCGCGACGCTAAACCCGGTTTCGCAAAATTAGAGATTTCGTAGTGCTCGTAACCCGCCCCTGTCATGAATTCAATCGCGGTTTCATACATCCGGGCATGGGCTTCCTCCTCCGGAAGATTCAACTTCCCATCTTTTTGAACTTGTCCGAACGGCGTTCCTTCGTGAATCTCAAGATCGTAAAGCGAAACCTGGGAGGCCTCAAGCTCGATGCATCTTTTGACTGAATGATGAAAATCTTCGACGGTCTGGCCCGGTAAGCGCAGCATCAAGTCAAAACTGATGCTTGAAATGCCGGCCTTACGGATCTTTGCAACCGTTTCCTCGATATCCCGCACCGTATGCCGCCGGCCTAGTTTTTGAAGAATCTCATCTCGGAATGACTGGCATCCCAGGCTGATGCGGTTCACTCCCATTTCGTGGAGAGCTTTGAGCTTGGCCTCATCGGCATCCACCGGATTGAATTCACAGGTAAATTCATATCCGCCTTTAAACTGGAATGCTGCATGAACCTCTTCGACCAGCTGCCTCAGTTCCGCAACGCTCAGGCTCGAAGGGGTTCCACCTCCGAGATAAAACGTATCAAACGAAAAGGGTCCATAATGATTTCGAGCATGTTTTATTTCTGCAGAAACCGCTTCAAAGAACCGTTCTCGAAGGTCTGGAGAAGGTGCTGCCATAGTTACAAAATTGCAATAATGGCACCGGGTACGACAAAAAGGGATGTGGATGTAGAGACCGCGCATAGCTGTTTTATACTGATTTCTCATTGGGAGAGCAAGCAACTTGTAAGGCGTACGGTGTTCGGAGTACGGCGAAACAGCAAGAAAAATGCGCCGTACGCCTTCCGCCGTACGTCATTGGCACGAGTTTTGCATGCTTCAAGTCGAATTGAGGTATAATGAACACCCTTAAGGACTCCTATGCCAACTATCACAGATAAGATCGCAGAACTTCTAGAAAAGCGTCCATTTGTCTCAGTCGCCACGGCGACCCGGGACGGACAGCCGAATGCTGCCCCAAAATTCTTCTTCCGGGCCAAGGGAGATTTTATCTATCTCCTTGATTACGTCCTCGGAAAAACGGTCCTAAACCTTCAAGAAAATCCAAGGGTCTCGGTCTCTTTCATGGACTTGGACAATCTGGAAGCGTACCGCCTGAACGGCACAGCAAAAATGATCGGGGAAGGCAGGATCTTTGACAAGATCCTTAAAGAATGGGATAAAAAACTGATCAAAATGGCCACAACCCGGGTCATCGAAGGTGTCCAGACCGGGAAAAAACATGGTCATTACGAGCTAGAAATGGGCGAGAAATTCATCGTACTCAAGATCAAAATCGCTCAAATCGTCAAGATCGGCCGCAAAGGCGACATCTGGAAAGAAGTCGGCTAAAATCTCCTTCGAGAGACTGCCTTCCCACTGAAGTTCCTCTAGCTTGTTGTCGATAAACAGGTGTCCGCTTTCCTAAATTATTTTCACAGGAGTTCTCATCATGTTGAAACCAAAGTTATTCAGCACTCTTAAGAATTATTCTTGGGCTCAATTCCGCGCGGATGGCGTCGCCGGGATCATCGTCGGTGTCGTCGCCTTCCCACTCGCGATCGCTTTCGCCATCGCCTCAGGCGTCTCCCCCGACAAGGGCCTCGTCACGGCCATTATCGCGGGGCTCATCATCTCAGGCCTCGGCGGTAGCCGGGTCCAGATCGGCGGACCGACCGGGGCTTTCGTCGTTATCGTTTACAGCGTGCTCCAAAAATTCGGCATGGACGGTCTTCTCGTCGCAACGATCATGGGCGGCATCATTCTTGTCGCGATGGGACTTTTTCGGTTCGGATCCATCATTAAATTCATTCCTTATCCGGTGATCGTAGGTTTCACAAGCGGCATCGCAGTCATTATTTTTTCTTCTCAGGTCCGGGACTTTTTCGGTCTGACGATGTACACCGTTCCCGCTCCTTTTGTTGAGAAATGGGGTGCCTACGCGAACGCATTCCACACCCTGGACTACTTCGCGCTCGGCATTGGCCTCTTCTCACTCGCGATCTTGGTCCTTTGGAAAAAGGTCTCGAACCGGATCCCCGCGGCCTTGGTCGCGATCGTAGCTGCCACGCTGATCGCCCACTATTTTCGCATTCCTGTAGAGACGATTGGCAGCCGGTTCGGCGAGATCCCGAATTCCCTGCCGCACCCCACGCTTCCCGCAATCCACTGGAAAACTCTCGGAATCCTTTTGCCAAGCGCCATCACGATCGCGGTGCTGGCCGGCATGGAATCGCTTCTTTCTGCGGTCGTAGCGGATGGCATGATCGGCGGAAAGCATCGTCCCAACATGGAACTTGTGGCACAAGGGATCGCAAATATTGTCTCCCCGCTTTTCGGCGGCATTCC
>Ga0114951_10002863_pt1 | contig 18788 bp, 8 predicted proteins | sample AM7aDNAmetaG_FD_88677 | JGI IMG/M metagenome (GOLD analysis project Ga0114951, IMG submission 88677) | Freshwater microbial communities from Finland to study Microbial Dark Matter (Phase II) - AM7a DNA metaG | ecosystem: Environmental > Aquatic > Freshwater > Lake | place: Finland: Lake Alinen...
ACCCCTCTCACTTTCAATGCAAATGAAAGTCCTTCACTTGCAACATCTTTGTTGCAGATAATATCGGGTATCGAATTATGAAAGTACAGTTGCCACTCGGCAGGGCGTTGAGAATATTGCATAAAAAAAGCCTTTGAAGTTATTTGCAATGCAAATGAACCTCAAAGGCTATGGATAAAAAAAGACAAGCCCCCACATTGCTGTGAGGCTGAGTCAATTTTGGAAAATTCAGGTATTTTATTTTGAAATGTAGTTTGTCTCAAGACCAACACTTATCTTTAATTAATTTCAAACGAACCAATTCGGTTAAATGATAGTGTTTCTTAGATTTGGAACTATATTGATAAAGGTAGAGAGTTGGGTAAGAGAACTGGAACTACAAAGATTACTGAAAGAATGAAAGAAAAATATAAAAATGTAATTTCTTTTTCTTTAATGCGGGTCTCGATCAAAAATACTGCGAAATTATTAAACAAAAGTGTTAGTACTGTTCAACAGGAGAAAATATGTTTTTGAAAATCAGTCTTTCGTTAGAATTGCATATGGTATTTTGATTAAACTCAAATAATATTTCTTCAAATTTGCTTATCATATATACAAAAGAAAGAATGTGTGAAATCATTCAAACATTCTTTCTAACCTAACAGAATAAATTAATCAGAGAGAACCAAAAAATATTCATTAGGTTGTTTAAAACATCAATAGTATGAAATTATTTTACACTTCAATCAGGTTGATTGGAAATTATTCGGTTTATAAACTCCTGCATATCAATATAATTCACTTCAATGCTTTGCAACAATCTGAACTGTGCTTTTGACCTTTGTAAATTATGTAACGGGTTATTGATTTTATAATAAGTATCACCATTCAGATAATCAGCTAAAAATCGTGTCAACTGCATATAGGTCATAAGTTTGGCTCCGAAAGGCAATAATTCAATTTCGGTAGAAGTCAGGAAGCAACTTGCTGATTCTAAATATCCTTTCGTATAGGACTTGTAAACTTCCATATTAAACGAAACTTTACTCAAATCTATGTCATCTTCTGCTCCTGTATTTGCTCCTGTTCTCATAAAATCGCCAAAATCGGATAAAACAAAACCTGGCATAACCGTATCTAAGTCAACAATACAAATGGGGTCATCATTTTCATCGAACAACAGATTATTGACCTTTGTGTCGCAATGATTAATCCGTTTTGGAAGTAAACCTTCTCTAAATAAACGTTCGGGTAGACACATTTCTTCTGCTCGTTTTTCTATTTCGTCTATTAGTTCCTGTATTTCCGATAAACGATTGGCAATATTATTTTTTACAGATTCCCTGAATTGTTCAAGCCTAAATTCCATATTGTGAAAATTGGGAATTGTTTCTATCAACTGATCATGAGGAATATCTGATAGTATATCTTGAAAATTTCCATAAGCTTTTCCTGCTTTATAAGCAAGTTCTGGGGTTATAACATCATAGCTGTCTGTACCACGTATAAGCTTGTATAAGCGCCAATAATCACCTTGGTTATCTTGGTAGTATAATTTACCAGTGTAAGTAGATATCAATTTCAATGTTTTTCTATCAATATCCGAAGCTCCAACAGCATTTAACTTAGTCCGAATATGTTGGGTTACTAAGTTTATATTATTCTGCAAACCATCTATATCCTTAAAAATATGGTGATTGATTTTTTGTAGAAAATACCAGTTTCCATCTTCATACTTACTTCCAACAATATACGAATCGTTAATATGACCTACTTTTAAAGGACGAATTTCTCCAACTTCATCCACAATTTTAAAAATACTTGCTAAATTTTCCATTTTTATTTATTTTTCTGGATATGCATTATAAACTTTTACTTCAAATGGTTCCAATGTAATCTCAACTATTTTCCCTTGAGCTACTATCCTTGTGTCATCAAATGTCCTTGCATCTAAGAACACATAATCGTTGTTAAAACCTTCAGGGATTTCAAATACTTTTGTTACATCTATTTTTATAGTTTGTTTTCCCGAAGATGGATTTCTGAGCGATAATATCGCTTTTTTCGGCGACCAAGAAGCAAAACCATAAATCTGACCCTCAACAGGAGAACCTTCAACCCAATGTGTATCTACCATTATATCCTCATTTTCTTTAGCCCAATGAATTGCTTTTGCTAAACAATCCCAGTTTGATTTATTTAGTTTATGTGGATTAATGTACATTTCCTGCAAATTTGTTCCGGTTGCAAGAAATGACCAAATCTCATCTGCAATCGTTTTATCTGACATTTCGAGCGAATCCGGACGTCCGTGATCGGCAATTATGATTCCATGATACATTAACGAATTAAGTGGATACAATGAACCTCTTTTCACGATATTTTGATAGGCATTATTATCGCGATAGGTATTCCATTGTTGTCTTTTAGATCCGTCTCCCGTATATCCTGTATCATCTCCACTGCGCCAGATGGCATCTCCATAAAAAAGCCAATACGGTGAAGGCCAAGTTCCAACTGTGAGACTAAAGTACAAATCTGGTTTTACTTTTCGTAAATCTGGAATAAGTTTCAATAAGGCATGAATGTCCTTTCCATAACTGTCATTTGCTTCTTTTGTGTCATTTCCCCAGCCAACTCCGTCAAATTTGAACATGCTGACACCCTGATTTTTCACAAAATTAGAAACCACATCGTAAAAACGTTTATAATACACAGGCCCACTTAATGAAAACCCTTCAGCAAACTGAAAGCCATTGGTATTGGTTTCGAATGGAGGATTTTGTTTGCGTCCGTATATAAGTCTCTGGTTTTTATCCTCTTCGTAACCTCCCCAAGGCGAAATCCAAACACCTAAATCGGCATTATATTTTTTTGTAAGAGCTGATAAATTGGCAAAACCATTCGTAAATCCACCGTTAAATTGCCAAAGTGTTTGATTATTGTCCCAACCATCATCAAAAAGAAATGCATCCATTTTCACATTGCGTTTAACAATCAAACTGTCGGCAAATGTTTGAATACGATCCATGCAAGAAACTTCATTCAATTTCCTGTCAATCCATGAAAGATCAAACCAGGAGTTGTAATGTAATTTTTGGTGATAAGGAACTGCTCTTTCCCTTTCAATATAATAAAGAAAACTACGACGTAATTGATTTTTGGGAGAAACTCCCCATGCAGCAGAATAAGTTTGAGTGCAAGCATTCGTAATTGGTTCGTAAAGTCTTATATATGAGACTATAATATTGGGGGTTGAGTCAGTTAAGCTCAAAGGAGTTTCAATGGCACAAAAGAAATTGTTACCGGCAAGTGGTGAGCCAACAACTTCTCCAGTCGATTTCATTCCGCTGTTTTTTGGAATTTCAATTAATCCAATTCTTTTCACGCGAAGCGAATCTTTTGGTAACAAAGTAAGTTTTAGGACAAAATAATTTGCACCATCTTTTAATGTTACTTCAAAAAAAACCTTCAGCCCTGATTTCGAATTTAAAAGCGTTGCAGTAATTTGTTTTCCAGCATATCTGTTGTTTTCTTTTATCTCACTTTTCAACCCTAAAATTGAATTTAAAACAGGTTCGTTTAAACACTTAAAATCATTAGAAGTTAAGCGTTGTCCATTTTCCATTTCGATATAAAAAATGGACGATGAATGCAAATCGAGACTCTTTCCCGTTTCTTTGTTTAAGAAATTATCGAAAAGAATCCTTTTATTGCTAATTTTCCATGTTGCTGTAAATGTATTATTTTCTAACTTGAAAATTCTTGCCTTAACTTCTGCCTGAGCAACACCAATCGGTTTTCCGGGATAGAAAGCTCCTGCAGTTATATTATTCAACATACCGAAAAGGAGAATAGAAAGAATAAAATATCTCATTTTACTATATTAATTTAAGGGTATTTAATAACTGAAATTTATTCAATAACTTAAGTTTCTATTGTTGATATTTTTCAAACATTATTTTTGACATTTCTACAGAATTACCATTGGTGACAGTTGAGAATTTATTGGTTTGTTTCGTCCAATCTTCTTCTAATTTTGAATAATCAAATTCAATGTGTTTCTGACCCTTTAATTGGGCAGACATGTCATCAATAAAAATTTTCCAACGGTCGTAATATAACGAACCAATTAATCCAGACCACTCACGGTGGGCATAATCGTTCAGTTCAACGTGAGCTTGACCATAACCCCAGGTTGTCAAGAGCATACGGGCATTTTGTTCAAAAAGGTTTTTCTCAGCTTCGGTTGGCGCAATATTTCTCGCATCCTGAATCCATTTTCCAAGTAAGAATTCCTGACGTGTGCCCATCAAAGCATCCAAATCTTTTATCAATTCCAAAAACTTTTTGCTAGAAATTTCGAATTCTGCAAGGTTTCTTGATTTGAAATCGGCAATTAAATTGTTATAATAATTTTCTGAAACTCCCATTAAATATTGGTGCGTAATATCCACAACATCGTATTGATAAGTATCTCTATTTTTTAATTTATCTGAGCAGTTGAGCAAATCAGAACAGGCTGATTTTAATTCTTCTTGCTTGTATTGGATTCTACCGAGACCCCAGGGAGCTGTTCGTTCCCATACAAGCGAAGGTCTGGAACAAATTACATTTTGTGGTTCATCCGATCTGAATGAAATATTATAAAGACTTTTTGCTAATTTGCTCCAAGCCATACGAGCCGCTTTATAATTTTTTCCATACCGGTAAACGCTGTAATTTTCAGCCCATTTTTCAGGAGTTGGTATTTCGTTTCTCCAACCCAAATCAAAAATATAATCAACGATAAACGGATTCGCATTTGTGCCTTCCGGATTCCAACCAATACCCTCTAATTTATTGGTATATTGGCTATTGCGAGCTTCATTTAAATTTATATTCATTGAATCTAATTTTCCAAATAATGAAGTACGACCACCAAAATTATTAATAACACTAAATAGCCAACGATTACCCATAAAACCTTTGTTTTGTTTCCATGCATTGTTCGATTCGGAATACAAATCAATAACCAACGTTTTGTTTCTATCCAACCCTGAAAGCAAAACTGAAGATGGATTTTTGAGCCAGGCTTGTAGAACCCATGTTGAACCAGACGATGCTTCTTGCATGGATTTTTGAATAAGTTGACCGTTTGTTTTTAAATCGACTTTTAATTCAGAACCTTCGTGAAATGGATCGCCACCGTAAAAATTTGCTTTTCCGTATAGTTTTTCAAGCTCATTATAATAAGTTTGTGCAATAAAATTGAAGATAGAATCGGTTGGCATTAAAAAATCAGGACGATGGAAACCGCACCATTTCCCGGTATCACGAATATCAGCTTTTGAAAATTTAGTTTTCATACTTGTAGGAATCATTCCATAAAAACCTTGCAAAATAGGTTCTATTCTCATTCCCCGCATGTAAGAAAGAATGTTTTTCTGCAATTCAGTACGGTTTATAATCCATTCCTGCGAGACAGGTCCGCCCCAACCTTCAAGGTTTCCCATCAGCCACCATGCTTGATAGGCAGGTCCACAAATAAAATCGGATATTTCCTTATCTGTAAAATTTAATTTCTTCATTGTATTTTGCCATACTTCTTCTGTGCCGTTGATAGCTAAAACAAGATTTATTCCCTGCATAGCCATCCAATCCAATTCTTTCTGCCATCTTGTCCAATCCCAGAATGCCATGGTATAATCATAAGTACAATAATTCAAAAAATACTTGTATTTATAAGGTGTTGATATCCTTACCTTTTTATCAACTCGGGGCAAATTATTTGGCAGAATTAAATTTGTTCCTGCTTGTGAAACTTGGCAATGACAGTAATATTTTAAGTACCAATTTAAAGCCGAAGCCACCGCAACCGGAGATGAACCAGCAAATACTACTTTTCCATTCAGTGAAGAAATCTCAAACACATCTTTCCCATCCAATGATGCAATAGAATCAATAATAATTTCTGTTTCAATTTGTGGCACAACCCTATGAATCAATCCTTTTACAGACGGATATTTCTCTATTGAATACGAATTTATTGTGAACAAAAAGCTAAGTAAAAGGACTAAAAACGATAATTTTTTCATGATATTCGGAAACTGATTTTTGTGTCTTTATTTTAAAAAACTAATCCACCACTGCAATAGTTTTGGTTATTTTAATATTATTCGAAGCTGTACCAATTTGTAATTCAAAATCGCCCGGTTCAACCACTTTTTTCATTTGTTGGTTTATCAATGCTAATTCAAAGATGGGTAGAGTAAGTCGAACTGTTTTTGTTTCTCCGGCTTTTAAATCAACTTTATCAAATGCTTTCAATTGCTTAATAGGTGTAACTACAGAACTCACTACATCGCGAACATACAATTGTACGACTTCTTTTCCCTCAACAGCACCTACATTTTTTATCTTTACATCAATAAAAACAGTGTCATTTTCGTTCACGTTATTCTTACTAATCGTTGCATTTTCATAGTTAAAAGTGGTGTAACTAAGCCCGTAACCAAAGCTCCAAAGAGCATCAGGACTACTAAAAACATAATCACGACCCGGTTTTTCTAATGTTCCATGTACTTTGTAAAGTCCTTTGTCGCTTGGTTTATAATTGTAATAACAAGGCAAATTTCCTACAGATTGTGGAAACGAAACATTTAATCTTCCGGACGGATTTACTTTTCCGAAAAGTATATCGGCTAATGCATTGCCTTGTTCTTCACCAGCATAAAACTGAAGTAAAACAGCATTTACATTTTCTTTTATCCAGGGAATGGCTAATGGTTTTCCACTTACAAGTACAACTACAATAGGTTTTCCTGTAGCTTTTATTTCTTTGATTAAATCTTCCTGAACGCCGGGCAATTTTAAATCACTTAAATCGAATCCTTCACCACAAGTTGCATTTTTATTATCAGTAAATGTACCACTTGAAGTTCCAACTACCAGCACAGCAATATCACTTTTTTTAGCAGCATTGATGGCATCGGCAAATCCAATTTTATTTTGACTCCAACCATCGCAACCTTGTGCGTAATTGAGTGTTACTTTATCGCCATAATTATTTTTCAAGCCTTTCAGAGCCGAAATTCCAATCTCATTTTTGCGTCCCCACGAATAATCTCCCGGTTGAAATTGATCGGCATTCGGACCAATTACAGCAATTGATTTGTATTTATCTGGTGATAATGGCAAAATAGATTGTTCATTTTTCAATAATACAATACTTTCATCCGCAATTTCCCGGGCTAAAGCAATACTTTGTTTCGAGTGAATGACTGTTTTTAAATCAACATCGTTAAGTAATGATTTATCGAATAATCCGCATTCGAATTTTGCTTTCAATACCCGACTTACGGCTAAATCAATGTATTTTATGTCTATTTTCTTATCCTGAACCAATTTTTCTAATTCTAAAAAGCAAGTACTTGAAGCTTCCAAATCGATACCGGCTTGAATAGCCTGTTGTGCTGCATCTGCTCTATTTGATGCCGTGTAATGAAAATCATATAATTGTTTCACTGCATCCCAATCGGAAATAACGAAACCCGAAAATCCCAACTCATTTCTCAATAAATCAGTCAAATAATAATGGGATGCAGCCATTGGAATGCCATCATACGAACTGTAGGCATTCATTAACGAACCAGGTTTAGCTTCTTTAATTACTTTTTCAAAAGGATAAAGGTAAAGTGAACGCAACTCACGTTCGCCACCACTTACAGAAGACAAATTTAATCCTCCTGTAGGTGTTCCGTGTGCTACAAAGTGTTTGGGTGTACAAATAATATTGTTTTTTTGAGCCATTTTTACATACGCCACACCCATGGTAGCAATCAGAAATGGATCTTCACCATAAGTTTCTTCAACCCGTCCCCAGCGTAACTCACGGGCAATATCGAGGTCTGGCGCTAAAACCTGCTTAATATTTAACGCCTGCAAATCCAACGAAATCATTTCCACCATTTGGCTCACCAATGAAGGATTAAATGTACTTCCCAATGCTATAGCTTGAGGATAAATGGTACAGCCACCATGATAGACACCATGCAATGCTTCGGTAATAGTTAATGCCGGAATTCCTAAACGTGTTTTATTTACTAAGTAGTTTTGGATGGCGATATTCTGTTTATAAACCTCTAAAGCTGTTGAATTTGTATTCATAATGGAGCCAATACTGAAACCTTTCAAGGTATCAATGCTGGTTGCATCCTGAATATGTTGAAGTTGCAGGATTTTTTCGTGCAAAGTCATGCGTTTTAGTAAATCAACAGTTCTTTTCTCGGTTGTTAGTTTTGAATTTTTGTATGGTAATAGTTTTCCGTTTTGCTGTGCAAAAACAGCAAAAGAAATGGTCAGTGTGAACAATATTAAAGCTAACTTTCTCATTTATAATTTAATTGTTCTATTTTGATTTTCAAAAAATTTCAATATTATTGATATTTATGGCAACAGTACACCATCTAACAGGATTTTGGCAACATACCAATTGTTCTCTTTGTAATCTACCGGATTTTCCATTTTATTTCCTATTTGAGCTAAGATTGTAGTTTTATCGAATGGCTCGGACAGAAGTCTGAATACAACTACATGCTCTTTGTTTTCCAATTTATCGACAAAGAAATAATTCATTCGTATGTAAGTACACCATGGGTCGAAACGAGAAATTGTATCTTTCACCACACCATCTACTTCCACAACAACTTTTCCAGCTGCCGGTCCCATAAAATCGTACATTCCAATGGTTCTCCCTTTGAAGTGGACACTTAGCGATTCGCCTATTTGACTTGCTTTTCCAAATTTGGTAAGATAATGTCCAAATTCAGTAAAGGTAGGAACATCATTTTTGCCCATATCGCTGTAAATAGGAATTTCTTTGATTGGAAGAATTTGCCATCCTTTACTTAATTTACCTTTAGAAATATCCAACATTTTTGGGTGTGTTAAACTTTCGGTATTCAGTTGATTCGCAAGTTTATGAGTAAGAATTTTATTGGAATTTTTCAAAATCAAAGTTTCAAACGAACGGGTAAAAACCTGATTGTAAATTACATGACCCGTAGCTATAAAAGGATGAACGCCATCGGAACTAAAAACATCAATTCCATTCAGTTTTCTTTCTGCTCCCCGAATTATTAGCTTGTTATCAGCCACTCTTTTAGCCACTTCGAGTCCAAAATTGATAGATGGAATTTGGTAATGTTCAGCTAATTTCTCCATTAAAACCGCTGTTGCCGGGAATTGTCCGTGTCCGGTTTCGACATATGATTGTTTAGTAGTATAAATAAAGCAAATATCCGTTTGCCGATTTTGTTGCCAAATTTGACGTACAATTCCTTCCATTGCCCGAATAATTCTATCTTCAGTTGCACCATCATCATTCACTGCAAATTCCACAAAAACCAAATTAGGATGGTACTTCAATACCTGATCACCCAATCTGAAAGCACCAAAATCGGATGCTGTACCTCCGATGGTTGCATTAATTTCAGTAAACATAGCATTTGGAAAACGCTTTTTAAGCCAGTCAAATGTTGTGACCCGCCAACCTTCCTGAGCTGTAATACTACCACCCAAATAAGCCACTTTTACAGATTTACCCTGCGTTGCTTTTTTGATAAAATTCGGAAGCCCGTTTCGTATTTTCAGCTCCTGCATTGTATTTGAATTCTCATTTTGTTGACCCATTAAATGAGACAAATTTAAAAATAAGGAAACAATTAATGCCAGTTTATAAATTTTCATTGGAAATTCGATTTATCAACGTATTTAAACTTCAGTATGTCTTCATTTTAGAAATAACATCCAAATCGACAGGGGATTTTGCTGTCATTTTCGTTTTACCCATTAACGCATCGATAACAGCATATTGCATTACAGGTGTATCGAGATAGGCATTGATACAAGTATTTACCCTTTCGAAGTACTCATTCGTATTGTATGGATTTCCAAAATTAACCACAAGAACTTTTTCTTTAGGCATTGCATTAATTCCCCATATTGTTTGAGCTTCATCGTCATAGAATTGCAATGAACCGAATGGCGCATGAAATGAACGATTTACTGCATAAATAATTCGGTCATATTTAGGATACAAATCATCTTCCCAGCCTTGTGTTTCGTATAAAATATTGTTTACGAAGTCAACACTGAAGCCTTTTTCTTTTAATTTTTTAGCAAAATTCTCCGTCTGAACTAAATGCTCATTTCCACCTTTACGCGATATTGGTGATACACCTACTACAAGTATCTTTTTGTCTTTTGAAGGATTTAATGGCAATGTATGATTACGGTCTCGTATTAGAGTTACAGCCTTTTCAGCAATACCTTTTGCCGTTTCTTCGGCTTCTGCTTTTTCGACCGGACTCTCCACACGGAACAATTTTCTGTTGTTATTTAGCAATCCAAGTTTTTTCTTCAAATTCCAAATGCGTTGAACAGCATCGTCCAAGCGAGCCATAGGAATTTCGCCCCGTTTAATTCGTGCCTCCAGCGTGTCCATATATTCGTACGATGGCCAAAGCAAAATATCAACACCCGCTTTAAAGCTTTCAATTTCTCCTTCAAGTGAGTTTTTATAATATCCGCGAAATCCGCCCATCACCATAGCGTCAGAAACAATAACTCCGTTGAAATGCATTTCACCTTTTAATAAATTGGTTAGCAATTCTTTGGATAAAGTTGCAGGTGGAAATATGCCATCAATTTTTTCTTTCTGATAAGATGGTAATGTTATGTGTCCCGGCATGATACAGTCCACACCATCGTCAATCAAGGTTTGAAACACTTTACCATGTTTTTGTTTCCAAACATCAAAAGGCAATGAATTACAAGTGGTTAACAAATGTTGATCGCGATAATCAACTCCATCGCCCGGAAAGTGTTTTATAGTAGCTGCAACTCCATTGTCCTGTAATCCCTTGATAACCTGACTTAGAATTCGTATTGCTTTATCAGGATTATCTGATATACTTCGTACATTGGTAATAGGATTAAATGGATTCATATTTAAATCTGCAACCGGACTTAAAACCCATTTCACACCTACTGATAAAGCCTGTTTTGCAACCGAACGACCAAAGGCATAAGCTAATTCTGGTGAATCAGCAGCACCAAGTGCCATTCCATTGCTAAATTGAGTCATACCTTCTAAACTCACACCACCTTCATAATCCTGTTGAAAAAGTAATGGTAATTTGCTTGCAGCTTGATAATTTATGCAAGAAGTGCGAATATGATTTAAAAAGTTTTCTTTTTTTACTCCATCGAATAATTTCCAACCCATAAAATAACCACCAACAGGATATTTCTCAAAATAAACCTTTAATGAACCGCCTCCCATTGCCAATTCTTTTTTTTGCTCTGGCAACATCAACATGGTTTGTCCTATTTTTTCACGCAAAGTGAGACTTTCCCAAGTGGTATCATTTGCTTCCGATAAAGTACTATTATCTTTCGGAATATGCTTATTAGGGTGGTTGCATGAAACTACAACCAAAAACATAAGTATACTGAGAATCTGAATCTTTTTCATATTTTACTATTTATTGTTTTACAATTTTCACTGTTTCAACTGTTGAATTGCTATTGAAACTACAAAAATAAAGACCTTTTGGAAATTCACTCATATCTATCACAGTTATTCCTGTATTATTTACTGATTGTGTTTTTAAAACTTTGCCTTCTATACTTATAACCTTTATCGTAGTTTCTTGATTTACTGTATTTTTCAAATCAACATGAAGCAAATCAATGACCGGATTTGGATAGATACTTATGCTATTTAGAATTAAAACAGAACCATTGTCAGTTGTCTGTTTCACGAAATTAATTGCATTTGCCCGACCGTTGTAACCTGAAGTCATTAAAGTAAAACTCACAAAACCTGTATTTCCTGCAGCAAAATCATAGATGCCCAAATTATACCAACTATTCTGTAGTGCATTTTTAAAATCAATTGTTTGAGTTTTCGTTTTTCCGTTATATGCAATAACAACTTGTGTAGACGGATCACAATTATTTCCAATATTGAAAACGGAGACCTGATATGTTCCGGCATTTAAATTTGGATTCCATTGTACCGAGGCTCCCGGATTCTGACAATATCGGGATGCATTTGCGTTATACCCGGTAAGACTGCTGTCGTACCAGTATCCTGTTTCAAGATAACCACCTTCATTTAAATAAAAAATTCCACCATCAGTTGGGTTGGCTAATGGAATTGGCACCAATGCCGGTAAATTATTATAAATATTCGTTTTATACGGTTCTTCAAGTCCTGCAGCAGCTAGAATAGTGCTGCGACCTGTTGGCGTCACTGTACTTGATGAATTATTGGTGTACTTCACTTTTGTTTGTGTTCCGTTTGTTCTTATCCAACCGAATCCACCACCGTAAGTACTATTGTTCTCCAGCACATTATCATGGATACTGAAATTATAAGTATTCTCATCATTAAATATACCTACATCGTTTACAGTGTTAGTTATATAATTGTAGGCAATCTCGCTTAAATTTCCGGCATTATCCGTATAAATACCACCTGTATCAATCAATTTTTCGCAAGCATAATTGATACGATTGTAATTTATTTTTCCATTCGTTGGTTTACGTGGTGTGATTACATTGCTATCAGACCAACCCCAACCAAAACTTATTCCGCCATACGAAGTGTGAGAAATTTCGTTGTGCGAAATCTGAATACTGTCGGTATAATAGGCGGTGATTGCACAAGCACCATAATACTCTTGTCCAATATACGTGATGTAATTATTGGTAATTGTATCACTTACTGGCCGCATTCTGGAATCGGTCGGTGCAAAAGCATCGTTTCCAACTTCGATAGCCGCACTTGATACATCGCAAAAAACATTTCCAATAGCCGAATTATGACTTCCACCCATATCAAAAGTAAGTCCGGTTCCTCCCAAACCAATAAACCTGTTGTTCAAAATACGAACATTGCTCACTGAAAAAGCATTAATAGCAGCTGGCACCCGGTCTTTCTTCTGATTATGACGATATTGAGCATTTACAGCGGCTGCTAAGTTTGACGGTATTAAAGAATTAGCCTGAACATCAATCAAACCATAGTTGTTGGGTCGAGTCCAATTGGTATAACGAATTTCCAATCCTGAAATTTCGATATGATGCGCCGGTAAATCAAATGTTCCAGATAAATTGAAAAGTGTTTGAATTGTTGGAATAATTATTTGAGAAGTATTGATATCTTCTCCGCTTCTTGGCCAATAATAAAGTATCCCTGCTGATTTATCAAAATACCATTCGCCTTCTGTATCGAGAAATTCCTTTGCATTTTCTAACCAATAAGATCTTCCTGCATAAGCATTACTTCCCTGAGGTTCTTTAGTTATTGCCTCCCACTCAACCGGATTAATAGTTGCACGGGTATAATTAGCCGAATCTATAGTGGAAATAATTCGTGCTTTTTTATGCATCCAAAATAAATTAATTGCCATTTCTACATTTTGTAGATTAGTGACACCGGTTAGCAAACCTTTGTCAATATTAAAACCATCGTAAGCCATCGATGCGATAGTTTTAAAACCTGTATTTGGTGTTCTGGCTCTTATTTCGCGTCTACCATTCACATAAAGTTGCCGAAAATCGATACCCGTGCCAATGTTTGCTTTGTAAATTTTGCCGGCATCCAACGTCCAACCCATAATCTGAATTCCACATGATAGTACTGGTTTTTCATTTGGATAATTGGTGTAACGCACATAATGACCGTTCGTTCCTGAATCTGAATTTCCCAAACTAATTTGTTGTGAAACCGTGTAATTTCCGCCTCTTACATAGACTATTATATCACCTGACATTTTTGAATTGATTGCTGATACAGCAAGTTGAGCTCGTCCAACGGTTGCAAAAGGAGCGTCAATTGTCCCTGCATTTGTATCATTACCAGTAGTTGATACGTAAAAAGTAGCTTGTACAGAAGCTGATACATTCTGTGTTGCCAAATTGGACAACAGTAAAACAAAAAGCGGAATCATACTTATTTTCGGTAAATATGAATATTTTAGATATTGTTTTAAAGTATATTTCAAAGTTTTCTAAGTGGTTGTTTTTGAGAAGTTTATTATCATTTTCTGATTAAGAATTTACAAGGTTCTTTACGTATTTTGAACTGCAAAATTATCTTTCAATTCATTTTATTTAATCTTTTATACAACGAACAGAATATCCATAAACTTTTTGAGAGTAACTTGGAGTAATGTTAGCATTTTGATTGAACAGCATGATATGCCAGGAATTATCATATCCTGAATTAAATTCTTCCGTACTTGTTCTATAAAAGTCGATTATTCCTTTGTTTTGAAAAGCACCTGTGCTTTTTGCACGACATCCACCAGGCAATGCATTGAAACCGCTTTCATTGGTTGCATCACTATTTGGAGTATCCCAATGAGAAGTTCCTTTTTCTTTCATTTTACCACCGGCCACACTTTCTCCTCCAAGGTAAATGATTAATGTACTCCATTCATCTAAAGTAGCAACATGCCAACCTGCTGGAGCAATGTTACGACTGTCTTTTACAGCATAACCATTATAAAGAGCGCCATAAATATTTTTATTCGCGAAATCGTTATTGTACCAACAATATGCACCAGAATATGAACTTGCCCATGCATTATCATCTGATATATTTGATATTGGATCACCATTGCGATAGTGAATTGTTTTCAAGTTTTCTGCCATCCATATCTGATTTCCAATTTTGACAGTTTTATATAAATTACCATCAATGTCAGTAACAGTTAATGGCGCAGGACTGTAAAATACTACACTGTCCATATCGGATTGCTTAATGGATTGCTTATTGATAACCACACCTGCTTTCATTACATACATGGTATCAGTTTGCGCTTTAAGAAATCCTGAGCTAATAAGCAATATAATTACTGGAAGAATTTTATTCATTTTAATTGTTTAAAAAATTGTTGTTTTAAATTTGTTTATTTGTTCATTCCATTTTGAAAGCTGTTTATTATTGTTACAAACGATTAATCATATAAATTTACCTATTGTGTATCAACTGCCAATCTGGTTACATTGTTGTATGTATTACCCGACTCCACAAAATTACGTTGACGTTCAATAAATACTCTGCCGCCGTTTACTGTGTTATTAATAAATTTATTATTGAATTGAAGCGGTCCAGCTCCACCCCAATAACTAATTATTCGAACTGCTCCATAATCTTCGGATGGTTGACTAATTCCATATCTGTCACAATCCGTAAATGTATTATTCTGAATCAAGTTGTTGAATGCAAATGTTCTGGTATTGTTTATCATATTTCCACCTGCAACATTAATTCCATGTGCGCAATTAGTTACAGTATTGTTTTCCACCAACATACCAAAAGCATTCAAGAATAGAGAAATAGCCGTACCGTAAGTATTATTAGAACCTAATGTTCCTGAAACTGAATTTCCTCTCACCGTCCAATTAAAGAAGCCGCTTTCTACTCCTGCATCTCCAGTTAATACAATATTACTCGCTGAAATGATTGTATCGACAGTCAAAGTATTAGCTGTTGAATTATAATCGTAAATTTTTGCGTATTTACCATCCAATCCACTACCTGTACCAAACACAAAATAGAATTTTCTCCAATCGGTACGTGAAGATACTGTTGCCGCTGTAGCACTGCTTGTAAGCATATTATTTAAACTAATTACTAATCTACCATTTGCATCGTTGCTCGCACTTGCTATAGTTCCATTGGCAATTACAGGTACCATACCTGCATCATTGCCATATCCATCCATCGCGATAGATTCTTCATCCTGACTGTACAATTTATTTCCCTGTATTAAACCACCAACCAAAGGTTCATTTTGACCTGAAACCAGAAAAATTCCTGTAGTTCCTCCAAAGATACTATTATTAAGAATCTGAACATTTGCGTTTTCTGTATTGGGAGATTCTAAACGAATGTTATGTGTTGAACTGCCACTAAAATAACAATTTTGAACCAATACACTGTTATACTTTCTGATATACAGACCAATCCAAATCTGAGGGAAAATAAAGTCGCAATCAATGTATTTAAGATCAGCGCCATAAGTGTAACAACCCGAATACTGCTGAATAAATGAGCCGGAAACAGGAAGAGTCACATTGAATAAACAGTTTTTAAAAGTTCGAGTTAATGTAGTATTGTAATCAGAGACATAGAAATCCCGTAAAGTCATATTTTCTACTCCATCAATATTATGTTCACGAGTTACGACATTATCCTTTATTATAGTATTATTTCTGCTTTCACCAATAAATCGGATATTTTGAGAATTCATTCCTCCAACGTAATAATATGTTCCATGAGGGAAATAAAGATTGGCACTTGCTGTTCGGGCTGCCGAAATGGCATTATCCAGATTTGACTTAATATCTGTCACTCCATCGCCAACCACACCATATCTGGTAACATCCAAAGCAACTTTTAAACTATCGCTCCACCTACTTCCATTTATAATTACAATGCTATCAATATTGGCAGTATTGTATGTATACGAAATGCTATTTTTTTTATAAACACTAATTGTTCCTGTTGATGGTGAGTTGACAAGACTATCTATACTTGTCAACATGTGCAAATCAGTTTTGTTATTTTGATAAATGGACAATAATTGAGTTGAAACTGTTGGCAATACTCTTTGAGAAGTTGGGGTAACAGTTGTAGATGCCGAACTAGCAACGCTATTCCCAACAACATTTGTTGCAATAACAGTAAATGTATACGATGTCCCATTTGAAAGACTTGTAAAATAAATCGGACTTGCTGATGCTGTTTTAGATATATTTCCAGGATTAGATGTAACTGTATAACTTGTAATGGGTGTCCCACCAAAATTAGTTGGTGCAGTAAATGTAACTGTTGCTTGTGAATCACCTGATACAGCAGATACATTAATGGGTGCATCGGGTACAGTAACTTGTGGTGTGTTGCTGGGTGTCCAAACCTCAATTTCCATGTACCTTGAAAAATCGCTGGCTCCAGTTGGTGTTACAAGTCTTACTTTTTGTGTGTTTATACTTGAAAAATTAAATGTTACATGTTCACTTGTATTTCCGGTTATACTTGCACCTGGAATATTGACCCAAGAGCTTCCATTCCACGATTGTAAACTGAATGCCGTCACCTGACTATCCCAGGTGCTTCCATTAAAATAACCAGTAAAAATATCGGCTGATGCAATGGATTGAGTGGTTCCGAAGTCGATATCAACTGTTGATGGAACGTCTCCCCTCCAACGACTTGTATTGGTTTGATCTAACAAAATTCCGTCAACTAAATTGGTAGGTGTCCCACTGTATGTGGTTCCACTTACAGTAACAGTTCTACCCAGTGCTACATTAACCTGATTTGATGAAGGTGGTGTTGATGGAATTACTGTATTTGAAACAACACTTGGAGAACTATTCCCTACAGCATTAATTGCAACTACAGTAAAAGTATAATTCGTTCCGTTCGTTAGTCCGTTTACTGTCAGGGGACTTGATGTACCCGATTGTGTGATGTTTCCCGGATTGGAAATGACAGTATATCCGGTAATGGATGAACCTCCATTGTATGAAGGAGAGTAGAATGAAACTGTAACTTGTGAATCGCCAGCAACAGCCGAAATGGTCGTTGGTGCATTAGGTACAGTTACTGGAGTTACAGAGTTCGATGCAGAACTTGGTACACTGTTACCAATTGCGTTTGTGGCAACAACAGTAAATGTATAAGCTGTTCCATTAGTCAAACCTGAAACAATAATCGGGCTTGCAGTCCCATTATGACTTATATTTCCAATATTTGAAGTAACAGTATAGCCCGTAATAGCTGAACCGCCATTATTCGCCGGAGCGGTAAATGTAACAGTTGCCTGCGCATTTCCTGCGACAGCTGTGATAGCAGTTGGGGCATCCGGTTCAGATGCAATGCTTCCGGTAGACCAAATTAGGATTTCCATATAACGGGCAAAATCACTGGCTCCGGCAGGAGTTACCAAACGTATCAATTGTGTAGAAACAGTAGAAAACCTGAAAGTTACGTGATTATTCGTATTTGAACTGATACTTGCTTCGGGAATATTAACCCAAGCACTTCCATTCCAGGATTGTAGATAAAAAGCAGAAACCTTATCACCCCAGATCCCGCCACTGTAATATCCGGTATAAATATCGGCAGAGTCGACCGACTGAACAGTTCCAAAGTCAATATCAATCGTTGATGGGACATCTCCTCTCCAACGACTTGTGTTCGTTTGATCTAATAAAATCCCATCAACCAAATAGGCCGGAGATCCACTGTAGGTTGTTCCACTTACAGTAACATTTTTTCCTAAAGCCACGTTAACAGGATTATTTACTGGTGCAGTAGGAATAACTGCATAGGATGCCGAACTTGAAGCACTATTTCCAATCGCATTGGTGGCAACCACTGTAAAGTTATATGAAGTTCCATTAGTTAAACCTGCAACCGTAAGTGGGCTTGCAGTTCCAATTTGCGAAATATTGCCAGGATTTGAAATCACAGTATATCCTGTAATTGCTGAACCTCCATTATTAGTTGGCGCTGTAAATGAAACTGTTGCTTGTGTATTACCTGCTACTGCCGAAACGCTCGTTGGTACATTGGGAACAGTTGCCGGAGTAACTACACTTGATGCTGCACTTGTAGCGCTAATTCCAATCGCATTGGTGGCAACCACTGTAAAGGTATATGAAGTTCCATTAGTTAAACCTGCAACCGTAAGTGGGCTTGCAGTTCCAATTTGCGAAATATTGCCAGGATTTGAAAT
>Ga0114951_10002865_pt1 | contig 18784 bp, 15 predicted proteins | sample AM7aDNAmetaG_FD_88677 | JGI IMG/M metagenome (GOLD analysis project Ga0114951, IMG submission 88677) | Freshwater microbial communities from Finland to study Microbial Dark Matter (Phase II) - AM7a DNA metaG | ecosystem: Environmental > Aquatic > Freshwater > Lake | place: Finland: Lake Alinen...
CAGGGTCTGCTCCTCCTCCGTCGTCAGCTCGATCTTCCGCGCTGTAGCCATGGACGGCCTCCTTCGGTGATGCCACCGGATGAGGGAATCCTACTACAAGACATTTAAGATATGCAACACTAGTCAGCCACAACAGCGCGCATTTCGCGCGCGTCCGCGGGCTGCGGCTCGACGATTGGTGCGCCGCGCCCAGCGACTGAGCCGACAGCCGTCCATCGCTGATGCACTCCATGATCTGCATGCTCTCGCGCTGCTCAATCTCGACGATCGTCGACCCACAACCCCGTTGAACGCCCGCCTCATCGATGCGCCGGCCGCCGACAGGCGTCGTGCACCGCATGCACCGCACGCCGTGCACTTCATCCTTCACGCATGCGTCGCGCGCTTGCGACGTGAGCTTCGGGGTCACGCCGCTGCAGTGGGAGCTCGGGTCCTGCCGACGCCCGAACCTGTTGAAGTGGCGCAGCGCCGCGGCCTCGATGCCGTCCGTGGCGTTCAGCCCCATGCAGTGCTGCTCCGCCGCCCGCTGCAACTCGCGCAGGGCGAGAGCGGCCGTACCCGGACGAAGACGACGCCGTGGCCACCCGCTGCGTGCCGGCGTCGCGCGAGCGCCGAGCAGAACGCCGCGCAGAGTTTGCCCCTTCAGGGCGTGTCTCCCGAGCAAGGTGCTCGCCGACGCGCTGAGACGGCGGGCCCCAGGTCGCGAGCTTCGAGCACGTGCCGGGCAAGGGCACGGCCCGTTCACGTTCGTCGCCAAGGACGTGCCGTCCACGGTCCGCGCCAACTGCGGCGAGGAGCACCTCGACGTCCGCGCCTTCCGCGCGGCGTAGCCCGCAGCCTTCCCGCTACGCGCTCCCGCCCGGCGTGCACCAGCGAACATCCGGGAATCTGGCAAAGTCGCGATCGTAGGTGACCACAGTGGCCCCGGCCTCGATGGCTAGGGCCGCGATCACCGCGTCGCTCACCAGGTCGCCGCGCGCATCGGCAGCGCGGCAGAGCCCCTCCAGGAGGCGCAGGTGTAGGCGGCCGGGGTTGACCCAGATCGTGCTCGGGTGGCCTGCGAGATGCGTGATGAAGGCGAATACCTCGTCGTGCGTGCTCGGCGGAGCGAACACCCTGTGGCTGGTGGCGACTCTGATGAGGCCCGCTGCGACGGGCAGGCAGAGAGCGACGGCATCTCCCGCCCCGAGAGCCGAGACGAGCCACTCGCGCGCCTCCAGATGCTGCGGCGCCGCCACGCGGTGCGCGGCGACCAGCACGTTGACGTCGGGCAGCAGCACCTTTAGCGGAGCTTCTCGAGCGGCAGACCGTCGTCGAGCAGCCGCTGCACCGCGGCGTTGCTGGTGAGGTCGACCCCTGGCAGCAAAGCGCCGCCGCGAACCACCGGCAGGTCGGCGCCCGACGTGGCCCCGAGCGCGCGGCGCCGCGCGAGCTGCTCCCGCAGGGCGTCCTCGATGACCCCGCTCAGCGTGCGATGCGTGTCGGCGGCAACGCGCTTGAACTCAGTGAGCACAGCGGCGTCGATGGTGAGTGTGGTACGCATGAGCAGCTCCATGTGTCGAAGCATACGGCGGCTGCATCGTAGCATCAATGCACCTCGAGGGTGACGTTGGCCTCACTCTATGGAACGCCGGCGCCGTTCTGCACACAGACACGACGGCCGGCCCAACGTAGCGACTGGTCTCTCAAGCAACGGTACGTCAAATGGCTTCGCGCGATCGGCATGAGCCGGCCATGCGTGAGACTGCTGCCGACCGCGGGCAGCGCCCGCGACGACCGGCACGCTCCCAGCGTTGCGCCGGTCAAGCCTCCTGGTCGTGCGAGAGAAGCTGGCGCATCTGCGCCACGAACGCGGTGGCCTCCTCGCACAGCTCGTTCGCGTGCGCCGTGTCAAACACGACGAGCTCCTGGTAGTCGCCACGCTGGCGATTCTCGAAGACGCGGTCGTAGATGCGGCCCCAGGATGAGTCGAGCCGCCCGCTGCGGATGAGATCGCGGTGGAGCGCGGCCCTCACGCCGGAATGCTTGGCGTACCTGTGACCTCCGCGCATGCCTGATCGCTCGTCACGCGGCGACTGCGTCGCGCTCGACCTCGTCGCGGATCGCGAGCACCTGGTAGGGGCCGTGCAGCCAGTCATCTTCGCTCGCGACCAGGGTGCTGATGACCACGCCGACCTCCATCTCGATGTCGAAGAGGGCGTCCGTGACGGCGTCGCGCTCACGCCACGACAGGGAGCGCGAGGTGAGCACGAAGAGGTCGATGTCCGACTCCGCGTCGTCCCGTCCGGTCGCCTTTGACCCGAAGAGGCACACGCGCACTACGGGAAAGCGCTCCTTCAACATGCCGGCCGCGGCCACGATGGCAGCGCGGTCGGCAGGTCGAAGCTCCACGTCGGACAACGTTCGCATGCGCCAAGGGTACCACCACTCCGCGTCCAGTGACCACGGCGCGAGCTCTCGCGGCTGCCTCGACGCGGAGGCTCGCCGGCCAGCTCCGCCGTGAGATCGTCCGGCCGGTGAGCGCTCAACAATGCGAGCGGTCATGCGTGCCGACCCCGCCCACCACGACGGCATCGAGCTCATCACGTCTGGCCCTCCGCACGCCGGCAGTACCTTCATGCGGGTCACAACGCTGCTCGTCGGCGCCTGCGATCGTCATCCTCGTCGCCCGCCCGCCGGTACCGCAGCATCATCGGATGCGCCATGGGCGCCTCAAAGCGCTTCCCTGTTCAGCCGGCGGTGGTCAGGTGGGCGCGCGACTCCGCCGGCTTCTCGCCGGCTCAGGCCGCGCTCGCGCTCGGCGTTGGGGTGCCGACGCAGGAGCGCTTGGGCCATCCTCATGCTGTGGCGGAGGTCTATCGGCAGGAGACATAGGTGATGGATCATTCATGGTCCGTTACCATGGAGAACGGGCTGGGCAGACTCAACAGATAGGCTCAAGCAGGAGAGAAACCATGATCGAGACAATCCAGACAATCCCGGTCGCCGATCTCATGGCAGAATCAGTGCGGCGTTTGCGGGCCAGTCTGCAGGCGGAGCGCATCTACCTGTTCGGATCACGTGCCCGCGACGAAGCGGACGAGGACAGCGACTACGACTTCCTCGTTGTGATCCGCGATTCACCGCTGCCGCGCTACAAGCGTGAGCAGCAGGCATTCCGCGCCCTGTGCGGCGTGGGAATCGCCAAGGATGTGCTCGTCTTCACCCGCGAGGAGTTCGAACGGGGGTTGGCCGTCGTTTCGTCGCTTCCCTCTACTGTGGCGCGTGAAGGCAGGCTGCTCTATGGCGGATGAAAAGCGGCGGGAAGCCCAGGCTTGGCTCCGCAAAGCCGACGATGACTTGCGGAGCGCACAGGTCGACCTGGCCGCCGATCCTCCCTTGATCGAAGATGCACTGTTCCACTGCCAGCAGGCGGCGGAGAAGGCCATGAAGGCCTTCCTGACGGAGCACGACACCGCCTTCCGCAAGACCCATGACCTCGACGAACTGGCTGCGGCGTGTGAAGAGATTGACGCGTCCTTGAACGAGGCGCTCGATCCCACTCGGGACCTCACCGTCTTTGCCTGGGCGTTCCGCTATCCCGGCTCGGACGAGGCGCCGCCGGAGGCCGAGGCGCACGATTCCCTGCGTCTGGCTCAGGCAACCATGGCCACGATCAGCGAACGGCTGGGGCGCCTCGTCTGAACGCGGCCTGTCGGCGGGTACAGGAGATCGACCAGTGCGGTGGATGCATTGCCGCGCACCCGACGGCCGACCTTGGCGCCGGCCCTCCTGCGCCTGCCGATGCGCAGTTCGCGCGCGCGAGACGACCTCCTCCCGGACCGCCGATCCCGGTCAGAGACGCGCGGTGGGCTCCGCTGCGCGGCCCTGAGCGAGGTTGCCGCCGGCCGCCGCCGGTGGCGCCGCTCTTGGCTTCACTGGCGCTGCCACCGCACGTACGCCCGTTCGGCTTGTGAGGATCGACGCCTATGCGCCCCGGACCTCGGCGCCTCCGGCCCGGAGGCCGCGGCGCCCTACCCCTGGAAGGGGTGCCGCCAGCGCAGCCCGGGGAACCGGGCGAAGTCCCGATCGGCGGTCAGCAGATCGGCGCTGAGCACGGTCGCCACGGCGGCCAGATAGGCGTCCGGGACGAGGTCGCCTGCGGCGGCGCCCGCCCGGCACTGGGCAAGCAGAGTGCGAACCTCCGCGCCGGGGAGGTCGGGCACGACGGCGGCCGGGGCGCCCAGCATGGTCTCTACCTGCTCCACCGCCTCTGTCAGCGGAGTCGGGGTCACGAAGACCCGCCGATTGGTCACAAGGCGCAGGAAGCCGCTCACCACGGGGCCGACCAGGGCCACCGGCTCGTTGCCGTTCAGCGCCGTCTCGAGCCACAGCCGGTAGCGCTCGTGCTCCGGGAACTCGCGGCGCAGGGCGTACACGAGCAGGTTGATGTCGGGCAGGATCATGCCGGCTCGGCGTCGTCGGCCGCGCCGCCCTCGTCTGCGTCCAGCGCGCGCCCGCGCAGCACGTCGTCCCCCGGCTGCTCCAGCAGTTCCGTCAGCGCGGCGTGGTTCGAGAGATCGACGCCGGGCACGAGGCCGCCGCCCTGTGACAGCGCGGAGAGCCGGATGGGAGGCCGCGCCTCGCGGTCCTGGCGGAGCGTGAGCGCCTCGCGCAGCGCATCCTGGATGACATGGCTGAGGCTCGAGTGCGTGCGCGCCGCGAGCCGCCTGTAGGCGGCCAGCAGCTCCTCGTCGATGTTCAGCGTCGTGCGCGTGAGCGTCTCCATGCATCGCAGCATCGCATGGACTGCATCATAGCATCAAGGGTACCGATGGTTGACGTTGAGCGGAGCGGCAGGCGCCGCAGCCGCGTCATGGTCGTCACCGACTCTGGGATGAGCGCGTGAGAGCCGGACGCGCAGCCACCCGACGGCGTCGTGCTCGTGCGGTCACGCAGCGGACATCTCCCGGCGCGGCGCCAAGCACATCGACGGCCGTGGCGACAACCGGCAACCGCAGGTTGTCAGCGGCCATGCGGATGGGCTCCGCGTCGTGACGCTCGCCGACCAGAGGACCATCCGCGAGAGCCTTGCCGGATCGGAGATCGCGGGCTGACCCTCGCGCCGCCGCTCCCCGCGGCGCGAGGGCACGGCCTCTCTCAAGTTGAGCGTGGCCGGCGCCGATGATGCTCTCAGGGACAATCGACAGCGACTCGCGCGCCCGGAGCGCCCGAAGGCGCGGCGTGGTCGCGCTCAGACCACTGGAGGCCGCACCATGAAGCACCGACTGCTCGCTCGCCCTCTGCGCCTGCTGCCCGTCCTGGCTCTCGTCGGGGCGCTCCTCGCCCTGTCCGCAGGGATCGCCTCGGCGCGGGTCGCGCCGCCGCGCCCGGCGGCGGCGACCACGTCGTACAAAGCCACCATCAAAGACGGCCGCGCCGCCGCGCAGGCGCTGCTCGAGCAGTCCGGCGCCGCGTCGCTCTCACTGGCGCTCGTCAGCGGCGACCGCGTCGTCTGGCAGGAGGCGTTCGGGTACGCCGACAAGGCGACGTCCACGGCGCCGCAGGCCGACACCATGTACGGCATCGGCTCGGTCAGCAAGATGCTCGCCACGGTCGCCGCGATGAAGCTCGTCGACCAGGGGCTCGTCGAGCTCGACGCGCCGCTCGCGCTCTACGTCCCCGAGATCGCGACGCAGTTCCCCGTGTATGGCCAGGTCACGATCCGCATGTTGCTCGATCACTCCTCGGGCTTCCCCGGCACCACCTACGGCGACGCCTCGACGAGCGTGTACTTCCCCGGCTACCTGCAGCAGGTCCTGGACGCGGTGAGGACGGAGCGCCCGAAGACCACGCCCGGGTACATGTCCGTCTACTGCAACGACGGGTTCACCCTGATCGAGGCGCTGATCCCTGCGGTCACCGACAAGACCTACGCGCAGTTCGTGCACGACGAGATCACCGCGCCGCTCGGCATGGATCACACGGCGTTCCCGCTTGAGCCCTTCGCCGTCGGTACGTACGCGAAAGCGTACGACGGCGACGTGGCTCACCCGCAGGAGGTCCTGAACGTGCTCGCCTCCGGCGCCGTCTACTCCACCCCCACCGACATGGGCCGCCTCGGGACGATGCTGATGAACGGCGGCACGGTGAACGGCACGCGCATCCTCTCGGCCAAAGCCGTGGCCGACATGAGCGCCGACCAGACGCGGCTCAGCTTCAACCCGGTGCCGAGCAACGCCGTGCGCTACGGGCTCGGCTGGGACACCGTCACCGAGCCCGGCCTGAAGGCCGTCGGCGTCGCCGCATGGTGCAAGGGCGGCGACTCCGGCGACTACCACGCCGCTTTCACGGTCGCGCCGACGGCCACGCTCAGCGTGACCGTCACCACCGTCACGCCGCTGGGTTCGGGCCAGTGCGAGACGCTGGGCCAGCGCATCCTGCTGCACGCGCTCGTCGACCAGGGCACCATCCGCCGCCTGCCGAAGCCGGTCCCGGCGGTCGCGCCGCCGGTCAAGAAAGCGAGCGCCGCGGAGCTGGGCATGATGGAGGGCGTCTGGGCGATGAACCAGGAATTGTTCCGCATTGCGCCGTCGGCGAGCGACCCGCAGGCCCTGACGTTCTCGACGCTGGGCCAGAGCGGCTGGTCGCCGCCGGGCGAAGGCCTGCGGCTGCGCACCGACGGCCGCTTCCACGTGGACGGCAAAGCCGGCTCCCTGTACACGATGGCCGCGGGCGGCCGCAGATACCTCGTCAACACAACGGTCGGGGGCTACGGCCACTACCTCGACAGTTCGCTGCTCGCGCAGAAGCTCCATCCCCTCAAGGCGCTCTCCGCGGCGTGGCAGAGCCGCGTCGGCCACCTGTGGCTGGCAGTCAACGAGCAGCCGGACTCCTCCACGTACGCCTCCGACGGCGGGCCGCAGCTCCTCGTGAGCGCCGTCCCCGACCTGGCGGGCTACGTCACCGTCACCACGCCCGCCTATGGGAACCAGGTCGTGGACCCCAGCGAGAGCGACACGCTGGGCTCCATGCTCCTGCAGATCCCGGGGTTCGGTTCGCGCGACCTCGAGGACGCGGTCGTCACGAAGCACGGTGCCGAAGAGTGGATCCAGTTTGGCAGCACGCTCTACCGGCCGCAGACCACGGTGCCGACGCTGAGCGGCGGCGCGAACACCGTGATCTTCGGCGCCGAGGGCGACGCCGAGTGGCGCGTGCTTTCGAGCGCCGCGAGCGTGCAGATCGGCGCCGGGACCGCCTGGCGTCTGTACGACGCCGACATGGCCGTGCTCGCCGCCGGCACCACGTTCCCGGCGACGGCGAGCGCGCCCACGTCCCGTTGCTACGTGCTGCTCTTCGGGCCGGCCGGGTCGAGCGCGACGGTCACCGTCACGCCGGCCGCGGGGGCGCGGACGGACAGGCAGAGCGCGGCCCTGCAAAACCGGCCGGCCGCGCCGTGGCCGACATGCAGCGCGCGGCTGCGGTAGGCGGCCGCGGCAGACGGCCGCGCCGGCCGGCGCGTGAGCGAAGCTGACGCGCGCCGCCCCTGGGAGGAATGCCCCATCGACGCTGGTCATCAGGACGAAAGAGAATATGGCAGGAACACCGGCCGTGCCTTGGCTACGCCGGGTCTTCACCCTTGAGCGACTGGAGGTTGCATGATGAAGGATCGACGGGTCACGCGCGCTTTGCGCCTGCTGTCCGTACTCGCTCTCGTGGCGCTCCTGTTTGCGCTGGCCACGGCGTCGGCGCTTGCCCGGGCCGCCGCTCCGCGCCCGGCGGCGGCGACCACGTCGTTCAGGGCCACCATCAAGGACGGCCGCGCCGCCGCGCAGGCGCTGCTCGCGCAGTCCGGCGCCGCGTCATTTTCGCTCGCCCTGGTGAGCGGCGAGCGCGTCGTCTGGCAGGAGACCTTCGGCGACGCCGACAAGGCCACGTCCACGCCTCCCACGGCCGACACCATGTACGGCATCGGCTCCGTGAGCAAGATGCTCGCCACGGTCGCCGCCATGACGCTCGTCGACCAGGGCAAGGTCGAGCTCGACGCCCCGTTCGCGCGCTACGTGCCGGCGTTCACCATGCTCGCGCCGGCGTATCGCCAGATCACCGTGCGCATGCTGCTCGACCACTCCTCGGGGTTCCCCGGCTCCACCTACAGCGACCTCGTGACCGCCACGTACTTCCCGGGCTACCTGCAGCAGGTGCTGGACACCCTGGCCATTGAGCGGCTCAAGACCACGCCCGGCTACATGAGCGTGTACTGTAACGACGGCTTCACGATGATCGAGGCGCTGGTTTTTGCGGTGACCGGCAAGACCTACGCGCAGTACGTGCAGGACGAGATCTTTACGCCGCTCGGCATGGACCATTCCGCGTACCCACTCGAGCCCTTCCCCGACGGCTCCTACGCCAAGGCGTACACCGGCGACGTGGCAAACCCACGCGAGGTCCTCAACATGCTCGCCTCCGGTGGCCTCTACTCCACGCCCAGCGACATGAGCCGCCTCGCGCGGATGCTGATGAACGGCGGCACGTACGGCGGCACGCGCATCCTTTCTGCCGCCTCCGTGGCCGAGATGGGTACCGATCAGACGCTCCTCAGCTTCAACCCGGTGCCGAGCAACATGGTGCGGTACGGGCTCGGCTGGGACACCGTCACCGATCCCGGCCTCGAGGCCGTGGGCGTCGGCGCCTGGAACAAGGGCGGCGACTCCGCCGACTACCACGCGACCTTCACTGTGGCGACGAAGGCCAGGCTGGCCTTCGTCGCGACCGGCGTCGCCCCCCTCAGCTCCAGCTCGCTGGGGACGCTCGGCCAGCGCGTCCTCCTGCACGCGCTCGTCGACCAGGGGACCCTGCGGCGCGTGCCCAGACCGCTGCCGGTGGCGGCCCCGCCCGTGAAACGCGCCTCCGCCGCCCAACTGGCGGCCATGGAGGGCTACTGGGGCAACTACAACAGCGTGCTCCGCGTCTCGGTCTCCGCGGACGACCCTCAGGCGCTGGACTTCGCCCAGCTGACCGCGGACGACTGGACGCCGACGACGAGCGACCTGCGGCTGCGCAGCGACGGCCGCTTCCACGCGGGCGACTCGGCCACCGGGTACGGCACAATGACCGCGGGGGGCCGGCGCTACCTCGTCTACGACTTCATCGGGGGCTACGGCAACTATCGCAACGCGGTGCTGATGATGCAGAAGCTCGCCCCCGAGACGCCACTCTCCGCGGCCTGGACGAGCCGCCTGGGTCAGGTCTGGCTCGCGACCAACGGGCAGCCGGATTCGGCGATGTACTCCATGGACGCCATGACGCTGCTCACGTTCGGCGACGTCCCCGGCCTGCCGGGCTACGTGACCGTGACGACGCCCATCTACAGCACGCAGGTCGTGGACCCCGTCAGCGACACGCTGGGCGCCATGTTCCTGCAGATCCCGGGGATGGGCTCGCGCGACCTCGAGGACGCCGTCGTGGCGAAGCACGGCGCCGAAGAGTGGATCCAACTCGGCAGCTCGCTGTATCGGCCGCAGGCGACGGTGCCGGCGCTGGTCGCGGGGCCGAACACGGTGACGTTCGGCGCCGAGGGCTACGCCGAGTGGAGCACGCTGGCGGCCGCCGGGACGGCGACGGTCGCGTCTGGAGGAGCCACGTCGTGGCGCCTCTACGACTCCGACCTCGCCTCACTCGACGGCGGCAGCACGTTCCCGGCCACGGTCACCGCGCCTAAGGCGGGCTGCTACCTGCTGCTCTTCGGGCCGGCCGGCGCGAGCACGACGGTCACCGTCGCGCCGGCCGCCGGCGCTGCGGCCGCCGCCCGCGCCACCATGCGGCTGCCGATCTACCGGCCGCTGCTGCTCTGACGGACGACGGCCGGCGGGGCGGGCGCCCGAGGGCGCCCGCCCCGCCGGCCTGAGATGACCGAGGAGGCACCACCGTGAACCATCGCTTCACCACAAGCCTGCGACGCGCCCTCGTCGCGCTCGCGCTCGTCGTCGTCCTGCTCGCCGTCGCGGCGGGCGCGGCCGCGGCGAAGACCACCACCTACGCCGCGACCATCAAGGACGGGCGCGCCGCCGCGCAGGCGCTGCTCACGCAGTCCGGCGCGGCCTCCCTCTCCCTGTCTCTGGTGAGCGGCGACCGCGTCGTGTGGCAGGAGGCCTTCGGCTACGCCGACAAGGCGACGCAAACAGCGCCGCAGGCCGACACCATGTACGGCATCGGCTCGGTGAGCAAGATGCTGGCCGCCGTCGCGGTGATGAAGCTCGTGGACGAGGGCAAGGTGAAGCTCGACGTCCCGTTCGCGCGGTACGTGCCCGCGTTCACCATGCTCTCCCCGGCGCATCGCCAGATCACGGTGCGCATGCTGCTCGACCACTCCTCGGGATTGCCGGGCTCCACCTACGGCAATGACATCACCGGCGCGTACTACCCGGGCTACCTTCAGCAGGTGCTGGACGCCCTGGCCGGGGAGCGGCTCAAGACCACGCCCGGCTACATGAGCGTGTACTGCAACGACGGCTACACGCTGCTCGAAGCCCTCGTGCCCGCGGTGACCGGGAAGTCCTTCCCGGGATATGTGCAGGACGAGATCCTGACGCCCCTCGGCATGGCCCACTCCGCCTATCCGCTACGGACGTTCGCCGACGGGACGTACGCCAAGTGCTACCGCGGCGACACGGCCCGCCCCTTCGAGGTCGTCAACTTGCTGGCCGCCGGCGGCCTGTACTCGACGCCCACCGACATGAGCCGCCTCGGGGCGATGCTGATGAACGGCGGCATCTACAACGGCACGCGCATCCTGTCCGCGGACGCGGTGGCCCAGATGGCCGCGGATGAGACGCTCGGCAGCTTCAACCCCGTGCCCTGCACTGCCCTGCGCTACGGTCTCGGCTGGGACACGGTGACGCAGCCCGGCCTCAAGGCCGTCGCGGTCACGGGCTGGCAGAAGGGCGGCGACTCTGCGGACTACCACGCGAGCTTCATCGTCGCGCCGGGGGCGAAGCTGGCCGTGACCGTGACCGGCGTCGCTCCCCTGGGCTCCGCGAGCCTCGGGACCCTGGGCGAGGGCATCCTCTTGCACGCGCTGGTCGACCAGGGCAGCATCCACCGCCTGCCGACGCCGATCCCGTCGAAGCCGCCGGCGGTCAAGCCGGCGACCGCCGCGCAGCTCGCCGAGATGAAGGGCTACTGGGCCCTGAGCAGCCAGATGTTCCGCGTGACTGCAGAGCCGAGCGCCCCCCAATCCTTGACCCTCTCGATGCTGACCGGAGACGGCTGGACGACGGTGACCGAGGGCCTGCGGCTACGCACCGACGGCCGCTTCCACGCGGGCGGCTCGGCCTCGGGCTACAGCACCATCACCGCCGGAGGCCGACGCTACCTCGTCAATGCCTGGATCGGCGGCTACGGTCACTATCGCGATGCGGGGCTGATGAGCCAGAAGCTCCAGCCCGGGGATCCGCTGCGCCCGGCATGGGCGAGCCGCAGCGGCGAGGTCTGGCTCGCGGTCAACGAGCAGCCGGACTCCTCCACCTACACCAGCAACGCCGGGCCGCTCCTCATCGTGAACGCAGTCCCAGGCCTGGAGGGGTGGGTCACGGTCACGACGCCCGCGTACGGCACGCAGGTCGTGGATTCGATCAGCGACCACCTGGGCGCCATGTTTCTGCAGATCCCCGGCGGCTGCTCACGCGATCTCGAGGACGCCGTGGTCACGCAGCACGGCGCCGAGGAGTGGATCGGCTGGGGCAGCACGCTCTACCGGCCGCAGGCCTCGGTGCCGGCGCTGGCCGCCGGCGCGAACCCGGTGACGATCGGCAGCGAGGGTTGCGCCGAGTGGCGCACCTTGCCCGTCGCCGCGAGCCTGCACATCTCGGCCGGGACCGCCTGGTACCTGTACGACGCCGACATGAACGTCCTCGGCCACGGCGCGACCCTTCCGGTGACGGCGGACGCTCCGGCAGGCTCGTTCCTGGCCCTCTTCGGGCCGGCAAGCTCGGGCACGACCGTCACGGTGACGCCGTAGACGGGCGACGGCCGCGCAGGCCCGCCCGGTGCTGCCGGGCTACCGGCCGCTGCTGCTCTGACGGGCGACGGGCGCCCACGGGCGCCCGCCCCGCCGCAGCCGCCGGCCCGCTCACCTCCCGAGCGTGACGATGCACTGCGTGCCCTACAAGTGGGTCGCCCTCTCCAACACCACGCTCGGCATGTTCATGGTGCTGATCAACACGTCGAGCCTGCTCATCTCCCTGCCGGCGATCTTTCGCGGCATCCACCTCGACCCCATCGGCCCGAACAACTTCGTCTACCTGCTCTGGGTCCTGCTGGGGTACGGGCTCGTCGTGGCCGTGCTCGTCGTGCTTTTCGGCCGGCTCGGCGACATGTACGGGCGCGTGCGCATCTACAACGCCGGCTTCCTGATCTTCACGCTCTCGGCCGTCGCCCTTACCTTCACCTGGAGCAGCGGACCGGCGGGGGCGATGGAGATCATCGCGTTCCGCATGGCCCAGGGCGTGGGCGGCGCCATGCTGATGTCCAACACCGCGGCCATCGTCACCGACGCCTTCCCGCCGCACGAGCGTGGCATGGCGCTCGGCATCAACATCGTCGCCGGCCTCGCCGGGCAGTTCATCGGCCTGCTCCTGGGCGGCCTGATGGCGGCCATCCAGTGGCGCCTCGTCTTTCTCATCAACGTGCCGTTCGGCGTCGTGGGCACGGTGTGGGCGTACCTGATGCTGCGCGAGACCGCGATCCGCCACAAGGAGCGCATCGACTGGCTGGGCAACGCGACCTTCGCCGCCGGCCTGCTGATGGTGCTCATCGGCGTCACCTACGGCATCAAAGCCTACGGCTCGTCCACCATGGGCTGGGGCAACCCCTTCGTCATCGGGATGCTCGCCGGCGGCGTGGCCCTCCTCGTGCTCTTCGCGTTCGTCGAGCTGCACGTGGCGGAGCCCATGATCGACCTGCGCCTGTTTCGCATCCGCGCCTTCGCCGCCGGCAACCTGGCGGTGCTGCTCTCGTCGGTCGCCAACGGCGGCCTGCAGATCATGCTCATCATGTGGCTGCAGGGCATCTGGCTGCCGCTGCACGGCTACGCCTACACCGACACGCCGCTGTGGGCCGGCATCTACCTGCTGCCGCTCACCGTCGGCTTCATCATCGCGGGACCGACCTTCGGGCGCCTCTCCGACCGCCATGGGGCGCGAGGGTTCGCCACGGCCGGCATGGTGCTGGCCGCGCTGAGCTTCGTGCTGCTCATGCTCCTGCCGGCCGACTTCTCGTACCCCGTGTTCGCCGTCGTGCTGTTCCTCAACGGCGTCGCCTACGGGATGTTCTCGGCGCCCAACACGGCGGCCATCATGAACAGCGTCCCGGCGCGCAACCGGGGCCTCGCCTCGGGCGTGCGCGCCACCATGCAGACCCTCGGCCTGCCCCTCAGCATCGGCATCTTCTTCTCCCTCATGGTCGTGGGGCTCACGTCGGCCGTGCCGAAGACGATGTTCGCCGGCCTCGTCGCGCACCACGTGCCGGCCGCCGCGGCCGACCGCCTCTCCCACCTGCCCCCTACCGGCTATCTCTTCGCGTCGTTCCTCGGCTACAACCCGCTGCAGCAGCTGCTCGGCCCGATCCTCTCTCACCTCCCGCACGCCGACGCGCTGGTGATCGCGGGCAAGCACTTCTTCCCGGCGCTCATCTCGGGCCCGTTCCGGCACGGGCTGTTCATCGTGCTCTCGTTCTCGACGGTGATGTGCCTGGTGGCGGCGGTGGCCTCGTGGATGCGCGGAGGACGCTTCGTCCACGAGGAGGCGCACGGGCACGTCGCCTCCCCGGAGCACGCGGCGCCCGCGACGCGGCCCACGAAGGAGTAGCCGCGGCGGCCCTTCGCGCACTTAGGGCGCGGCCGGGCGCGAGCGCAAGGCCGCTCTGTGGCCGGAGCACGTGCCGAGGCTGCGGTAGGCCTGACGGCCGCGCGGGCCGCCTCGGCTCAAGAATAGGCAGCGCGCGGTCGAAAAGAACATCAAGGAAGCGCGCGGAGGGCCGCAGTGTGCCGCGGCCCTCCGCGCGCCCCAGGGAACCAACGACAGGGGGAGGCACCACCGTGGGCCATCGCTTCACCACCAGCCTGCGACGCGCCCTCATCGCGCTCGCGCTCGCCCTCGTCCTGCTCGCCGTCGCCGCCGGGTCGGCCGCGGCAAAGACCACCACCTACGCGGCGACCATCAAGGACGGGCGCGCCGCCGCGCAGGCGCTGCTCACGCAGTCCGGCGCGGCCTCCCTCTCGCTGTCTCTGGTGGCCGGCGACCGAGTCGTGTGGCAGGAGGCGTTCGGGTACGCCGACAAGGCCACCTCCACGCCGCCCGGCCCTGACACCATGTACGGCATCGGCTCCGTGAGCAAGATCCTCGCCACCGTCGCCACCATGAAGCTGGTCGACCAGGGCGAGGTCGAGCTCGACGCCCCGTTCACGCGCTACGTCCCGGGGTTCACGATGCTCTCCCCGGCGTACCGCCAGATCACCGTGCGCATGCTGCTCGACCACTCCTCGGGCTTCCCCGGCTCCACCTACGGCGACCTCAGCACCCACACGTACTTCCCCGGCTACCTGCAAGAGGTGCTGGACACTCTGGCCGGGGAGCGGCTCAAGACCACGCCCGGCTACATGAGCGTGTACTGCAACGACGGCTTCACGATGATCGAGGCGCTGGTCCTCGCCGTGACCGGCAAGACCTACGCGCAGTACGTGCAGGACGAGATCTTCACGCCGCTCGGCATGGACCACTCCGCCTTCCCGCTGGCGCCCTTCCCCGACGGCTCCTATGCGAAGGTGTACCAAGGCGACGCGGTACGCCCGCGCGAGGTCATCAACCTGCTCGCCTCCGGCGGCGCCTATTCCACGCCCACAGATCTGAGCCACTTCGCCGCGATGCTCATGAACGGCGGCACCTACGGCGACACGCGCATCATCTCTGCCGCCTCGGTGGCCGAGATGGGCACGGATCAGACGCTGCTCAGCTTCACCCCTGTGCCGTGCAAGTCGACGGCGTTCGGGCTCGGCTGGGACACGGTCACCGACCCCGGCCTGGACGCCGTCGGTGTGACCGGCTGGGTCAAGGCCGGCGACTCCATCGACTACCACGCGACCTTCGCGGTGGCGCCGAGGGCCAGACTTGCCTTTGTGGCGACCACCGTCACGCCCCTCAGATCGAGCTCGCTTGGGGCACTCGGACAGCGCGTCCTCCTGCACGCGCTGGTCGACCAGAACACCCTGCGGCGCTTGCCCAAGCCGCTGCCGCAGACTGCCCCGCCCGTGAAACGCGCCTCCCCGGCCCGACTGGCGGCCATGGAGGGCTACTGGGGCACGCAGAAGGATCTTGTGCTCCGCGTCGCGGTCTCCGCAAACGATCCGCAGGCTCTGGACTTCTTCCGGCTCACCGGCTCGGAATGGGCGCCGATGATGAGCGGTCTGCGGCTGCGCACCGACGGCCGCTTCCACGCGGGCGGCTCGGCCAGCGGATACAGCACCCAGAGCGCGGGGGGGCGGCGCTACCTCGTCCAAAGCTCCATCGGAGCCAACGGCCACTATCGCGACGAGGCGCTGATGATGCAGAAGCTCGCGCCCGAGACGCCGCTCTCCGCGGCCTGGACGAGCCGCATCGGCCGGACCTGGCTCGCGGTGAACGAGCAGCCGGATTCGGCGCTCTACGTCTGGGACCGTTTCATGCTGCTCGCGGTCGGCGACATCCCCGGCCTGCCGGGCTATGTCTCGGTCACGACGGCCCCCTACGGGTTGCAGCTCGTGATCCCCGTCGGGGACATGCTGGGCGCCATGTTTCTGCAGATCCCGGGCATCGGCTCGCGCGACCTCGAGGACGCCGTCGTCGAGCAGCACGGCTCGGACGAGTGGGTCCGGTACGGCAGCACGCTGTACCGGCCGCGGGCGACGGTGCCGGCGCTGGGTGCCGGCGCGAACACGGTGACCGTCGGCGACGAAGGCTACGCTGAGTGGCGCTCGCTGGCGACGGCGGGCACGCTGACGATCGCCGCCGGCGGCGCGACCACGTGGCGCCTCTACGGCCCCGACCTCGCCGCGGTCGGCGCCGGCACGACCTTCCCGGCCACCGTGTCCGCGCCCGAGGCGGGCTGCTACCTGCTGCTCTTCGGCCCGGCCGGCGCGAGCACGACGGTCACCGTCGCGCCGGCCGCCGGGGCTCAGGCCGGGCACGCCGCCGACGCCTCCGGGCACGCGGCCACCCCGAAGAGCCGCACGCCGTGGCCGCGCCCGCTCGAGATCCCCGCCCTGAGGTAGGAAGGAAACCATGCCATGAAGCACCGCATCGCCATGCGCGCAGGTCGCGCGCTCGTCGCGCTCGCGCTCGTCATCATGCTGCTCGCCGTTGCGGCGGGAGCCGCTGCCGCGCACACGACCAGCCACGCGCGGACTATCAAGGACGGGCGCGCGACCGCGCAGGCCGCGCCGCCGCAGGCGGGCGCGGCCGGGCAGGCGCGAGCGACGCAGTCGACCTCGCGCTACGCGTCCACGATCCGCGACGGCGCCGCGGCCACGCAGGCGCTGCTCGACCAGACCGGCGCCGCCTCGATGTCGGTCGCGCTCAGCGCCAATGGACGCGTCGTCTGGCAGCAGGGCTTCGGCTACGCCGACAAGGCGACGCAGACGGCGCCGGGACCAGTCACCATGTTCGGCATCGGGTCCGTCAGCAAGATGCTGGCGACCGTCGCGGCCATGAAGCTGGTCGACCAGGGGCTCGTCGACCTCGACCAGCCCGTGACGCGCTACATCCCGACGTTCAGCATGCTCACCCCCAGCTACCGTCAGGTCACCGTGCGCATGCTCATGGACCACTCCTCCGGGTTCCCGGGCTCGACCTACGACAACGCGCAGACGGACGCGTTCTGGCCGGGCTACCTGCCCTACGTGCTCGACACGCTCGCGCAGTCGCGGCTCAAGACCACGCCGGGGCTGCTCTCCGTCTACTGCAACGACGGGTTCACGCTCCTCGAGCAGCTCATCCTCAACCTCACCGGCACGACCTACGCCCAGTACGTGCAGGACGAGATCTTCACGCCGCTCGGCATGACCCACTCCGCCTACCCGATCGCCCCGTTCGCCGCCGGTAGCTTCGCGCGCACCTACGACGGCGACACCCCGCTGCCGCGCGAGACGCTGAACGTGCTCGCCTCCGGCGCGATGTACTCGACGCCCGCCGATATGGGCCGCCTGGCAACGATGCTGATGAACGACGGCGCCTACGGCGGCGTGCGGATCCTCTCGTCCACCGCCGTGCGCGAGATGGCGAAGAACCAGGTGACCGGCAGCTTCCAGCCCATGATCCAGTCCGAGACCCAGTACGGGCTCGGCTGGGACACCGTCGCCGAGCCCGGGCTCGCGGCCGCCGGCTTCAAAGGCTGGCTGAAGGGCGGCGACGCCATCGGCTACCACTGCGCCTTCACGCTCGTGCCCAGGCAGAAGCTCGCCGTCACCGTGGTTGCCTCTGGCGCCGCGGGCTCGCACCTGCTCGAGGCGCTCGCCGAGCGCATCCTGCTGCACGCGCTCGTGGACAAGGGCGCGCTCCGCCGGATGCCGGCGCAACTGCCGGACGCGGCGCCCCCGAAGAAGAGGGCGACGAGCGCCCAGCTGGGCGCGCTGGAAGGCTACTGGGCCGGCAACGGCATGGTCTTCCGCGTCGCCGCCGACAGCCGCGACCCGCAGGCGCTGAACGTGGCGACGCAGCAGGGAGACGCCTGGACGTCCGTCACCGAGGGTCTGTACCTGCGCACCGACGGCCGCTTCCACCGCAAGGGTGCGGCCGCCAGCGTGTACGCGGTCGCCGCGGCCGGCCGCCGCTACCTCGTCAACAACGCCAAGGCCGGCTGGGGCCACTACACGCGCGACATGCTGCTCGCGCAGAAGCTCAGGGACGCCGAGCCGCTTTCCGCCGCCTGGCAGGCCCGTCTCGGGCACGCCTGGGTGGCGGCGTCCGGCGTGCCCGATGCGATCATGTTCCAGCGCAGCGGCGCCCCGTGGCTCACCCTCGGTGAGATCCCCGGCTCGCCCGGTTGGCTCACGGTCAGCAGCAGCGGCTACGGTCTGCAGGTCGTCGACGCGTCGCGCAGCGACACCACGGCCGAGATATTCCTGCAGATCCCCGGCTTCGGCTCGCGGGATATGTGGGACCTGCAGGTCCTCGGCGTGGACGGCGAGGACTGGCTGCAGTACGGCGGGACGACCTACCGGCCACTCGACACCGTGCCGGTCCTCGCACCCGGCGCCAACACCGTCGAGTACCTGTCCGTCAGCGATGCGATCTGGGAGAAGGTCCCGGTCGCTGCGACGGTGACAATCAGCGGCGGGACCGCCTGGCACCTCTTCGCGCCCCAGGAAGACTACCTCGGCGGCGGCTACACCTTCCCGCAGACGACGCACGCGCCGGCCGGCGCGTACCTCGTGCTCACCGGACCCGGCACCACGAGCGCGACCGTGACGGTAGTCCCGGACTGAGCCGTGCGACCGACGCGGGCGCTGCTGCGCCCGCGCCGGTCGTCGTACACATGGGCCGCCGCGGCACCCGCGAAACGGTAGAATCGCGGTGCGAGACCGGCGACGCGCACGCACGGACGAGGAGTGACAGCGCCGGAATCGTCAGCGCTCGACCGGACTGGAGAACAGTCATCGCCGAACGACGCCGTCAGACCCAGCTACCGCGCCTGCCGCTCAAAGGCAGCATCGACCTCACCTACCGCTGCGACAACCACTGCCGCCACTGCTGGCTGTGGCTCGCTGAGAACGCCC
>Ga0114951_10002866_pt1 | contig 18780 bp, 19 predicted proteins | sample AM7aDNAmetaG_FD_88677 | JGI IMG/M metagenome (GOLD analysis project Ga0114951, IMG submission 88677) | Freshwater microbial communities from Finland to study Microbial Dark Matter (Phase II) - AM7a DNA metaG | ecosystem: Environmental > Aquatic > Freshwater > Lake | place: Finland: Lake Alinen...
GACAACCGGCAAGTGTGGAATCGCGGAAGCGGGCAACGGCAAATATGTGATGACGGTCAATGGCGTACAGAGCAAAACAGATGTTGCGGGCAGGGCGGAACTCAGAGTCACCGACACGGCGGGCAACTTCTGGACGACGGGAGTAGTGGATACGGGGGCAGTTGTAACCGTGCCCGACGCGCAGAAGGTGGACGTGAACACGATCAAAACCAACCCCGTGGTCAACGCGGGCACAGTGACGATGCCTGCCAATGCGACCATCGGTACGAGCACGTTGACACAGACGCAGGTGACTGGCGGCGCATTCAACATGACCCAATGGTTTGGAGCCAAAGGGGGTCTGCCGATGCTTGACGTTGCAACGGGATTGATTATGCAGGGATTCGCTAGCGGCGGAGTCACGTTCGCGACGGTGACCAATCTGACCAACCTGCCGACCATCCCCGCGAACTGGATCACTGCCGCAGGGATCACGGCGGCCGCCTTCAACGGCAAGGGAGATTGGAGCACGTTGACACAGACGCAGGTGAGCGGCTACGCAGGGCCTGTTTCCCCACTCGGCATGGTCATGAACCGGCAGACGGTCGCGGTGTTTCTGAATGCGGATTTGCAGGTGTGGGACGACATCGTCGCGGGATGGGTTGCACTCGGCGGCGCGACGTGGGCAAACTGCCGGTTCCTGAGCGTTCAGGAAGATAATGGCGTCTACTCGCACCAGTCGCCGGACCTGGACGCGAAGTGGTTGTATCTGGGGCCATCGACCGCCGCGAGCTTTGCCGCATTGACGCTGGGCATCGTGCCGGTTGCACAACCTGCCAGCGCTGGCGATCAGATGGGCCTCTCCGACGGCGCTATCACATCGGCCAAGTTCGCGACGGACGCGATCGCGGCAGCGGCGATAAAGGCAGATGCGGTAACGAAGGTCCAGGACGGCTTGAGCAAGCCGAGTACAGCACAGACGATCACGCCGCCTGCCGACATGGCCCTCGCCTCGAACCAGACGACGATGGCGGCGGCGATTGCGAAGATGCTCACGGCGTTTGAACAGATCGGAAGCACGGGAATCTATCGCCTGACCACGGCGGCCTGCCTGAACGTCTGGGCTGTCTCGGCGCGAACGCTGAGCAGCTTTGGCTCGCTGGCGGCAGACGTGTGGGCATACGCGGTCGGGACACCTGTGGTCGGAAGCGTGCTGGCGTATCTGGTGTCGTGGCGAACGGCTTACACCGATGTCAGGGCGGCCAAGCTCGATCAGATTGGGGCGGCTACTGTGACCTATGGAGGCCCGATGGGCGCCGGCGGGACATTCACGCTCTACGCGGGAGACGATTACGCCGGCACGTTCAAGTGGGATATTTCAAACTGGACGGCGGCCACACCCAGCAGCGCATCGCTAAGATTGTGCGTTGAGACGGATTACGCCACCGATCCAACGCTGGTGGATCTGCTCACCGCAACGTGCACCCCATCGCTCAACGGCACGACCCTGACCGTGGCGTTTTCCCTGACGGCAACACAAACGGCCGCCCTGCCCTACGCTACGGCCTTGCGAGCCCAGGTAATCGCCACCACGGCGGGAGCATTGCAGACGATTGTTGACGCCAAGGGGATTTGCCGGCGAAGGGCATAGGAAGGAAGCAGGTATGGTGACAATGGACATTCCAAAGCCGGCGATACCTCCAGTGACCATAGCGGACCAGACGCGAGGCATGTCTGCCGGCCAAGTGAAGCGATTCTTGACGCGGATGGCCAAGGCGACCGAGGGCAAGCCTGCTCAGCGTATCTATCTCAGCGAGATCCAGGCCCTGCAACAAGTTCGGGATCGCCTGCGCGTGCGATACTGTTCCGAGCCAAGGCTTGAACTTGCCACGGACAACAGGTGTGAACCCTTGCCGGGCGTTCAATGCGAATGCGGGCATTGTCGGCACCTGGGGCGGGAATGGCCGGGCATCTATCTGGTAAGCGTGATGGACCGGGACACCAACACGCGGGCGCAGATCAGTTATTCTTGCTGGTTGCATTCACAGAGCGACGACTTTTTGAACGCCCTGCCGTCCAGTTCATCCATCGTGCGGTTTAAGTAGCCCGCGACGGAGAATGATGATACCATTTCCGGCATTAGCAACAGAGGAGGCGGCAACATGAGCGCGTTTGATGGAATGTGTGGCATGGCCGAAAGGATTGGAAATAGCGAAATCTCGCAGGCGATCCGATCTTCGCATGTGTTCATTATTCCCGAAGATGATCGCGGCGGCATGGCAAAACTCGAAGCTCATTGCCCGTATCCATTTCCCAGATTTGTACTGCCGCGAGATAACTCCAGCGTGCTGGTATACCGCGACAGCAAGACGACAAGCACGGTATTTGATAGCTGCGGAAATATGTTCGCGTACCAGCGCGGCAACGGGTTTGCCAATGCGGTGCTGTTCCGGTTTATAACCACGACAGCCGTGCACTCTAAGGGGCAACATGACAATGCGCCTGACCCATCGGCCCCAATTGTCTACTCGATGTGCGACGGAGATAACTGCTGGGCCGCCAAAGCGAGAGTAGAGCGGGCGTGGTCCGACCTGGATGGTGACTTACAAGAGGTTGACTATATCGGAGCCAACCAAGCCAACATCGACTCTCTATGCAGAGATTCATTGCAAAGTGCGTTCTGGGCAATTTTCTCTATTTGCGAGCCCTCCCGCTTCATCGTCCGCATGATCCCCGACAAGGTGTGGCCATCCAACTCCCCCAAGATTCCCCGTCAGCATCAGCGGCCGATCTACACGCTGCTGAACAAGGAAGAAATCAAGACGCGGTTTCTTGTCTCACAGCCGCGCATTGGGGAGCATGCAGACCCCTCCCCGCACTGGCGACGGGCGCACCTGCGTCGACTGAGTTCCGAGAAGTTTGTGAACAAGGTGGGCCAGGTTGTGCCGGTCAAATCGTGCTGGGTAGGTCCGGATGAGTTCCAGCAAGGCCGCAAGACGTACAAAGTGCTGTACGATCTGTAGGCAGGGGTAGTTAGCTACCCTTACTCTACGGGTATGGGGATGATCCTCACAAGCGAACAGCACGAGTTGATTGACTGGTTTTGGTGCCAACACCGCACCATCGCCGAGATTGCGGCCATGCGCCGTGTCTCATACGCGACAGTCCGGCGGCAGATTGATATTCTGCGCGCTATCGTCCGTTCGCACGGTCAGGAACTCCCCCGATACAACCACGGCAGGCCAAGAACCGCCCCCAATCTCGTGGCCGAGGCTGTGATATAGACCATGGTTATCTCTGTCGATTTCGATGGCACGATCTGCAAACGGGCGTGGCCGGGCATAGGCGAGCCAGTGCCGGGGGCTATAGGGGCCCTGCGTGAGCTGCGCAAGCAAGGGTGCGACCTGACGCTATTCACATGCCGCGCAGGCAAGGCGGCTGTTGAGGCATGGCAATACTGCCAGGCCAACGGGATTGAGTTCGCCAAGGATCTGGACGCATCGAAGCCATTTGCTCACATGATCGTGGATGATTCTGCAGTCGGATGCCCGCTTGTGGTGCATGAGGGTGAAGACCCTTATGTGGACTGGCCAAGAGTGTTGGACCGGATATTGAATGGCCAGCGATGGGAAGAGGATCAAGACGCGCCCGGCACGTATAGGTCTGCAAGGCTATAGCCGCAACGCTAGCGCGTTCGCGATCGCAAGGCATGGAAGTACAGCCGCGGGCATAGGACGCGGGAAAAGGGCATTCCGAAGAACTGGCGCGGCATCTAGGCGTCGGGTCCTTCTGGAAACGCCAAGTTAAGCCGAAAGTCACAAAGTTCGCTCTTTTCACCTGCCAAGTTAGTGAAAGTTCGGTATTACGCCCATGGATTTTGCCCCGTCACTTAGGAAGCTGGCCCCGCTCGTGGGCATTCCGGTTCAGAACTTAGCAAACGAAGCAAAGCGTCCGGGCTTCCCTCCGAAAACCGAGGCGGGCTATGAAGTTACGGCGGTTATCGCTTGGCGTGCTGCGAACATAAAGCAGCGGAAGCGGCCGCCCGTAACATCGCCGTCACAATCGCCGACCCCCTTCGTTCCCCTCCCCGCCCCGGCCAATCCGCCCGTAACCAGCACCGACCCGTTCATTCAGGCGATGCAGAGCGGCAACGCATCGGCCCTGACGATCAGCCGGGCGGCGATGCAGATTGCGTCCCGGCGAGTGGCCACCGCGGCGACGGCCGGCACGCTGGGCGCCAATGACCTGGACGACCTGAAAAAGACGCTGCAGGAACTTCGCCAAGCCGAAAGCGGCTATATCGAGCTTGAACAGACCCGTGGCCAGCTCATTGCTCGCGATAAGGTCAAGCAGCTTGTTGGCGGCTGCTGTACCCGGCTGGTGCAGGCCCTCGACGTGCTGATTGCGGGTATCACCACCGAAGTAGACCTGTGGATTGCCGATCAGGCGTTTCGGGATCTGCCAACCGATGAACGGCACCGGCGCGTGAGGGAATACGTTGACCGCGTTTGCCGTGAAGTCAGGCAACAAGAAGCAGACGGCGTTGCATCGCTGATACGGAAGCAGGCCAAGAGTGACCCCGACGACGAATAGCCTGCCTGCCGACGATGAAGCGGATGTATGGGGCATCTACTGTGATGCGATCAGGCCCCTGCCAGACCTGATGCCCAGTGAGTTCGCGGAGAAGTACCGGCGACTGCATCAAATCTATTGCAGCGAGCGGCCGGGTGCTTGGGACAACACGATCTTCCCGTATCAACCGCTGGTTATGGATTGCGTCAAAGAGGCGATTGACACCGGCAAGCGCGGCGTGGTGATGATGAAGGCGGGGCAGATTGGTGGCACCGATACAGCCATCAACATGCTCATGTGGCTGAAGACATACAAGCCCGGCCCCGTGCTGTTTATGACCGCCACCGACAAAGTGGCTTCGGAGTTCGGCCGGGAACGGTTTGCGCTGGTGATAAAGGATATGCCGCTGTTGCAGTTGCGGTACATCCCCAACCCGCATGGCGACATCCTGGTCAAGCGGTTCACCGATGGCAAGATCCAGCTCACCGGAGGCCAATCGGTTTTCAACCTGCAATCGACGCCCTATCGGTTTGTGGGCATTGACGAACTCGACAGCCTTGTGGACAACCTTGGCGGCGAGGGCGACCCGGTAAAGCTGGCCGAGGTCCGCATGGACAGTTACAGCGGCCAAACGCTGATGATTGCCTACGCCCACCCGACAACCAAGGCCCGCGGGGCGGCCAAGATATTCTATGAGCAGAGCGACCAGCGCCGACTGATGGTCAAACACGAGTGCGGGCATGAGTTCTGGTTGCAGTGGGAGCATGTCAAATGCACCCCGGCCAGCGAGACGCAATCGAAAGCCGATGCAGAACAGGACGCGGATTGCTACGCCTACTACTGCCCCGGCTGTGGCGCGGTAATCAGTGACGCCGAGCGCGTGGCGATGGTCCGGCACATGACGCTCAAGAGCGTGTTGCCCCCGGAAGTCGCGGCCCGCAAGACGTGGATTGGCGTTCACGCTTCGCAGCTCTATACGCCGTCGAAAACAATCCGCAGCTTCGCCCAGCGGTGGATCGAGTGTGCAAACGACGAAAACGCTAAGAGGGTCTTCTACAACAAGATCCTCGGCGAGCCGTACGAGCCGAAGATTTCCCGGATGGACATTGAGGCTCTGCGGGCGCTGATCGTGGTCAAGCGGCGGGCAAACGACCCCAGCTTCTACATTCGCGGCCAGGTTCCCGCCGGCGTGCGATTCCTGACCGCCGGCCAGGACAGCAGGACAACCGAACTTCACTACTCTGTCTGGGGCTGGGGCTTGCGGCGCGACGTGTCTAACAACGTCAACCTGTGCGGATGGCTGATCGACTATGGATGTATTGCCCGGCCCTACTCGCTGACATTCTCTGACTCTGAGTTTCACGTTTTCGATGGGCTGATTTATGACAGGCGTTTTCAGGCCACGTATGGCGACAGATCGTTTCACGTTGTCCAGTGCGGGCATGACGTTGGGTACGTCCCAACACAACTGCCAATCGTTCGCTATTGCCGAACGCGACCTCGCCGAGCAATACCGATCAAAGGCGCTAGCGAGACGGCATCTTCCCTATCCAAATCCCCCTATGCGAGATGGGGCGCGGCCATACGGCATAAGGCGGGCGAGACGGACATTGCCGACGAGAGCAGCCGCATGCTGCTGCTCAACACCTACCTGCTCAAAACCGATTTTTACGGATGGTGTGGAACTGGGCAGAGAATTGAGCTACCGGACATCGTCAACGGGCAGCACGTTGGCACGTTAAAAGTTCCACGCATCATCCTGCCCGAAGACGTTGGTGATGATTGGCTGACGCAGACCAAGAACGAAGAACTGACCACGGGCGAACGCAAGGGCGAGTTGGTTTGGAAGAAATGCGGCCCCAACCACTTTGCCGACACCAACACGTACGCATACGGGATTGCGATGAACCTTGACCCGTTCCAAGGCGGACAGAGCGACGATGAACACGAGAACCAGCAGGCGAGCCAGCGGCCACGACGCGAACGCGAACTTGTGGCAGCCGGCGACCCGGCGATGGGATGACGATGGCAGACTCCGAACTCCTAAACGTGAAGCAAGTCGCGGACCTGCTTAGGACTGACACCAACGCGGTACTGCGATGGGTCAAACTTGGCCGGATTCAACCCGTGCGCGTGAAGCAGGCTTTTCGATTCCGGCGCTCGCAAGTGTTGGATGCGATGGAATCTGCCACCTATGGCAGCAATCCAGGACGCGACCCGGCAATGGGATAACCGACTATGACCACGATTGCAGAAGCCCTTACCCAATACAACGCGAACCTGAGCTGGCACGCCAGCCAAGCCAGCGCCACGCTTGCGCTGGAGGCGATCCGCTTCCTGCTGGTGAATCGGCCGGTCAGCGTAGGCGATCAGGGCGGAAGCATGAGCAATGAATCGCTGGCGGCCCAGGCCGAGAAGATCGAGCGATTCCTAGGCGCTTCCTCGCCCCGCGCGTTTGGCCGTTCCCGCCGTGTCGGCGTGGCGTTTTCTGATGGAGGTTTGCAATGAGCCTGCGCGACTGGTTCACAACCTCAAAAACCAAGAAGCTCCAGCGGGATTTGCAGATTGCAACTCACCGTTTCAGCGCCATGAGCATCGCGGCGGCCGCCAAGGCCCCCGGCGGTAGCTGGTCGGGTATCCCCGCGCAAATGGGCGGCGATGATCTGAACAAGGAATACCTGCAATCGCTGGCTGATGTGCAGAGCCGCGCCCAGGACCTCGACGTAAACAACCCGGACATCCACGGCTTCCACCGTACCCGCGTGGCGCAGATCGTCGGCAAGGGCGTTGCGTTCAAACACGCCCCGCACGCTTCCGAGATCCGCATGGATCAGGACTCGCTCTTGCTCCTGACCCAACAAGTCAACCGCATTCGAGATATTCATTCGCGGCTTGGCGGGTTTGACGCGCAGGGCCTTGGCCGATCGGAGGGAAAACAACAAGAGCGGGCAATGCTCACGGCGATGGTATTGGGCTCCTGCCTGATTCACCGCGTTTGGGGAAGTGACCGGCGATACCCGCTTCCGCTGTCGATTGAGCTTATCCCCGGCTCGCGTATCAGTACCCCGCTCAACCGCATGGGCGATCCGCTGATTTCCTTCGGCGTCCAGTACACCGACGAGCACCGTACTCGCGTGGCCGGCTGGCACGTTCGCCGCGTCAGCAAAACCATCGGCAACAACTTTGTGCCGGATTTCGAGTGGGACTTCATCCCCGTCGAAGACGGCTCGCTGCTGTCGCTCACTGAGATTGCCGGCATCGACCGCGCCCTGCCCCTGTCAACATCCACCGTGCCCATGCTCCGCAACCGCGGCCAGTTCATCGAATCAGCCGTGGAATCCGCCCGCGCCCAGGCCACCCACTACGCCGTAACCGAGTGTGCCCCCAACGTAGACCCCTACGCTCTGGCGGCCGACGACAGCGCCGCAAGCAACGGGCTGGGCATGACCAACCTTGGCGGCGTCAAGATGCTGTACAGCGCCAACGGCGAGAAAGTCACTTGGAGCGCGGCCCGCCTTCCCGACCCGAACTTCCCCGGCTTCATGCAGACAACCGACAACCGCATTGCCCGTGGGCTTGTCTCTTCGCTGTCCCGATTCACCCGGCAGGTGAATAGCTCGTGGGCTGGCGGCCGGCTGGAAGATCAGCAGGACGACCCGATCATTGACCAATACCGCGACACCTTTGTGCAGGCGTGGGGCAAGGTCAACGAGTGGTTTATGTCCGCCGTTTGGCTAACCGGCGACATCGCCCTTGACGGCTACAGCACGAATACCGCCCCGCTGTGGTGTGAGTTCCGGGCACAATTCCCCGGCAAGGTGCATATCAATCCCGCCGACACCCAGGCGGCCCGCGAAAAGAGCCTTGCACTGCGAACCAGCGCCCCGCAAATGCACTGCGAAGAGGATGGCACCGATGCCCGCGAAGTGCTCCGGCTCTGGGCGCAATGGCTCAAGATGGCTCGCGACATGGAGAAGGAATACGGGCTGGAAGAGGGGCAACTCGATTGCCTGCTGTCCACCGCGACGGTGAGCACCACGGCCGGCGACAAGATCGAACCACAAAAGCCCGTAGACCAGACCGAGGATCAACCAGCCCTCAGAATGGTGGAATAACCATGCCCGACAAAACCGTCACAAAGTGCTATGCGTTCGGCCTGCCTGATAAGCGCGTGGATGTTTCCGCTCGCATCGTCTACGGCGTTGCTGTTGCCACTAAAGGCCCGGCCGTGGGCCACGATGAGCACCTTGACGACGAATCACTTGAGCAGCTTGTGGTTCTCGGCAACTCGGCCATGCCCAACGCCACAGGAAGCCTCAAAGCCCGCATGGATCATCCGGTAAGCCCTAGTGCGGATCAACCAACGATTGAAAACCCACTGGGCAAGCTGATTGGCAAGCCGCTCAACTTCCGTCGCGACGGCGATGTGGTACGGGCGGATATTCACCTATTTTCACCAGCCGCGGCCCCGATGGCCGATCAGTTTATGGCCCTTGCCGCCGAGGCCCCCGAGCACCTGGGCGCATCAATCGTTTTCAACTCGCTGAAGCAAACGGGGAAAGACCCCGCAGTGCGTTTTGTCGAACTGTTTGCCGTGGATTTCGTAGACTTCCCCGCCACGAATCCCACCGGCTTATTTGCCGCATCCAACGGCGGGGGAAAGGACACTTGTATGTCGAATACCCTGAAGGGTTACGAACGCGACGGCAAACTGTTTGCCGTAATTGGCGACAAGGAATATGAGATGGATCTGCCCAAGAACTGGGCGGCCGCCGAGCCAGAACCGGCCCCGCACAAGGAACCGGACGGCGACGAAGACGCCGAAGGCAAGGAACCACCCGGCAAGGAAGAGGGAAAGCATGCGGCCAAGATCACCCCGCAGATGCTTGCCCTTGCCCAGACCAAGGCCAAGGCTGATGCCGTCACCGAGGAGCGCGAATACCGCAAGGGCTTTTTCACCGCTCTGACTACGGCCGGCATCGTCGCCAAGGACGCCGAGGACTTCGAGACGAAGTTCTATGGCCGCCCCCTGGATGATGTGAAGTTCCTTGCCAGCCATGCCATCGGCACCCGCGCCAAGCCCCTTGGCGAAAGCGCACCCGGCAACAGCGAAGCCGAGGCGAAGACGGCAGCCGAAAAGGCGGATGCCGAGATCGTCACGAGCTGCACGCAGCGATTCTCCGCTGACTCCAGCCTGCGCCGCATGTACGGCTGCTTCACCAGCGATGCCAACGACGCGACGTACAAGGCCAAGTTTGGCCGGTATCTTGCGGCCGAGCGTAAGTGCCAGGCCGATCAGGCCAAGGCGGCCAAGGGCGGCGACCTGGAGCCCACCGATGACCCCATCGCCAAGCTCTATCGCAACAAGAGCGTATTTTCCAAGCGGTAATCGGCCGTTCGGCTGATGACCATTCCCCGTTCACAACTCAAGCAACAAAGGAGCCAATACTATGGCTACTGCATCTGGTCCGCTTACCACTGGCCACCGCCCCGGCGAGATTATCCCCGTGGCGCTTGCCGCGTCTGTTCAGATTTACAAGGGCGCAGCCGCTTCGGTTATTTCCGGCACCGGCTACGGCACCCCACTCGTTACCGGCACCGGCACAACGCTGTTTATCGGCGTTTGGACCGAGACCAAGCTGGAAGCCACCGGCGTGGCTGGCAGCACCTTTACGCGAGTCCTTCGCAGCGGATTGGTTCAATTCGCGCAGACCGGCTCGACAATCGCCGCGGCGAGCATCGGCGCGAATGCTTACTTTGCCGACGACAGCACCGTCACGCTGTCTTCAAGCAGCACGACATGGGCGGGCGTCATTGCCGCCGTGGACGCCAATGGCCTCGTGTGGGTGGATATCACCAACGCGGTGATGCAGGCCCCAGTCAATGGCAAGACACTGGCGTTCAGCTACAAGGCGCTGGCTGCCGCTCTTGGCGCTGCCAACCCCGTTACCAACGTAGCTGGTGCAGCGCAGACGGCCGGCACGTTGACGATTCCCGCCAACGGCTTGGCCGCTGGCAATATCGTTCGCATCACCGGACAGCTTGTCGGCGTCACTCGCACCGCGTCTGACACCACAGCCGTTACGCTGGCGATGGGCAGCACCACGTTGACCCTTGCAGCGGCGTTCGCACACGCCACGACCAACTTCCTGACCTTCATCGTGGAGTTTACGGTACTGACCGCAGGCGCCAATGGCACCACGCTTGCCGCCGGCATTGTCAGCGGCGGCACGGTTGGCGCGACGATGCTGGCTGTCAGTGCCGGATCGACCGCGATTGACACCACTGCTTCGATGGCAATCACGCTCGGCATCACCTTCAGCGCCAACAACCAGAGTGACCAAATCTGCGTGAATAACTTCCACGCCGAAGTGATCAACTAACCACAACCGGCCCGCAATGGCCAATAACCTGAAAGGAAAACACCATGCAGATTCTTGGTGATTCAAACGCAACCCTCAAAGACCTTACCCGCGTGGTAGAGGCCGAAATCATGGAGCCCAGCCAAATGCTGTGGCCCCTCATCTGCTCTGATATTCAGAGCGCGGACGAGGCCTATATCAAGATCCCCGTTCAGACGAAGGTGGCGTTCCCCACCGTGTTTGACGGCGAACGCGAAGACACCTCGACTGATGTGAACATCGTGCAGACCTACAACAAGGCGACGTATGCCCTGACCCTCGACTTCGGGTCTGACCTGATGCGAGAGAGCAAGGCATATACATTCAGCGAGAAGACTCAGGAAGGGACGATCAGCGCCAAGATTTTCCCCAACTACAACCTGACGAAGATGATCACCGCCAACGGCAACGCTTACGATGGCGTGGCGTTCTACGGCACCACGCACAAGTGGGCGAAGTCCGGCAGCAACACGATCAACAACACCGTGTCAGCTACCGGCGTGACCGTCTCCGCCCTCTACACCGATCTGCAATCGGCGATGACCAAGATGGGCACGTTCCTGGACGACAAGGGACGGCTGCTGAATCCGCAGCTTGCCTACGGCGCAAACAAGATCGTGATTCACTGCCCCAAGGCGCTCGAGATCAACTTCCGGCAGCTCATCTTCGGTTCGATGATTCCCGTCAGCGCCCCCGTGACAACTTCCGGCACGGCGGCCGTTGGCGCAACCGGCCCGTCAGGCATCGGCCTGGACGGCATCGCCAGCATCTATGCTGATGGCTATTTGGATGCCACCAGCGCGACCGCGTGGTATGTCCACTATGTCGGCGCTCCCCAGCGGCCTTTTGTCTACAGCGAGAGCTATCCGCTGGAAGCGAAGGCACTGGGATTCGGCTCCGAGTTCGAGACCAACACGAACAAGGTGCGAATCGCCCTGAAGCATCGCTTTGTCGAAGGCCTCTATCGCTTCGACCGCAGCATTCGCGTGGCATAATTCGCGTTCCATGTTTCCTACGTCACTCGGCGGCCTTACCCGCCGCCGGGTGATTTTCAGTCTTGCTATGTCTTCCATCGCATCCCAAATGTTCGCGGCGGCCGGCTGGCCAGAGCTGAAGCGCACCCACGGCGAGACGATCACCGTCAAGCCGGCGGGAAGCCCGGCATTCTCGGCTATCGGCAGAGTGCAGCGCACTACTCCGAACGACCGCGATGCGCAGATGGCAGGCGTTCGCGCCCATTGCGTTGTCACCCTCGACAACTCGGCCGCCACCGGGCTATCAGCCGCGGCACTCAATATCGGCGGCGACCGGCTCAACTTCGCCCACTACCAGACCGATACCGCGCGTGACTGGAAGATTGAAAAAGTGATCTTCGCCGACGAGTCGCGCCTTACTGTGCAGGTGTACTGATGCCCGGCGAACCACTGCTGACAATGAGCCTGCCCATCAACGAGGTTTACGAACTTGAGGCGGGATACCGCGACATGCCCCGCAAGCTCGACCAGGCAATCAACCGCGTGGTGAACCGGGCGCTGTCTGTGATGGCTCGCAAGGCCCGCGAGCAAATCCCGCAGGTCGCGTTTATCACTGATGCCCGGTTGGGCAAGCGCGTAGTACGGCACGTCGCAAGAGGCGACTACGGCAACGGCGGGTCCGTACAGGTCAATGATGGGCCGATGGGCATTGACGCTGCTGTGTCGTCGCAGATGGGCACGTCGGCAAGTCAAGAAGTGGTGCGGGGCAAAACACAAACGTGGGACAAGTCCGTTCTGCGCCATATCGCAGGCAAGTACGGCACCGCCGTCAACCTGATATTCCGGGGCAAGGAAGTGATGCGCGGAACCCCCCTACGCGAAGGCATGCAGGGCCACTACTCCGAACTGATGGCGGCCGGCCAGGCGGCGATAGCAGAGAAGATGCCCAAGGAACTTGAGAAGATGGCGCAGGAGATGGTGAAGCATGGCTGAGATTTTTATACCCCCCGTCCTGCTTGCCAAGCGAGCCATGCGTTCGCTGTTGGCCGATACCGCCGAAGTCACCACGAGCACCGGCACCTACACGATCCAGCTTTGCAATCAGGTGACATGGATCGGCCACATCGAAAGCCCGGCCGATCACCCCGACGCACTGCCAGGCCCGATACCGACCGATCAGCTTACTCTTATCGGTGAAGTGCTGTGCGATGCCAGTATCCCAGACGGCCAACCGCATATGTTCACCCAGGAACCATGTGAGTTTGCCGTTGTGGTTAATGCCACCGTGGGCAAGGATTCCGCCCTGACCGCCGACGATTACCTCGACATCGTTTCGGCCGAGGTCCAGAGCATCGTCATGGCCCACGGAACAGCAGCGGAGCGAACGCTAGGCGGGACCGTGCGCAACGTCATTTACAAGGGCACGGAAAAGCGCGACGTGGGCATGTCCACCGCGATCCGCATTCTTATTGTGAAGTTTGAGGCGCTGGTGAGATACCCAGCCGACTCCCCTGTGTCATCGTCAATCAGTCAACCCGTTTAGGAGATCATTATGGCACTCGATCCAGCCCTTTCCCTGACCCGTCTACGGCAGGGGGCGTTTGCAACCGAAACGACCACCGGCACCTACCTGACGCTGACCTCAGCGCACATGGTGACGCCGATGTTCAATCTCAAGCTCACCCCGGAGATTGAGAAGATCGAGATTCCCGAACGCGCGGGCTCGCTGTCCCAAGTGGTACAGAAGTTTGGCGCTCGCTGGTGCAAGGCGACGTTTGAAACCGAGCTTTATGGCAGCGGCACCACCAAGACGCTGCCTTACTGGGGCGCGTTGTTGCTGGCGTCTGGCGCTGGCTTTACCGGCGCATCTGGCACCCTTGCCCCACTCACCGGCGGCCAAGCTACTGTAAGCCTTGGCAACTACCTCCCCACCGGACACCAGCAGGCACTCGCTGGCGGCATGTGCAATTGGACCTTGCCCCTGCGCCGTGGTGCACCGGCCCGCTTTGCATGGGAGGTCGAAGGCGTCTGGCAGCAGCCCAAGGCGCTGGCCGCCCCCAGCCCCGTCACGTTTGATACCGTGGTTGCCCCCACCGTTGGCCTTACCGCGTTCACCATCGGCAGTCGCACCGTGGTTGTGCCTGAAGTCACAATCAAATGGCAGAACACGCTCGTGAAGCGGCAAGACGTGAACGCCGTGGACCGCGACGGCAACCACCCCGGCTACCGCGCGGCCGCCATTGCCCGCCGGATGATTATGATCAGCGTAGCCGCCGAGGCCGTACTGCAAGCCACCCACGATTACTCTGCGGACTTCCTCGCCAATACCCAAGTGGCATTCAGCGCGGTGCTGGGCGCCACGGCCGGGAATATCTTCACGTTCGCGGCCCCGCACATGCAGTTGATCGACCCGCACACAGACGGCGACCGCGATGGATTGCAGACCGACGAATTGCACTTTATGTGCGAAACTGGCGGCACCCTGGATGACGAGTTTTCAATCGTGATGACCTAACGGAGCAACCTATGTCTGTCTATTCACTGTTTGTCTACGGTTCGGCTACGTTTCTGACCGCCAACGACTCCAATCAGGCTGGCGCTCTGGTCCTGCGCGACAGCAGCGGCAACGCCAACGCGGCTGGATTCACGGCCGGCGTGCTGGGTGTGACCAATATGACCGGCCCCGTGTACATTGGCGGCACTGCCACCAAAACCACGACCTATTCAGTGGGGGCAGCCGATGACGTAGTGCCCTACGACCCCACCAGCGGAGCGTTTGCGATCACTCTGCCCCCGATTGCCGTGAGCGCCGGACGCCTGTTGACGTTTGTCAACGTCGGCACCAGTACCACGGCGATGACCCTGACCGGCAACGGGGCGGAACTCATCAACGCCGCGAATACAAAGGCATGCACCACGGCGAACCAAGTCACCCGCGTATGGGGCATGCCGGATGCTTCAAAGTGGTTGGTGTTGTAACCCTGTTTTCACGGAGAGAACATGCCCCTATCGAGTGACCCCAGCGCAACCGCGCCCTACGTTTTGCCGAGCGACCGAGACAAGCCCGAGCCGCGCCCGGTATTTCATTGCCGGTTTATCACCAAGCGCGAAAGCGACCAGCATGGCCGGCTTATCGAAGAGTCCGGCGCCTGCAAAGGCGTAGGGATATTCGACGTGCTCTGGAAGGCCATTGCCATTGGCGTCGTCGGCTGGGAAAACATGCCGCTGGCGGCCAAGGGCCTGCCCGCCGATCAGCCGTTTACTCGCGAAGCAATGGAAGCGGTATTGACAGAAGGCGAGATTATGAAGCTGGCGGCAGGCTATGTGAACGCCGTTCGGCTTGCGGAGGACGACCGAAAAAACTCATCTTCGCCGCCCTTGTCGAATCCCGAGGGTGCGGCGACGGCCACTGCAAACGGGATGCCGACGGCAACTGGACCTGTGGCGACTGCCCAACCGTAAAGGCCCCCGCATTCTGGCCAGACGGCAACTGCTCTGTCTGCGGCGCGATGATGTGCGGCCACAAGACGCGGCTCACTCGCTGCCCGCGTTATGACGTGACACCGGCCGCCAGAGGCATCATCGAAATGTACTACTTTGCCCGCGAAGGTAACTGGCCTGTGTCTGGTGGCATACTGGACCAGGCCGATTCTTTTTTGAGCGCCTACCGACTTCTGCGCACGCTTCTGCCGGAGTAATCCCATGGCTACCCAGAACCAGACCACAAATCTGAACGTCACCTCGAATGCCGACCTAAAAGGCATCAAGGCGACGGAGACCGAGCTGCGCAACTATGGCGACGAACTGCGCAGAATCAAAAAGGAAATGGAGGATCTGGGCAGCCCGGAACTAACCAACCGCGCGGCATCACAATTCCTGTCCCGGATGAAAGTAGAGACGCGCAAGGCCCAGCAGGAGCAGATCAATGAAGTAATCGGCGGACCCGGCAAGAGCATGCAGGAGCAAATCAAAGGCACCATGGACCTGCTGCGCGGCGGCGGGGCGCTGGTAGCCTTTTCGATGATCGGACAATCGCTGGCGGGGGCTTCGCAGAAGATGAAGGAACTGCGAAACGACTGGCACGAGCTGGGGCAGAGCGACCGCGTAGTTCGGATCATGGAATCGCTCCCCATGGGCATTGGTGCGTTCGCCACGACCGGCCGGAATATCCGCGAACTCTTCACCCAGGAAGAGACGCAGATGAACGCGATCTTGAACACAGCCAGACTCCAGGACCAGACCACGCAGCTTCGGGCGCAACACATCCGCGAACAGACCAAAGCTCTTGATGATCAGGCGGTAATCCTGCGCAAAATCGCCAACGATACGGCTATGGCCGGCCTGGGCGGCGCGGCGGCCGGATTCACCGGGCGCAAGCAGGCAATGGACGAAGAGACCAAGGCGGCCGAACTGAAAACCAAGCAGGCAAAAGACGCTCTTGCCGGATACGTCGCCATGAGTAGCGCCGAGCAATCGCGAGTGGAAGACCTGCGACGAAAAGCTTCTTCGCAAGGCGGCCAGCTATCGAAGCCCGAATACGAGGAACTGAAGGCTGGCGAAAAGCTGATGAAAGAGAAGCTGAAGGAACGCGAGCTGCTGGCACAGGCCGCAGTCAATGCCGAAGATGCCCAGACCGCGCTGGAGGCCAAGACGGCCGCCACGAAAGTCACGATGCAGCGCGACTACCAGAACACGATGACCGAGCTCACCGCACAGGGAAACGCGGATCGGTACGCAGCGATGCAGCGCGGGGCGGAATCACAGCAGGTAATGCTCAAAGAGCAACTGCGCCGGCAGAAGGAACAATACGAGCACGACCAGAAGGCCGGCGCGGATCCACGCGGCCTGAATGTGCAGCAACGCGAGATCGAGAACACCGAAAAGAAGCTCAAGGAATCACAAGCGGCGATTGAACGCGAGCGAACGCAGTTTGCCGTCGATCAAGGCAAGCGGCTGGGCGACATCAAAGCAGCATTGCAGGCGGATGACCTGCGTAAGCAAGGCCAATTCGCCGCCGCGACGATCGCGCAGTTGAGACAAGAGCACGCGGCCAAACTTGAGCAAATGAAGCGGGACGAGGCCGAGGAAATCCGCCAGAACCCCGAGTATGCAGACGCCATCCGCAAGAAGTTCGCCGGCCAGCGAGACTATGACCAGCGGAAGCTTGAAAACGACAGCCGCATGGCCCAGCTTGACGAGACGCGCACCCGCCAGCGGTATACCGACATGACCTTTGACTTCGGCCAGCGCATGCAGCAGCGGGGAAAGCCAACCTACACGTTTGACGCCCAGGGCGTTGACGCGGGCGAGACCGGGGTAGGCGATACGTTCAAACAGCGCCAGGCCCAGGACCGCCAGAAGCTCGATGCGCAGCGGGAAGCCATCGGGTTTATCCGCCAGATGCGCGACTTCATGCAGGGAATCGCGGCGAAGATGAACGCAATCAACATCGGAGCCCAATAACATGAACATTGATTTTGAATGGCGAAACAAGGGCTACGTTCAGCTACCCGATGGGCGCTGGCAGGCCGAGCTTAACATGCTGGCCACCTATGTTGCGGGCGACGTGGCGTTCGGCGACAGCGACATCCTCAACGCGATCACGGCCGGCTATGGTATCAAACGCAATGGCCCGCATCCGTTCGCCGTTGGACAGCCAAACCTGACTTGTAATTTCTTTGGCGTGGTGAGCAGGTCTGGCCCCATGGCGGCCAACGTCAAGGCGATATTCGAGATTCCACCGATGGGCGCGTGGCTGGATGACAAAACCAACCCAATGGCAGCCCGTCCGATGATCAAATGGGACGTATGCTATAAGGAAGTGCCAACGGAGTTTGACGTTGACGGCCGCCTGTACTGCAACTCAGCCGGCTTCCCCCCGGCCAATCAGGAGACGCGGCGAGTAAAGACCTGGACGTTGACCCTGACCCGGTACGAGCCATTTTTCAATCTTGGCCTTGCCGACTACGCGATGAACACGGTCAACAATGCCCCCGTAACCATCGGCCCGTACCAGTTCGACACCGGCCAGATTTACGTTGATAAGATTTGCCCCCCGGCCGAGTATCAGGCGGGCACGAACTATCTGCTGATGACCTACGCCCTCGAGTTCGACAGCCATGCCAAGAACCCGTACCAGCGGTATCTGCGGGATCAGGGCAGCTACGGCTGGGCCAAGAGCGCCACGAACGAATATTTCAGCGGACCCTTTGGCACCAGTGTAACCGTGGCAGGCCAGACGGTTTTCGTGCCGTTCGCGGAACCGATCCTACTTGACGGCCTGACCGGCGTGCCCTACGCATTCACCGGAACCCCGACGATCCAGGTGGGGCAGCTTCAAGCCGACGGCGCAACCTATGTCGGCAAGACACCCGTTGCAGCCCCAATGAGCGGAGACTGGCAATACCAACCATGTACAGCAATCCCCCGGCCGCGAGCCTATGGCACCACCAATCCTGTGCCGTGGATCAGATGCTATCGGAAGGTGGCCGCGATTGACCTTGGCGTTTTGCAGCTTGGCTTTGCATAGGTGAACCATGGGCGAGCAACTCAACCTACTCAAGCAGGCCACACTCGACTACCTGATGGGCGCAGCCAAGCGCGTCTACGGCATGCGCGGCCCTCGCGTCGTCAATAATCCGGATGGGATATGGGTAGGTGATACGCCCATGCCCGCGACTCGGCCGCCAGTATCACAACGACAGCAGAGCATGACGTTTGTTGCTATGCTAGTCCAACTCGCCGCTGACAACACCGTTGCGCTCGGCGGAACCGGCACCGGCGCCATCGCGCACCCCTTCACCTACACCGCGAAAAACTACGCTACCGGCGTCACCCTGCTCAACGCCGACGGA
>Ga0114951_10002867_pt1 | contig 18780 bp, 15 predicted proteins | sample AM7aDNAmetaG_FD_88677 | JGI IMG/M metagenome (GOLD analysis project Ga0114951, IMG submission 88677) | Freshwater microbial communities from Finland to study Microbial Dark Matter (Phase II) - AM7a DNA metaG | ecosystem: Environmental > Aquatic > Freshwater > Lake | place: Finland: Lake Alinen...
ATACTTGCATGCTTATTTACCGAAATCCTGCATTCTTATTTACCGAATTTCTGCATCCTTATTTACCGATTTCTTGCATTCTTATTTGCCGAAATCTCGCATTGTTATTTACCGTTTACAACACCATACCGCCATCTTTCAATTCAAGGATTGCAGTCACTTCATTTTCCTGCAATCCATGGTTTTTATAATAGCTCATCATCAACAGGTTGCCGATTTTATCAACGCCCCTTGAATCGGTAAACCAAACATTCTGCTCCCTGTCAATAAAAACGGAGGATGCACCGTCGGATGAAAAACCGTTGTTGATCATCAACGGAGCCGGATTATTCCCGGGTTTCCTGATAAAATACTTCCCCCAGTTATTTCCAAAGAAATAATTGCCCCGGCCATCAAAGTTCAGGAACCCACCGGCCGTAAAGTGCGGGTTGGGCAGGCTGAACCCGCCAGCATACCGGATACGCTTCCCATGATCCAGGTAGCTCAGTGTGTTAAAAGTTAACAACCATAGCTTTTCACCCGGCAGGCCATACTGATCAAATCGTATTGCGATGATAGTTTCTCCGGGCAAGCTAAAAAATTCCCGAAGGCTCCAGCCTGATTTTCCGTGTTCGGCTACAAATAAACCTTTCTTGCACAGGATATAGAACTTTCCTTTTTCTGCAGTTACGGAAAATACCCGGTTCATGTTCAGGTCATCCGAAATGTTTAAATGGTTCCATCGGCCATCCTGGTAAACATCAATGCCTGCCGTTGAGCCCACACAGATCACCGGGTTGCTTTCCTGATAAAACACATCAAGGGAAGTAATATCAATATCACGTTTTATCGTTGCCGGAACAATTCTTATCCAGACGTTATTTTGTAAACGAACGATGGTATCGGACAATCCGTTCGGGACTCCCCATACAATTCCATGTTCATCACATTTGATTTTCCTGTAAGACTGGTATGGGAGACCATTGGTTGTATCGTAGTTTGTGAAACTGAATCCATCATAGGATGAAATACCATTTTGCGTTGCAAACCACATGATTCCGCTGTTATCCTGGCAGGCATCATTCACCATCCGGGTTGGCAAACCATTTTCAATGGTATAGGACTTCACAAAATACTTCTGTGAGAAGCTGTTTTGAACAATCACCGTAATAACGATGAAAACTGATAAATACTTAATATTATTCATATACCACATACTTTTCCGGATAGCCCTTGCTTACAAGGAGGTCATTGATCTCTTTCTTCAGTTCAATCATTTTAAGTTCCCTGCCTACCAGGAGGCTGTTAAACCGTTCAAGTTCCATCGCTTTCTCCTGAAGCAACTCCGCATCTCGTTTCCGGTCAGTAATATCGATTGCGATTCCACCGAGCAATGGTTTTTTCCCATCACGCGGGATGATAAATTTGTGTGTTTCATAATAATGGATATTCCCTTCCTGATCCGGAACCCGCTCTTCAACTTTCACAAATCCCGATTCCATTGCTTTCCGGTCGTCAGCAATCAGTTTGTCCCCATAAGTGCCCGGGAAAAATTCGGGAGGTGTCAATCCCAGCCAGGAGGAAGCACCCAAAGCTTCATCAATTGCTTTATTTACGAATATTGATTTGAAACTGCTGTCTTTGATAAAGGCAAATGCCGGCAAATGGTTCATGAAGAGTGCGAACCTGTTCTCGCTTTCCTTCAGTTCATCCTCTGCCTTTCTGCGGCCTGCGCTTGCTGCCTGGTCCCGAAGGATGGTCCCGATCAGGGCGGTTGCCACCGGATATATACCGATAATACTTAAGGTCACCGTTTTAAAGGTGGTCATCCGCAGGGAGGATGGGATGAAGAAAATCAGCAATATCATTACAATATGCACGAGTAGGCCGATACCATACAAATAGAGCGAATTAGGCATGCGTCGTGTGTTAGTGGGGTAATAGTGAAAAAGCACACCGATCAAGGTTGAAGAAATGATCACCGATACCCCCATGTAAACACCCCCTCCGCCCAGGTATATGCGGTAAGCCAGCGCCATAACTGCGGCAATTAAACCGGAAATAGGTCCAAAAAAGAGACCGCAGAGACTAAGAACTACGCTTCGCCCGTCGAAAATGACCCCTGGGGCAAGGACAAACGGATTGATCATGCCGAGCAGGGCCACCAGGCCAAAAAGCAAGCCTTGTGTAAAAGCCCCTGCAGTGGTATTGCGTTTCCAGCGATGATCGATGAAACCTGACAGAACACTGACTGAGATCAGGAGGGCCAGGTTGAAAATCAATTCAATGATGATCATTGTTTTTCATATTTCCCATGAATAACATATCTTTCACCTTCTCCCAGCCTATTTGCCAGGATGTTAATCTCTTTCTTGAGTTCTATCATCTTTATCTCCCGGTCAATCATCAAACGGTTGAACCATTCCAGTTCATCAATTTTCTTTTTAAGTGCTTCTTCCGTTTTTATCCGGTCGGAAATATCACGCGTGATGGCGGTTACTTCATCGTTACCGCTGGGAACCATGCGTGCCTCAAATGTGCGCATCCCTTTGCCGGGAACATGCAGCTGATATTCGAAACGTTCCATTCTCTGGTGCTCCAGTGTCGACAATATCTTTTCCTCAATCAGGTTGGCAAAGCCCGGGGGTGTCATATCCCTGTTATTTTTACCAATGATCGGAGACGATTGATAATGAAGATCATCGACACTTGCCTTGTAGTCGAGATAAACCCCATCCCTGTTCATCCGGAAAATCAAATCGGGAATTGCATTCAGCAGGACCCGTGCATAGTGTTCACTCTGGTGAAGTGCTTCTTCGAAGCGTTTTCTTACAACATATTCATATGCAAGGTTGGTAAGTTGAATTAAAAGTTCAATATCGTGTTCATTGTAATCATCCGCCTTATTTCCGACACCCAAAATGGCAACGACCTTGCCGTTATTCATGACAGGAATGACCAGTTCCCGGGTAATTATGGTGTGTCCTTCGGGAAAGCCCCTGCGATGCGGAAGGCTGTTGTAGTCGTTATGGACCACAGGGCGCCGCTCATGAAAGCAGTCAGTCCATACTCCCGCCTTTTCTATAGGGTAATGCAATTCATTCCCGCTGGAAGTACAGAAAGTTTTCAATGTATTGGTTGACCATGCCTGGTGTGTGATCTCTTTCTCATCCTTATCCAGGAAGTGAAGGAAGCCGACTTTGCTTGCCGTGAGGAGTTCAGCTTTGTCAGTGACCATGGTAAGAATTTCTTTCATGGAATGACTCAGGGCGTACTCACCAAGGGCCAAATATTCAGCCAGTAATTTCTCCTTTTTTTCCCTGTTGGTAATATCCCTTGCAATATACACGCTCCCGGTCAGCATTCCTTCTTTGTCGAAAAGCGGGGTAGAGGTCACATCGAATGTTCCACCCAAACGGACTTCATGGATCTCCTCATTTTCTTCCTGCCTGCTGGCCATTGTTCTGGCATGCGGGCAATACTCCGGAACGGAGGAAAGACCATGGATCAATTCAAAACAATACCGTCCGGTTGTATCTTTGGCAGCACATCCGAGGGCATGGGCCAGGGCTGCATTCGCTTTTACGATACGGAAATCGGTATCGATGATCGCAACCAGATCAGGAATGACATTGAATGCTTTTTCCCATTCCTCCAATGACTTTCTTAAATCCTGGTCAGTTGATTCATTTGTTTGAAACTGACTGGAAGTGCCGACTACCTGAAGTTGATCGGAAAAAGCCTCATTTCCATCTTTGGTTATTGATTCTTTTGATTTTTTCATATTGTCAGGATGTCAAACCAAATCCGTGAACTCAACTCATTGAATTAATGACGAAAGATAATCAAATAAATGATCGGATGAAACTTTATAAAAAAAAGGTGACGCGTCATGCGTCACCCGTCACGCTTTCACAGGGGCAGTTCCATCTGGAAAGCATCGCCTGCGTCTTCACCTTCTTTGGGCGGTTCAGCAGCGGGTTCATGCTTTTTTTTCCGGCTTCGTTTTTTTTGTTCTGCCTCGTTACCCAAAGCGGCCGTTAAAGGCAAAGGTTCGTCTTCCAACAAGATGAGCCGGGGCTTTGGCTCCGTGTCGTCCGGCATCTCATCCCTGGTTATAATTTCAGCAGGTTCAACTGCGTCAAATCTGAATTTCACTGTCGTGCCGATTTCATGTTCGGGCAATGGTTTATCCCCCGGAGGTGCCAGGGCCGTTGGTTCGGCAACCGGAATGGTGATATTTTCTGTGGCTGTATCGCCTGCCGATGGTAAATTCACCGCAGCCGGTTCAAGCCAGTCAAGTTTCCTGACCGCATGAACCGAAATCCGTTTCCCTTTGGCCTTAAATCCTTTCACGCCAATAAACTCATGAACTACGATCTCCTCTTGTTCAACTCCTTTGGCTTTCAATTTCATATCAAAATGTATTTCCAACCTGGGATAAACATCGGTGGAAAGGAGGATCAGTTTGTCGGGATTTTCAATAAATTCGACCTTTTTATCTGTCAGTTCTGCTTTGAAACGTTTAATGTAATAGTGTTTTGTTTCATGTTCCTGGTAAACGATGGTATAGATCTTTGCGGGATCGTATTTTTCGATCAGGATCATATCCTCATCGAAATGAGTCGAGAGATCGAATGAGGTGAGGCGGTATTGGCCCGATTGCAACAGGGTGATGATGCGGTCGGCACCTGAAAATGCTCCAAGCAACACGCCACGTTCATCGGTATTGAGGCGCTGGACGGTTTCGTCGTACCAGATATTCAATGATCCGAGGGTGGATATCCCCTCGTGTCGTTGTTCAATCCTGCGGACTGCAAATTTTGTCAGGGTATTGCCGATCGAACTGCGGCCTTTAATGGCGATATCCGTAAAACTGAAATCAAACGAAGTCTTTTTCAACCGTGGTTTCGGTTTAAGTTCCACGCGGATCCCTTCCGCTTCACCATTTGGATTTGCAGTGAAATAAAGAACCTTTGAGCCCGGGGTACCCTTGGTGGCCGAATATTCTTTGTCGCGGGTCACCCCGAGCACACTGAAACGTTTGACCATGATCTTGCCGTTTTTCCCATCGCGGTAAATCATGTTGTACACCGTACGGTTGTCGTTTTTATTGAAAACGGCGATATGGATCACGTTTTGCCCAACAAAAGTCTTGTTTGTCACCTTAACGACAAGGAAGGTCCCGTCGTCACGGAACACAATGATGTCGTCGATGTCGGAACAATCGCAAACAAATTCATCCTTTTTAAGGCTGGTGCCGGCAAAGCCTTCTTCACGGTTTACATAAAGCTTCTCATTCGCTGCCGCCACTTTTGCCGCTTCGATCGTATCAAAACTGCGGATCTCTGCCCGGCGGTCGCGGTTTTTCCCATATTTTTTACGGATCTGCCTGAAATATTCGATCGCATAATCGATCAGATGCGTCAGGTGGTTGTCAACCTCGTCCATTTCCAGTTTCACACCTGCCATGGCTTCATCCGCCTTGGCCGAATTGAACCTGGAAATCCGTTCAATAGGAATTTTGCGGAGCCGGTGAACATCTTCTTCCGAAACCGGCCGGATGATCATTTTCGCAAAGGGTTTCAACCCCCTGAAGATCGCACTGTCAATCTCTTCTGTGGTCCTGCATTTCTTGATTCCTTCGTAAACCTCGTTTTCGATGAATATCTTTTCCAGCGAAATGTTGTGCAACTGATCAAGAAGTTCTTGTTTCCGGATATCCAGTTCGAGTTTAAGCAAATCGACCGTACGTTGGGTATTCACCTTCAGTATCTCCGAAACACCCATGAACCGGGGCTTTCCTGATTCAATTACACAGGCATTGGGAGAAATAGAGACTTCGCATTCAGTAAAGGCATACAGGGCATCCATGGTGGTATCGGGAGAAACTCCGGGAGCCAGGTGGATCAGGATTTCGACATCGGCAGCCGTGTTGTCATCGATTTTGCGGATCTTGATTTTGCCTTTATCATTGGCCGTCAGGATGGAGTCGATGATGGAACCTGTTGTAGTCCCGTATGGGATTTCACGAATAACCAGTGTTTTTTTATCTTCCAGGATGATTTTTGCACGCAACCGGATCTTTCCGCCCCGCAAACCATCGTTGTAACGTGAAACATCGACCATTCCTCCTGTAAGAAAATCGGGAAAGAGCTCGAATTCCTTTCCCTGCAGGATTTTAATGGAGGCATCGATCAGTTCATTGAAGTTGTGAGGGAGAATTTTGGAGGCAAGCCCGACAGCGATCCCTTCGACCCCCTGGGCCAGCAGCAGGGGGAATTTTGCAGGCAATGCAACCGGTTCTTTGTTCCTGCCATCATAGGAAGCCTGCCAGGTGGTTGTTTTCGCATTGAATAAAATCTCATGGGCAAATTTCGATGGCCGCGCCTCGATATACCTTGGCGCAGCAGCACTGTCACCGGTGAGGATATTTCCCCAGTTTCCCTGGCAATCGATCAGCAGATCCTTCTGGCCCAATTGCACCAATGCATCTCCGATGGAAGCATCTCCATGGGGATGGTATTTCATGGTATGGCCAATGATATTGGCTACTTTGTTGTAACGGCCGTCATCCAGCTCCTTCATGGCATGCAGGATACGCCGTTGAACCGGTTTCAGCCCATCGGTGATTTCAGGCACCGCGCGTTCCAGGATTACATAGGAGGCATAATCAAGGAACCAGCTCTGGTACATCTGTGAAAGATGAACGGTCTCCTTCAAAGTCCCCGATTCGAGTTCGGGATTATCGCCGTTATTTGTTTCGTCTGTGGACATTACAAAAAATCAATTAATCAATGCGTAAAACACAGGCAATGAAAACCATGCATTGTCTTCATTCAATGCATTCTTTTCATTTCACCAGCTTCGATATCTCCTTGAAGGTTTCCCCACCCGAGTAACGGAGCAACTCGAACAGGATCGCCTCATAGGTGGTAATGGTTACGCCTTCCTTGCGCATACGCCCGATGGCCATCCGCTTATCGTTTGGGTTTCGTGAGGAGATACAATCCTCCACCACCACGGGATGATATCCATTTTGCTGCAGATCGATCACGGTTTGCAGCACGCAGACATGACTTTCGATTCCTGCGATGATCACAAAATCCTTTCCCAGGGAGGCAAGTTCCAGCATGAAGCCGGGTTCATCGCAACAGCTGAAGGATGCTTTTTCGATACGTTCGATCCCCCTGATCTTATCCATGATGACCGGAATGGTCGGGCCGAGTCCTTTCACATACTGTTCGGTAACAATGACAGGCACTCCAAGCACCTTCAACCCTTCAATCAAAACCGGAACATTCCGGGCCAGCTTTTCATGTTCATGGATTGCCGGGAAAATCCGTTCCTGGAAATCGATCACAACCAGGACAGCTTTTTCTCTGAGGATTCTCATTTATACGTTTTTTTCACCACGACAGGCACATCAGGACACCTCGTGAATTTATAATGTTAAGTCTTTTGCAATCTATGTGTCTAAAGTGGTTAAATTTTTACTTGTAAACTGAAAAACAAAATTAAGATTTCCCGATGAAAGGAGACCATTTGTTAAAAACTAAATAATTGGTTCTGTATGGGAATAAAAAAAGAGTGTCCCGGTATTTTGAGACACTCCGTTTGGAGATGGATATATTCAGTTAATCTGAGCCTGTTCATCCATATTTTTGCACTGCTGCACCAATGGCAGGGCCTGCCTTGGCAAGATCCTCCGGTTTCATCACCGGGAGCCAGTCAAGTTCAGCATCAAGCCATAAAAAAAACGGTTCTGAAATCGCCGGTATTTCTGAGGCATCGTTGATATTTACGACGATGTAAGCACCCCGTTGTCCGCAAATAGTTGTAAAATAGGCCGCTTCAGCCTTTATTTCGGCAAGCAAAGCTTGCATTTTATGTCCAAAATCAGGATCCCTGAGTGCTTCATTGCCTTTTTCTATCGACATCCGAAGCTTTAAGATATATTTCATATTGGTTCACTTTTAAAATTAATAATAAAGATTTAACTGTTTAATTCAGAAAACCACATTGCAGATTTTCTGGACAAAGGTAATATAGAATTATTCTAAATTAACACATAATTCAATATTTATTTTCAGGGTGGTGTTTAAACCCACGGGTTGGTGTGAAGAAAGCCGGTTTTGCTTCCCGGCCCTTACTTTTTTTTTCTCTACCGATCACAGCCAATCTGAAAAACGGCTATATTTGCGGCCTGAAAGTTCATTTTTAAAATCTGGTTCCGTAGCTCAGTTGGATAGAGCAACAGCCTTCTAAGCTGTGGGTCGCGCGTTCGAATCGCGCCGGGATCACCAAGGAGACCTAACGGTCTCCTTTTTTATTGCCTGGTATTCAACGAAATTACAGTATTGACAATGGTTTTAAAGTGGTAGTTTATTTTTTCAAATTGATTAAATAAAGTTAAATAATGCTTAATATTGCATAAATTCTAATACCAATTCAGTACTGGAACTAATACCAAAATAATACCATGAGAAACTACGCTACATACAAGGTTGTGTGGAACCGGAAGGGCCAGACAGGCGCTGCATTGGTTCAAATTGAAATCCTTCTGCCAAATGGAAAACAAAAATATGTTGGTACCGGATTAAAGATTACATCATCTGAATGGGATTCCAAATCCAGGCAGATTACCGGGCCATTTGCCACCCGGCTCAATAACCAGATAGCAGAAAAGATTGCGAAAATCAGGGCGCATGAGCTTATCCTGATTGAAAAAAACATGCGACTAACCGCAAATGAGGTAACTGTAGCTTTGGGAGAAAAAGATACCGGATCGTTTGTGGCCTTCATGCGTGATCAGATAGCTGCCAGGAATGATATTGCACCCGGTACCAGGTTCCTGCATACCAGAGTGGCAAACAGGCTGGAGCAGCATGGTATCATACGATATACCGATCTCACCTACATGAATATAGTCTCATTTGACCAATTCATATCAAAGGAATTGAAAGCTCAAACCTCTGTTGCCAAACATCATCAGGTAGTAAAGACCTATATCACTATGGCAACCAAGGCAAACCTAATTGATTACAGTTCTAATCCCTATCTGAAATTCAACGTTGACAGAGGAAAGAGTAAAATAAGAACCAGGTTGGATGAAAATGAAATTGAAGCCTTATTGAAAAAACCAGCCTCACTGACCCGAGATTGCGCCGTATTCCAACTGTTCACAGGCATTACCCACCGGGACCTGGAATGCCTTACTCAAAATAATATACGCAGGGATGGATCGGATGTATGGATTGAAGGACTGCGAAAAAAATCCGGGGAAATGTATACCATATATCTTTTACCTGAAGCTGTTGAGATCATTGACCGCTATGCCGGAAATAACAGATTGATCCCCTGCAAGGGTCTGCAGAAATACAATCTCGATCTTAAAATACTTGCTGCAAGTTGTGGCATCACAAAGGTATTATCAACCTACGTGCTGCGCCATACGGCTGCGACTCGGATGCTGAGAAAGGGGGTCCCTATCACGACAATATCAAGCATCCTAGGCCACAATAAAATTGAAACGACACTGATTTATGCGAGATTGGAAAAGCAAATAATGAAAGAACAGATGATCAGTGCTTTTGCGAAGCCTCCCGAAAACAAGCCTCGTAATTCTGAACAAGTTCAGCCAGAACAATCTTAGGCAGTTTCATTAGCTTTTTAACCTGTTTTCGGGATTGGGAATTCGTAAGACCAGGCAGTATTTTGGGTTTCTTGGGCATTATTATCTATTTATTCACAAAAGTACATGTATGAATAAGATTGAGAAAATGCTGTTCCTTTCTTTACTGTCCTTGACCCAATTTGTCCACTTTTGTCTTTAATTGGGGAAATACAATCTTTTCTCCATTTGGTTTGCTCGCTTCATGCACCCAGTATGAAGCGAGGTGCTTTGGTGTAATACCAAGATACTCCGCCAAATGGTATATTGTAATGTGCTTTACCCCATAAAGATCTTTGATTTCTTTCGAGCGTCTTTGTGCTGTCTTTTGACTGCACTGCATAAATATGGCGAGGTGTTTTACAGATAGTATCATACGGATTTTTTTACCACTAAAAAACCCGTTGTACCGAGTTACCATTGATCCAACTGGAACTATGATTGTGTTTCTTAAACACTTACAACGGGCAAAATGCCCGTTCCAGTTTTAAATAAACAATGGTAACTCATTGCAAATATACGGATAAATAAGAAAACGATGCCGAATGCTGTGGCTTTCCCGGATATCTTTACTCACATGCGTAACACTCCAGTGTCGCCGGCATAATCTTGTCTTTTTTCAAGGTAACCTGAATAGACTTTACCAGATATTTCACACCCCTGAACATGTACTTTTTAGAAAAGTCAAAATCGCGAAGGTCATTGAAACCGAGCTGAGCGACAATGATCACAAGCTTTGTTGATAATCGGAAATCAAGGAAACTAAGGAAGTTCCGTTTGAACAGACTGTTATCTCCGTTGTAAAAAAGATTTTTTGTGGCGGTGGAACTGTTGGCGGTATCTCTTGGCTGCCCCAATGTGCCACCGGTGAGTTGGTATTTCATGAAGAAAAGCTTTGGAGTAACAGCCTTCCAGTTGATCATCGCATTGCCGATAATGCCTTCACCTGTGGTAAAATCTGAAAACAGGGTTGAAAACGGTGTCGAGATAGACTGGTCTTTATCCTTATAAAGTACCTCCGTGAACAGGGAAACCAGGCCGATATCAGAAGGCGCCGGGTGCCAGGTGAAATCCTGCCACATCCTGTAATAGATCCCTTCATCATGGACAAAACGCATATCAACGACCTCTGACGAAGGCCAGGGAGGCAATAATGCGACCGATTGCACAGAATCCTTAATATGGTCAATCGCATCTTTTTCAACAATAGCGGCTTGTGCAGCCACCAAATCATCAGAATCAACGGTCATTTTAACGTCCCATCCCTTGATTTTATCCTCCAATTCGGTGCTGAATGAGATGATAGATTTGGTGAGATCGGTACATGCTGTGGATTTTACAATAGCATCAAGGGAAAGCAACCTGATTGTCCGGGTTGAATTATTGATGAAAAACCGGATATTGAAAAATGATTCAAGGCCTGAAAGGAAGTTGTTCAGGGAGATGATGGGAACATGGTAATTGAGGAACAATTTGTTTTCATCATATTTGAAATATCCGGTTGATGCTGTGTTGCAGTCAACCAGGTTGAACAACGCCAGGGAATTATAATCGGAATCGGATGCAAAGAATGAATCATCAAAAACGTAATTCAGTTTTGTGAAAATAGTCTTTAAGATATACCGGAGATACAACATCGGAACGATGATCGTCCGGATTGTTGAACTTGGAATATACCGGGAAATGCCAGCCGAGGTATAAAAATTACAACTTTGAAGAATCCAGTTTTCAGGCAACTCTTCCCAATATGTAAGATTTTTGATTTGAGGGAAAGCCAGGATTGCATCGGGGTACCTGACATTCGCACATGAATTTATGTAAGCCAGCCTGGCTGCCGGATTTGCATATTCCATAGTGCCGAAGTCAAATTGCTGCAGGGTGAGACTTTGCCGGGAATAGAAAAAATCACCCTCAGATTCAAAAATTGTTCCCTCATAATATTTTGAATTGGATGTTTTGACTTTTACCGTTCCCTTGAACAACTGCAGGCCATTCCAAAAAAAAGCACCTTCCTGGGTCATATAGGGATCACCAATGTTTTCCACTCGATGACGATATCCCATGGTAATCACATTTTTGGGAGTGGCCGGGATCCGGAATGGATACGAATAGCTCCCAATCTCAGAAAAGACGGGTGATTTCAGGTTCATTGTAAAAGAGAAGTCGTTTGGCAGATCGACCGGCCGGTCATCAATGTTCAAGGATAGCATTGTGCGGGTTTATTTAGGAACTGGTCAATTAGGTTTTCCTGTCGGGAACTGTTTGCCTTTGAAGAATTCAGAAGTGATCAGGCCATAGCCGACCAGGATGATCGTAAAAACTGCATAAAACATTTCAGAACTGACCTTGGCCCCATTGATGTCCTTATAAATCATATAAGACAGCAATGAAAAGGCCCAGTAAAAGCCTACTCGTTTGGAACTTGCGCTGCCAGACTGATCCTCAAGGATTCCGGCTGCCCAGGTGAAAAATGATTTCAACATAATGGTTGATTTTGAAGGTTTGAATGAATATTTCGTCAATTTAAAAACCGGTTCCATACCAAATTACATCACCGGATATGCAGCGAGTAAATGATACTCCTGAATTATGTCCGCCATTAATAGAATTGTCTCCTGCAAAAAATCCTGGCCCTGAGGCATATAGGTAATCAATATTCATATAATCAAGACAGGCTCTGTTCGTCAATATAATATTGGAATGGTAAAAGCTTGTTGAACCTTTCAGGGTAATTTTATCAATCAGATTTCCGCCTGAAACCAAATAGTTGATGTAGAAATTGCCAGAGCTGAAAGTAATTTTATTCCCATTGGTAATTATCAGACTGTCAACGTACAAGTTAGCATTACTCCCGCCTGAGAACCCAATTTGAGTTGTTCCAACCGGAACAGTTGGTGGTGTGAGTGATATTTTATTATACGTTGAACCTGATTTTCCAAGACTTGTGGACATTGATCCGGTTGCCGCAATATTGAACAACAGATGAGCAGAACTTCCGTCTATAAAAGAATAACTATCGGCTCTGAAATTTTGAGCACTCGGGTTTGTTATGGTCATTGTTCCTGATCCCAGATTAACATAAGGCCCATTGGAAGCATTTATGCCACTTATCGATAAACTAGATATGCTATTATCTCCAACAAACAGGTAATTCCCGCTGTTATAAATCGCGCACTGCCCCCCTGTTGAATTAAATTTGCTTAATGTAGTCAACCCGTTGTAGCTAAAACTTTGGAATAATGACTTTGTGCCGTTGCATTCCAGAGTATAATTCCTGGAAGTATTCCCGTAAAGTTGAAATATATAATATGCTGTTCCCATGGTTGCCCTGGTGCCAAGAATCAATTTTTCATTCAAAACAGGATAACCACTGAAAGTAATAGTTGCGGTCTGGTCAATATTTGTAAAATCAATGTTTTTCACCAATCCAAGCTGGTCAACAGAAATTGTCTTACCATCTGCGGATAGAGTGGCTGCATCAAAGACAGCTGTATCCCCCGGGATAGGGACGGATGCGCCGGTGCTTCCCCCTGAAGCAGTGCACCACATTGTTGTGCTGCTCCATGAATAAGAAGCTGAAGCACCAATTTTAGCAAATCGTTTTACGGGAGTTGGAAAGGTTATATTTGAATTATCTCCCATGTTCCCTACATCTTTTGTGCTTAAATCCACTGGGTGATCAGTCTCTATGTTAAATAAATCGACATAATTATAAACATGTGTTCCGGCTGTTAATATAATCCTGCCCATTGATTTATATCCAACTATGAGGCATCTTACCCCTCTTGAATACCCTTGTATCTTTAAGGTATCAATAACAGTTTGGTTATTCCCAAATTCAACCATGTTGGTCCCACTGGTGGTGATCATCAAATCTCCAAATGTATTTGCACCCGATATACCAACATGGGATTGGATGCGGGCTGGGTTGGTTATTTCAAGTCTGTTCCACGTTTTTCCTCCGCCCCCAAAGCCCATCGAACCGGTCAATTTTATTTTTCCTGTATGTGCCGGTACAGTAAGTCCTGTTCCATCGGCACAATCAAAATTTTCCGTTCCTGCATTACTTGAATATACGGTGATCGTTCCTGTTCCAATCATTAAAGTTCTGGTGAGGGTTCCCGTTGAATAGAAATACGAGGTGTATACATCAAATCCGTTCATGTCAAACGTTCCCTGAAGGACCCAAAAATTGTAGTTCTGGGGGTTATAATAACTGTCCATCAACTTCCATCCACCACCAGCGCCATTAAAATAATAGGGCATGCCAAGATTTCTACCGGCATGATAGATTTTCCACCCGGTTGTCGTTGAATTAAAAGTTAATGGAGATGTGCAGCCGGTATAGGTTCCTGCTGATCCAAGGGTCAATTGACCCGAACAGGTCCATGCACCTGCTCCTGTCAAGGCCCCATTCCAGCCTGTAAAATTTGCCGAATAACAGGAGAACGCTGCATTGATAATACAGTTTCCAGCACCACTGATAAAAAATACCGAATCAGATGTTCGAGGAAGTTCAATGGCAGGAATCGTCCAGGATGAATTAAGCCACCAGTTTCCCATTGTATTTACATTGGTGTTGGCACCCGCTTTGTACCACTTATCTGTTGCAAAGGCTGGCAGGCATGCCAGGATCAGGATTAAAATTGTAAATCGTTTCATATCATTTGAAGTCAGGCATTTGCATTGCATAAAACGTTCCATCGAGAAATTTCAAGCTTACCCAGTCAACGGCTCCCGAAGTATTTGTAAATGTGGGGGCAGTGCCTCCAGACCATTTTGGGACAGGATTAAAATTTACGGAGTAAGCTGTTGCTGAAACCTCATGCACAAACTTTATTGCATAGTTTCCGCCTTCAACTGCACCAACCAAGCTATAAATTGCATTACCTGTCCTGGTCACTTTGATGGTATTGCCTTGGGTAAGATACAGATTGACCGCCGTTGAACTGTTACCGGCATCTTTGTATCCTCCGACGATAGCACTGTCGGCATAGATGTTCCCGGTAATATCAATATCAACCGCGATTGAATAAGTCCCGCTTGCTGCTCCCCGCTTCATTAATCCCTCAGATGTGAAGTCACCATCCTGCAGGACATCTGCATGTGAGGTTTCGCTTGTGAGGTAACCCATCCCAGCCCAGGGAGTACCTGTGACAAAACCGCAATTCAGCCATGGAGTGCCGGTGACATAACCCATCAGAGAATGATCGCCCCACAAATAGGCAAGATTCCATTGGGCAGAATTGTTGGTGATGGAAGAACTCCAGCCGGTTCCGCTGCTGATCGGGATCCCGGCACCAGGATAGACCATTGTACCGCCTCCGGAACCAACGCTGTCAGGCCATGCCCTCCATTTGTTTGAGATGTACCGCAAGGAATAACCATTTATGGCCCCGGTGCGGGGTATTGAAAGGTACTTTTTATCGTTCAATTGCAAGCTGTCCGTCCACAGGGTAATCTTGTACAGCTTGCCGCCGCGAAGGAAAGTAATCGTATCGAAAACACGGTTCTGTGCCATGGATTGTGCCGCACAAAAAAGGAGGGCAAAGAAAATCAGTTTTTTCATCATAATTGATTTGGATTGGGATAAGGAAATGCGATGGCTGTAAGTGTTGCATTGACAAGGGTTTTAACAACCAGTTTTGTTGTTGACTTACTGATGAAGTAAATTTCGACCGGATTCCCCAGACTGTCAAAACCGTTTATGACCGGGGAATAAAATGAATCCGGGAAGGCGAGATTCCATGTAAGGTTGCAATTTACTCCTGCAATGGCCGAAGCATGAGCTTCCCTTAGCGTGGATCCTGTCGATTGATTTTTTAACTGTTCGATATAATCAAGGATCATGATCTCAGCAATTTCATGATCGGCAGGTTCCACCCTAGTCCCCGATGGCCTTCCGGTAAGCGCAGATACGATCTTATCAAGAACCTGGTAATACGTTATCATTGAGAAACAGCATTAACTGTAAGCATCTGAGTATTCATCCGAATAATTGCGGATCAGGAGGATCGTCGAGATCATTCTAACCCTTGAAAAAAAAAATCATCATAAGCGCTTTCATACTCAAAGGCGAGGCTGTAATTATATTCCAGGTCCTTGAACATGGCTGTTTTTTTGGAAGTAAGCAGACATTTTAAAAGCCTTGAACCGTCAACTTCAAAAATATCTCCGGAGAGCATGAAATCCCGGAGGAAATTCAAATATTCCTTTGTGAGCCAACCAGAATTTGCTTTATAGCTTTGTGATTCCTTGATCATGGTATAGGTCCCGGGGGCATTGAAGGAGGTTTCAACTTCATCGCTCATGAAGATCACTTTTTCTCGTTCATGCTGAATTGTGGATTCAAAAACGCCGGTGCATCTGAGGGAATCATAGGTACCCCAGGAATTCCGGAACCTGAAATATCTCGTATTCTCATGGTACCCTTTGTCTAAAACGAATTCCCTGATGTCGGAAATTATCGTCCCTGCGCCATCGACAAGGTAAACATGCCATTTTACAATGTCATGAGCCCGGGCCGCAAGGCCAAGCTGAGCATATCCAACGGTGAACTCAACAACAGACCAGGGTGTTACGGCTGACTGGCAAACAGTGACTGCCGGGTAAGAATGCGTTGTGGTTACAATTTCAAGTTTTAGCCTGAAGGCGGGATTGGATGGATTCTGGAAAGCAAAAAACAGGCTGTGTGTTTCAAATTCGTCTGTTATACGGGAAGGTGGTGACCACGTTAAAAATTTCTTTTTGGTTGCAGTGAGGTTGAAATAATCAACCGAAGAAAGATTATTCGCGACCAGATCCTCACGGTTCAGGCCACCGGCCAATGCATAACAGAAATTATAGTTGGGGGCACCATAAGTCCTGGTTTGATATACACCGGCAATACGGTCACAAAAATTGACTTGATATTTCAGCAGATAATCGGCAAAAATCAGATAGAGGTTCGCCAGGACAAGATTGAACCTGGGAGGCGCTGCCTGTAGGAGCGTGGAGAAGATATATTCCTGAATATCGAACCTGACATTTCCGGAAGAATCAACCGGTTTGTAATCCTGCCCCAACAAGGTATTGCCATCCTTAAACAAGCTCATGCGGACTCCTTCAACGCTGCCCTGTACGCCAGACATTCCATTCATGGTGGTTTGAATCGTGATTCCGACAATCGTGTTGTTTGTTGTACTCCAGTCATAATCTGAAGACGCGACATTTGCAGTCAAAATAATCTTAGGTCCATCAATTGCCATATCATAGGAATCGTGGATTTTGACATCGCGGATCAGATAGGAATAAAATGCTTCGCACCAGGATACCGGCTCCCAGGAATCATCTGCAACAGGTATATGATTTTCCGACGACGGTGTGCTTTTCAGGGTGAAAGTCCTGGTTTCACCAAGGCAGGTAACTTCAACGGAATGGTCCGGTGTTGAATCAATATCGGTAAACGATATTTCAATAACGGACTTGTCGCCTGACTCACCAACGCCGCCCGGAGTATTCGAAACCAGGTACCGCATTGGATTACCGGCAAAAGATAATTGGTAAGGATATTTTACGACATACATGAGGGTTTCTTTATATGGTGTAAAAACAAGGCAAACATATCGCCATTGAGATAGAATTTAAAGGACAGGTTATCTTGTGACGGACTTCTCAATGGCTGCAACCGTATCAATGCTTTTACGAATATCCTGGTAAACAATGTTTGAAGAAAGGGGCTTTGCAATCTGTTCACGGAAATTTTTCATTTCGGCCAGTGTTTCCGGGTCAAATTGAACAGTGATCTGTTGGGTTGCGGCCTGTTTCTGATGGCTTTCGGAAGGATAAAGTCCAAGGGCCCGCTGCGGAACCCTTGCAAAATTGATCGCATCAATCACATGAGGGTAGTTGACCATCAGGTTCTTTGTCGTTTTGGGATCGATGACGATCTCCTGGCCAGTCTCACTGATAAGGGTTGGCGTGGAATACAATCCGGTTTCGGGAGAATTAACGAGCGGAACATCTTTGTAAAGTTTGTTGTCATCCTGGCCAATTACCGAGTAGCGGCCCCTGGCAGCTTCCGGAACTTTCTGGCTCAGGATATAACCGATCTGGATTGCTCCCAAAGCAGCAGTAATGATGCTGAGTACAATCCCGACTCCGGGACCGGCACCGAGTGCTGATGCAACGGCAGTGGCAACACTGATCAGGGCATTGAACAAAGCAACCTCTTTGTTGCGCACGGCCTGATCATGCTCCATCTTTTTCTTTTTCTTGTCCAGGTCAGCATCCATCTTGTTAACCTGGGAATCGTACTGAGATTTGGAAATGATCTTTGCATTAAGTTGTGCCTTTAAGTTTGCCTTCTTCTTGTTGTTGGCTTCTTCATCCTGCTTTAGCTGCTGGTTTTCAGTATCGGTTTGCATAGCGAAAATCTGAGCCAGTCCGTCAACTGCCCCTTTTGCCAGAGAAATTGCATTGTCGGCAACCTGTAAAGCAGTTTCCTTGGAAAGTTGAATCTGTTTGGCAGCAACCTCTTCTGCCATTTGCTTTTTGATCTCGGCTGTACGGGTTTCATCCTTGATGTTGTCTTCAAGGATCTTGCGGTACTTTGCATCGACTTCAAGCCTGATTTTGACCTGTTTTTCTGCCAGGTCGATATCGGACTTCAGGCGCAGACTCTTTAGCTGCTCCTGGTAATCGAAAAGGTTCTTGTCATCGTTATCCTTGTGTTTTGCAACGACATTCGTTCCTTTCTGAGCAAATGTATCCTTGATGGCTTGTTTCTGCTGCTCGGTTGCCTTGGTGACCGACAGCGTATATTCCATTTCCTTCTGCAGCGAATCAATGACTGCCTGCAAATACTCATCAGAATCCTTGTCCATGGATTCCATTTTTGCATCCGATTTTTCCTTTTCGATTTTGTACTGGGTCTGAATTTCCTTTTCAGCATATTTGGCTCGTATCTCGTCTTGCTTTTCGATAAGCTGATCTGTGAGAACTCTTCTGAGTTCTATCTCATCTGCTGAATTACCTTTGATTTTGTCGAGACGTTCACCCAGTTTCTCTTCCTCGATGGCCAGTTCCCTGTCCATTTCTCCTTCAGTGACAGCCGCCCTGGCCTGGGCCAGTTGCTTCTTAATGTCGAG
>Ga0114951_10002869_pt1 | contig 18776 bp, 22 predicted proteins | sample AM7aDNAmetaG_FD_88677 | JGI IMG/M metagenome (GOLD analysis project Ga0114951, IMG submission 88677) | Freshwater microbial communities from Finland to study Microbial Dark Matter (Phase II) - AM7a DNA metaG | ecosystem: Environmental > Aquatic > Freshwater > Lake | place: Finland: Lake Alinen...
TACAAGTAATATTCCGGTAAGGTGGAACGCACCAAAGCAGAGAACGGTACCCGCAATAATACGGATAATACTTTTAATAATACTAATGTTTTTATGTTTCTTAGGGTCTGGAATGTCATTCATAATGTTATACTTTTAGATATTAAACTTTTAAAGCTTTGTCCCAAACCTGTAAGTGCATTCTGTTTGAGAATTTAAAATTATACTTCTTACAGAGTTCAGCTACCACAGGCCCTACCTCTAATAGTTCTTTACGGCTGCCGCACATTGGCATGATCCATACTTGACTTGATGGTAGGCCGATATCAGGATTATTGAGATAGTTCTCTAACACTTCATTTAAGTCAGATTCTTGACGAGCTACAAACTTAAAGCAAGCATCTTGCTCTACTAAGAAACGTAATACTTCCGGTTTAAAGCGTTTCTCGGTAGGATCTCCATTGCTAGAAAGTTTAGGAGACGTGGTATAGGTTACCTTACAACCTAAGTGACTCCATTCTTCATCCGGCATGATAGTACCATTAGTTTCAAAGTCAATATGTAGTTGAGGTCTACCTATATCATTAGCAGTAAGAGCTTTACCATAATCAGCAAATTCCCAACGATCTCTAATAAATTTAACAAATTCAATTAATCCTTTTTGCTGAATAAAAGGCTCCCCGCCAGTTAGCTTAAGTAAGGCCCCTTCTTTTAAACGTTCATGATAATCGTTCTTTTCAAATAGCTGAGCAATCTCTTCAAAGGTCATTTTGTTCTTCTTAGACCAGCTAATATAGCTATCACAGCCGTTCGGAGAATCTACACTCTTAAAACCAATACAGGTTAAGTTACACATAGCCATTCTCATAAACACTGAAGGATAACCGATATAACGGCCTTCTCCTTCTAGTGTATAGAAAACGAAATCGTCTGAAATGAATAAAGTCTTATTAGGATCGATAGGCATAAAAGTATTATATATTATGCTTTATAAATTGCACTATTTTGTTCGTGTTCCCAAACTTCTACTTTAGAACAGCGGCAACGACCGTCTGTAATATCGTCTACATAATCGTTGGCCATGTTACAGCAAAATTCTGCGAATCGTTCAATACCAACCCCGTCTTCCATAATAACTAATTCAATAATACGCTTATCAGCTAACATTTTAAAAGTTTCAACTTCAGGGTCTTTTGAGGAAATAATTGTTTTGTGGTCGAATGTTTCTTCAAGTTTAGACTTAAGCTCTTTTAATGCACCAAAGTCTACTACCCAGTTATTGTTATCTAGCACTTCGCATTCAAACCAGAATTTAGCTTGGAGACGGTAACCGTGAATAAATTTGCAGTGACTTCTTGCAAATGGCTGTCTAAATGCAGCGCTACCCAATGGTATGATTTTAGTAGATATAAATTTACCCATACCTTATAGTATGGTAAAAAATAAAAAACTCAAGCTAAATTAAATCTTTTGTGTGTTTACTGATCCATTCTTCCAGTATACGAGGCTTTATGTCTGGTGGAGTAGATATAACAGCATTACTATCGTCATCTGAATCAAACAAATACCTTTGTATATCTTTTTTCTCTTCTTTACTTGGAATTTTAATAAATAAATCCGCCCTTTTGTCTTTTATGAGAGTGTTACCTGCTAAAGCTATATCCACACATCTCACTGGAACAAAATCATTGTTAATATCATAATTTGCTAGCACATCAATAAATTCTCTTTTATTCTTATTAGACTTAAAGTATAAAAATAAAGGTACGTCATCGCTGTCGTATTTCTTGTTTTTATATTTTAATACCATGCAATTATTTACCAAATTTGTAAATAATAATATGGCAAGCCGTAGAAAGATTATAAATATTAAAGAAGCCGTGGATTTACCCCCTCCTCCAATACATTTTAGTATGCAACAGCCTCCAGCTATGGTGTCGTATCAGCAGTATCATAATAGCCAATTTCAGTTAACACCTGACTTTATTAATTATATAAAACAAGTTGAAAACGGGGTAAAGGCAGGTTTTAAACACAATCTATGGCACCCGCACAAAAGTGTAGAGGGTGGAACAGACACAATAGCATATGGTCATAAGCTTCATGCCGGGGATAATTATTCTCGCGGTATTACAGATGCCCAAGCTACAGAGCTTCTTAAAAAAGATATTCAATCTGCAGCTGAAAGAGCAAAACAAATTGTTAACTTTAAATTCGGTCCCGGGGCTTGGGAACGTCTTGATAATACTAAAAAAGAAATGCTAACAGATTTTGCATTTAACGGGGTACTAGCGAAATTTCCAAAGTTTTTAGACGGGGTTGTTACTGGTAATGATAATGAAGTAAAAGCTCAATACATACGCCATGTTAATGGTCATGAGCTAACCGGTCGTAACCAAGCTTTTGCTAACAGGTATTTAAATAATTAAGCTTTACCGGCTAGTTTGTTAAGTACATCCATTATTCCACCTGGCTTGTCTTTGTTTTCCATTGTCACAGGCATGGTGAGTACTTTAACATCATTCTCATCAACTGAGTTTGGATTATTACGTACATTCATAATAGCGTCTTTAGCAATATCTAAAAGTTCTGTTTCCCAGTTTTTAAGTTCTGTAGGAGAACGATCTGCAGCAGTATCATTACCTGGTGCTGCTTGAACCGGGCCACCGTCTTGAGGTAAACCGGCTGCAGGTGCTTGTTGCTGTGGTGCAGCCTGAGGTGGTGTATCTGCTTCTAACAAAGTACGAAATATACCGTCTGCTATTTTATCAAATTTTTTCATATTATACTGCTGGGGTTACACCTGATGGAACACTAACATTAGAACCTGTAGAGGAACCGCCACCAGTTGTTGAACCAGCTTGTGCAATTTTTTGCATTAAAGCTTGAAGCTTGGTAGGGTCTTTTAAAGCATCTGGACCATCTGGATGGGCTTGCAATGCAGTATACAGCTGTGCATCGTAATTAATCTTAGCAGTATTAACACCGCTAACGCCTTGAGCGATCTGTTGCCCAACTGCTTGAGGGTTAACATCCTCAGAAATTTGATCTAATAACGTTAAAAACTTACTTTTTGGCTTCATTTCAATATATTTACGACTTTTTTGTATATTTGCACTTGATTTTTTTTGGCAATAAAGTAATATAAAGTGTCGTCGGTTTAAGGAGTACTCTACATACAATGAATTATATGTTAAAGTATGTGGACTCAGGAGCATAGCTCCTTCGTCTCAGTCTTGCAGACTCTTTTAACAGTTCGCTGCGCTCACTATATATATATAGGAGATAAATCCCTTCATGGCTTGAACGTGCTTAGCAAGTTTAATAAATCGAACTTGGTGCAAAACCGCTTAATTTTGTTAAAGCTAAACTTACTATAGTCCATGGAGTAGCGAAACTCCTTAAGTATTGTGGTTACTTCTGTGTATTCCGCAGTATCTTTGTCAACTAATGCCGTTCTATAGGGCTTGTTAGTAACGTATAGTAGTATCGGAAAACACTTTTTAATTTCTTTAATAAATGTTAAAATATCCGGATTACACGTCTCTTTATTAATCCAAAATACAGTATTCTTTTTGTATTCTAGCTTAGCATACACTTTAAACAACGTTGCTAACGTAAAATAGTGTACAAGTTTAAGATAATCTTGCTTTGGCAAGCTATCATATGTAGTAATATTGTATTTTAATAGCTCAGCTTTAAACAAGGACTGCACCTCTGATTCAATTTGTGTAAAATCAGTTACGTATATATTATACTTGAGTTCCTTGACTTGCATTAACTTTTATTGTACTGTTTTCTTTTTCCAATGCAAGCTTTTTTAACAACGCATCCGGTGCTCTACCGATTCTACAGTTTATAATGCCGTTATAATAACCTTCTTTAAGTAACACATCATGATCAAACTGTATTTTAGCTTCATAATAAGCTAACTCAAATTTACTCTCGCAAAATTTTATAATTTCAAACTTAAAAGTATTTTTACCTTGTTTTATAATATCTTCGTTAATATCATTAGAAGATGATGTATATGTCTTCCAATCTGACTCTATGTCAAAGTGTCTTTTGTTTTTCTTACCTTTGAGCGGCTTGAGTTTTTTAATTCTTTTGATCTGTTTTTTTCCAAAATAAACTTTACCGTCGGACGTATTAGTGATGCGATAAATAAAACCGAAAGGTAAGTTAGTATCATCGAAAGGTAAAGCTGTTTGCCAATGGCCTAAGTCCATGTAGCTTATTTACATCCCGCTTGGAAATGTTCTACGCTGTAATGGTATTAACGGTTGAGCTTCACCGTTCATTTTTTTCTTTTTACTCTTACCTGGTTTCCATTTTGTTTTACTTCTACTCCATATATTACGCGTATCTCCTGGAGCATAAAAATCACTCGATTGCCCTGTAATAGGTGCATGTACTTGACCTGTGCCAAGAGCGCTAGCAGTTGTCATGTCTTCTAAAAGCTTAGTATACACCTTATTAAAATTTTTCATGTAGATTTCTTAAAATTATAATATATACTTAGTAAGATTTATGGACTTACTCAATGTAGATAAAATTATTAGTGACTTCCAATTAGAGCTAACCAACGATATTCGCATGGATGAGCTCACTATTAAGGAAAAAGCTATGCTAGCGCCTACAACTAAGCATAAATGGGTTGCTAGAACCACAATGTATAAAAGTACGTTACTTAAATTGGATCATACTAAAAAGCAAAAAATTAAAGCTAAAACTATTAATTCACCTGTAGCTTTATCTAAAGCTGCACGAGATGAAATTATGTATAATGATGACGAGGTAGTTTCTATTAATGCTTGTATTGATCAAGTAAAAGTAATACTAGATTACTTAGAAAAAATAGAAAAACTAACTGGGTCATTAACTTACGATTATAAAAACGTAATTGACTTACAAAAACTTGAAACAACGTAATGGTAGTTGAATTTAAATATGACCCGAAGCGTAAGGAAGTAAAAATCGTTTCAGATTTTCTTGCTAACATAAAAGAACATTTTAGTGTTAAGAATCCTGGTGCGCGTTTCAATCATTTTCAGCGGTTTATGCCTCAGCGTATATACGCTATTACAGCAGCTGGTTATATTGGTATAGGTTTGGTACCAGAAGTTATATCCTATCTTAAAAGTCAAAATATACCTTTTAATATTGAAATTGATCAAGCATATAACGATGTACTACAACTAATACATATCGCAGCACCGGGGTCCTCTCAAAAAACACTTAAAAGTGAATTTGAACTTAGAGATTACCAGCAAGTAGCAGTGAGTAAAGCTTTAGATAATGGTTATGGTATTGTTGAACTAGCTACAGGTGGTGGAAAAACTTTAATTATTGCTAATTTGGTATATGCTGCATTACATGAGGTTAAGCCTACTGAAAAAATACTAATAGTGGTACCGGACTTAGGTCTAGTAACACAAACATATAAAGATTTTATCTCATATAATTTTCCTATGGAAATAGTGAGTAAATGGACGGGTAGTACTGAACTAGACTCTAACGCACGTGTTATTATTGCTAATATGGGTATATTACAGAGTAAATCTTCAGACGTTAGCTGGTTTAATAAGGTAGGGTTATTAATAGTAGATGAGTGTCACAAATTACGTAGAGGTAACAAAGTTTGTAAACTACTCGATAAAGTACCTACATTGAGACGTATTGGTTTTACTGGTACATTACCAGAAAACGATATTGATAAGTGGAATATTATTAAAATTCTTGGACCAGTTATATTTAAAAAGACTACCACTGAGTTAAGAGCATCTACTGGTGGAGAATATATTGCTAATGCACAAGGCTTAGCTATTAAGTTAGATTATGACTTTAAACCAGATTATACAGCAGTTGCTTCTGCCCAAAGATATTTGCTTGAATTAGATTATATACATAACAGTATATTCAGAAACAAAGTCATTAAGCAATTGGCTAACAACTTTAAGAATAACTGCCTTATATTAATCGATCACATAGCACATGGAGATAATCTTTATAAAGAGATATCTACATTAACAGACAAGCAAGTATTTTTTATACAAGGTAGTGTAGAAGTAGAAGATAGACGTAAAGTGCAGGAAATTATGGAAACACATAATAATGTTGTGTGTATTGCTATTAGTAAGATATTCTCTACTGGCATTTCTATTAAAAATATACATTATATAGTATTTGCTGCAGGGGGCAAATCGAAAATTAAAACTTTACAGTCTATTGGTCGTGGATTACGTGTTCACGAAAATAAAGACATATTAACATTAGTTGATATTGTTGACAATCTAATTTATGGTATTAAACACTACAGTAAAAGAAAAGAATTTTATGCACTTGAAAAAATCAAAATTACCGAAAAAACAATCACAGAAACCACCTGAGATTTCTAACGTAAAAATTACTAAAATAGCTAAAGCCGATAAGCCTAAAAAACCATTAAGTGAATCTGCTAAAGCTAAGAAAGTTTACTATGTAAGTCCAGCTGAATTTACAGAAGAACTCAGAAAGTACTATGCTACTAACATAATGAGCGATAATCTTGCCATTATGATACGTAATATTGCTTATGGGCTTGCACATGCTTCAAATTTCATTAATTATACGTTCAAAGAAGAAGCTATCGGTGATTCCCTTATTAATATGTTTAACGCATTAAAAGATAAAAAATACAACTTTGATAAAGGTTTTAATCCATTTTCGTATTTTAATTCTATAGCTTTTAACTGCTGGCGTTCCCGTATTAAGAAAGAAAAGCGCATGAGGGATACATTAGCAGCATATCAAGAAGAAGTGTATAGTGTTATCGGACCCAATATCGGTGTAGATGATCCAGTAAACCCAATTAGTAAACATGTTGATTAAAGGAACAGAAGTTGGTATATTCTCAGATCCACATTACGGGGTACACCGTAATAGTGCTACATGGCATAAGATCGCGCTTGATCATGCTAAGTGGGCTGCTGAGCAGTTTAAATCTAGAGGTATACAAGACATAATAATTCCAGGAGATATATTCCATGACCGTAATGACATTGCTGTTAACACTCTTCACGTGGCTACTGATGTGTTTGATATACTCCGTGATTTTAATATTATTATCACCGTGGGTAATCATGACGCTTATTATCGGGATAATTCTTCAGTTAATTCCGTTTCAATTTTACGTGGATGGTCTAATATTACTGTTGTTGACACTCTTGCTGTTGAAACGCTCCAAGGACAAAAAATAGCTTTTTGTCCATGGGGCCAAGATATTAACGAGGTACCAAAGTGTGATTTAATTGTAGGTCATTTTGAAATTAACAGTTTTAAGATGAACTCTTATAAAGTATGTACTAACGGTTTAAAGTCATCTGACTTAACCGATAGAGCACCTTTAACTATTACAGGCCATTTTCATCATAGAGAAGAACGCAAATATAAAGATGGCACTATTCTTTATGTAGGCAGTCCTTATCAGCAAGATTGGGGTGATTTTGGTACGACTAAAGGCTTGTATATATTAGATCTTAATGATCTAAGCTATAAGTTTATTGAAAATGATATGTCTCCAGAATATAGACGCTTACAATTTACAGAGCTATCTGGTAACGTATACACATCTGAAACACTTAAAGCGGCTATTGAAGGTAACATTGTAAAGTTTATTGTAGATAGAGTTGTTGACCCTATAACTCTAGAAACTATAGTGCGTAAGCTAGTAGCGGTAAAGCCTGTAGAATTTACTATAGAGCATGATGTTACTGAGCAGAGTAAGGTTAATATTGAAGAGGCAGCTGCTAAAGAGTTTAATATAAGCGTAGAAAAGTCTATTGAAGAGTTTATTGAACTTATGGATATTAAAAATAAAGATGCAGCTAAAACTTATGTAGTGGATCTTTATAGTAGAGCTATTAAAATGTAATATGAAAATTGGTATACATTCAAATCAATTTGATGGCCGTGGTACAGGTAAAACCCCATACGATTATGCGGTAGCTCTTAGAGATATATTAGGTCATGAAGTGGTATTTCTTACTACACATGATGATCCTAACGAGGGTTTACCTAAACTTCAAGAAGAGTTTCAGGCATTCCAATATCATGGTAATGCTAACAGAGCCCCTGCGCAAGAAGTTAAAAGCCAGTTAGAAAAAATAGTAACTGAACAAAAAATAGATTTTGTTCAAATGATGAAGTCTGGTGCTAATGATTTTGTTAATCCAGAAAATTGTAAGACAGGTACTCATTATATATTTGATGGGTCTCAGCCTCATGGCACTTCATTTGCAGCTGTTTCTGACTTTTTAGCGCGTAAGTTTAAACAAACAGCATATGTACCGCATATAATGTATAGTATACCACCTACTAAAGATATTAGAGCTGCATTAGGTATACCAAAAGATGCCTTAGTTATTGGTAGACACGGTGGTAAAGAATCATTTGATATACCTTGGGTACAGAAAGCTGTTTCAGATATATTAAATACTCGTAAAGATGTTTATTTTATATTTCTGTCTACTAATCAATTTATTTCTCATGAAAGAGCTATATTTTTCCCTTGGGTAAAAGATGAAAGAGGTAAGTTTAATTTTATACATGCATGTGATATTATGCTACACGCAAGACAAATAGGGGAAACATTCGGCTTAGCAGTAGGAGAGTTTTCAGCAAGCAATAAACCGGTTATGACATGGAGCGGGATGGGATATTCAGGATATGATACTGCACATGTAGAACATATGCTTGGCAATCCTTATTTGTATCATGAGTATGATGACTTAATGACTACATTAAAACAATTGGATGTTAATTACATACGGGGTAAAAATTGGGACTGGTTTACAGAGAAATTTAGCCCAAAGTCTGTAATTACTCAGTATAAAGACATATTTTTAAAATGAAAATTGGAGTTGGTATAATTACTTGTAATAGAAATGAATATCTTAAAGGGTTGCTAGCAACTTTGCCCGGAGATGTAATAAACGAACTTGTAATTGTTAATGACGGTAAAGCTGAAAACCGTATAGATGTGCCTGGTATTTGGTTACAAAACAAAGTCAATCTAGGGGTAGGCAAGTCTAAAAATAAAGCAATGAAACATCTTTACGATAATGGTTGCGAATATATTTTTATTATTGAAGATGATATGCTTATTAAAGACAAAAATGTATTTATGAAATACATTGAAGCATATAAAGATTCAGGTATACAACACTTTAATTACGGGCCGGGATCTCCATTTAACCGTAAACAAAATATTGCTTTTGATTTACATAATAGACATTTACTAGACCAAAAAAGCCCTCCCAATCCTAAACTTATAGTGGAATACCCTCACTGTAAAATTGCTTTATATGAGCATACAGTAGCAATGTTTTCGTTTTTTACCCGAGAGGTATTAGAGAAAGTTGGTTATATTGACGAACAGTTTTATAATGCTTGGGAGCACGTGGATCATACATACCGTATTGCTTTAGCAAGTTACCACCCCCCATTCTGGTGGTTTGCTGATATAGCAGATAGTGAAAAATATCTTGAAGAGGCTCCAGGTGCTATTGATAATTCCTCTATTGCCGATAAAAAAGAACAGTGGCATAAGAACGTTTATGGTGGTAGAGAACTTTATTTAAAGAAGCACGGACACTACCCTAATGAACCTAAAGTTTATAACCAAGAACAAGTACTTAAGATATTAAAACAAATACATTCTAAAGCATGAACGAAATTGTAACATATGGGCAAAACTATACGCTTAATAAGGGCATAAAAGTTTTTATTAAGTCTGCTATTAAAACAGGTAATAAAGTAACTGTTATTGGATATAATTTACAAGATGACGTTATTAAGTACTTCAAAGATAATAATGTAAACTATGTAGATGCATTACCTATTGCTACAAAATATAACGTAGACTTAAAGCTTTCACCATACACTCTTAAGGTTATTTTCTTTTATTTGTATTGTAATAAGATATCTACTTCAGAGAGTGTATTTTTATGTGATTTTACCGATGTGTATTTTCAGGGAGATATTTTTAAAGATTTTTATAAAACCCAGGGTAAACCTACTGTATTTCATGAAATTGAGCTCATAATGAACTGTAAAACAAACACAACTTGGATGAATTTGTGTTATAATACAGATATCTTTAATCTTACTCGTGGTTATGAAATTATTAACGGTGGTGCAATTTTAGGTCACAGAGAGCGCTGCGCAGAACTATTAAAAGAGATGTGCACCGATATTTCAATTATAATTGGCCGTATAGGCAATTACCCTAATGTAGATCAAGCAGTTTTAAACAAAGTAATACGGTTTGATTATCTTAGATATAATATCTGGGATTATAACACTGTAGCTAACATGGCATATGTAAACGTAAAGCGATCGGTAAGCATAAAAAATAATAAAATTATTATAGACAACAATATTATACCTGCAGTTATACATCAGTATGATGTTAACAAAGACGTAGAAAAATTTATAAATGAGCAAATTTGATATAATTATTTTATCTCTTGCAGAAGATGACAAGAGCTTCCAAACCACTAAAAACTGTGTAGACTCTTATATAGATACTGCAGATAGTTTAATTAGAAAGATATATGTAATAGAATCTTATAAAGGTTTCAATAAAGATTATGAACAATTTAAAGTAGAGGTAATAATACCGCAATTTGAATTTAATTACAATCAATTTTTTAATATAGGCTTAAGTCACTGTAAAGCTGAATACGTAATGGGACCAAATAACGATTTAACAGTACAAAAAGACTGCTTACAAAATATATTAAAAGAGTTTGAAACTAATCCATTTATTAGTTCTGTTAGCCCTATTGACAGAGAGTGGCACCGACACACCAAACAATACCTTCCTAATGATAACAAACTGTATTATGGTTGGGAAATAGCACTACATATGTTTGGAGCATGTTTTTGTGCGCGTAGAAGCGTGTTTGAAAAAATTGGTTATCTAGATGAAAGATTTTACTTTTTTTATCAAGATAACGATTATATTTTAAGTCTACAGCGTAACAATCTTGTACATGGTGTTTTAACTAGTGCTCGTGTTAGCCATAAAAGCGGGGATACAGCAAAAGCTAACCGCGGACCATTAAGATGTCAATATATTCCAGCAAATATGGACGCTCAAGGTAATATACTTGGTACAAAATGGCATTTAGAAGAACCGTACAAATCAGGCGGTTTTAAAAAATTTAAAGAATATACTTTATAAAATGAATATATCGTTTCTATATGCTAGGTTACCTAAAGATGTATGGAACACATCGATAGCACTACAAAGAGAGTTTGAAGCAGCTGGCCACAAGACTAAGTGCTACTCTTCAATGAATTTACAGGAACAATATACTGAAGATGGTATAACAGATTTACTCTTTGAAGCTAAATCTGGTATATTCGTACCAGATGTAATTATTAATTTTGATTATGGTATGTTTCGTAGCCCTCTCCTAACTAAAGACCAATTTCCTTCTGCTAAATGGGTATTAGAATCTGGAGATGACCCGCAAAGCTTTAGTTATAACCATCAAAAAGCAGTTATAGGTAAATTTGATATTATTCTCTCTCCAGACATTAGATGTGTACAACGCTACACTCAAGAAGGCTATAACGCTATGTGGTTCCCACATTTTGCAGATACTGCTATGTATCCGAGTAAAATATATGACATTGTTCCAGACTTAGATGCAGTATGCACTAGAGATGTATCTGACAGGTTTTTTCAGTCAGTAAGACAGCGCTTAGGCAGTCGATTTGACACTCGAAGCGGTTTACATGCACTAGAGCATTCTTCCTATCTTCGTAAAGGTAAAATAGTACTACAGAATAGTCAATATAAAGAAATTACACGTCGTATATTTGAAGGTATGCTAGCCAATCGTATGGTTATTGCAGATAGACCTGATAAAGACACAAGTATAAATTTAATATTTGAAGAAGGTAAAGAAATTGTTTACTTTGATTCGTTAGACGATTGTATTGATAAGGTTAACTATTACACTTCTCAGGAAAATGAAAGACTTAAAATAGCTCAAGCCGGCTTTGATAAAGTCTCAAAATATCATACAGCTACAGCTAGAGTAAAGTCTTTATTAAAATTTCTATGAAAATACTCTATTTAACTAAAGGAGATCATGTAGATTATCAGAACGATGCTTTATTAATCGGTCTTAAAGAGTTATTCGGTGCTGATGTTTTAGACCTTAACAAGCAAGAACACAATTATGAAAATTACGATGCTGAAAGAGCTAGTAAGCTTTATGGTATGGGCATGACAGTTACTCGAGTATTGCCTGATTTAAACGTAGACCGTACTGATATTACTTCAAAAATTGTAAATAAGTACTTTGATTATATTATATATGGTTCTATATGGAGATGTAGTGATTACTTAGATGAAATATTAAAACATTATCCTACCAACAAAATTATCGCAATAGACGGTGAAGATGAAACAAACATACACCCTTCTTACAATAAAGGCATAGTATATTTTAAGAGAGAGCTTATCTATGATAAACCAAGACTGTTTCCTATAAATTTTGCAATACCGATGTGTAAGATTAACTTTAACACTAATAAAGTTAAAGACCAGGCTTTTATTACACCCTTAGATAAGAGTACGTACATATACAAGAACGAAAAAGATTACTACAACGATTACAATCAATCGAGATTTGGTGTTACTGTTAAAAAAGCAGGTTGGGACTGTTTAAGGCATTATGAAATATTAGGAAACGGATGTATTCCTGTATTTCATAATATTGATAAGTGCCCTGATCTAACGATGAAGTTTTTTCCGAAAAAAGAATGTCTAGATGTGCTTACTGATTTACAAAATAAAGAAACACCTGAAAACGTGTATGATAAACATATTGAATTGTTTAAACAAGCGTTATATCAGAATTGTACAACAACAGCAATAGCAAAAAGATTGTTAAATACGTTGAATAATATTGCTTAGAGGTTATAATTTAACCTAATGCAGTACGTCTTCTTTAAGAATATAAAAATTACTAACTTCCTGTCTGTAGGTAAGAGACCGGTTGCTGTAGATTTTAAACCTGGTTTAAATATTATTACCGGGCGTAATTTAGATAAAGCCGATAGAGCTAATGGTGTGGGTAAATCTACAGTTGCAGATGCTATACATTTTGCATTATATGGTTCCACTATAAGAGATCTTAAGAAAGAAAACATAGTCAATAACCTGTACCCAGAAGATGTGTGTGAAGTAGAGTTAGAGTTTACTGTTGATACTAATAACATAAAAACAGAGTATAAAATAGTACGTACATTAAACCCGACTAAGTGCTTTCTGTATATTGACGGAGAAGATAAAACTAGATCGGGTGTACCTCAAACCACTGAGTATATTATTGATATAATAGATACTTCCCCAGAAGTATTTCAAAATAGTGTGGTTATGACCATAAACAATACGATACCGTTTATGGCGCAAAAGAAGATAGAAAAGCGTAAATTTATTGAAGGTATACTTGGTTTAGAAGTATTTAGCAACATGTTAAGTATTGCTCGTTTTGACTTTAATGAAGCAAAACGTTGCTTAGATATTGAACATACTAAAGCAGATGAATCTGATAGAGCTTTGCAAGATTGCTTAAAGCAAAGAGATACATATGAAGAAAGCAAACAAAAGCGTAAAGAAGTATTATTAACCCGTCAGCGTAATAACGAACAAGAGATTGCGTTAATTAACGAAAAAATAAGTAAATTAGAGTCTGTTGATACTGTAGCTAAGAAAAAGATAGAAGATGATATTAAGACACTTAACGAGGCAGAGAAGAGTTATGATAAGAAACTAGCTGCAATTAATAAACTTATAACTGAAGCCGAAACACATATAAAACTTAATAATGATCGTATTAAAAAGCTTAAAAAGGTAGATAGTAAGTGTCCGCATTGTGGTAAGGACCTTGCTGAAGCTGTTAATATACAATACGAAAAAGATAAAGCTGACTGCCAAGCTGAAATACTTAAGTATACTGATGTAATTAATACAGAGAAGCCGTTATTAGTTGATGCTCAAAAAGGCTTAGAAAAGATCGAGAAAGCTATTACTTCTATACAAAAGAAACTAAACGATTTTAATGTGCGTAAGAAAGAAGTTGAAAATGTTAACTCGCGGTTAAACCAACTAACAGTATGGCAATCACAACTTGTAGTAGATCTAGATACTTTAAATATAGATGATAAAGCTTTTAATGAATCTATTAAAAATGTTGAAACTCGTATTGCTGAAATTAAAAATAAGATTAATGAATTACAGACTAAAATTGACATAATCGAGTCTGCAAAGTTTATCACCTCAGAAGAGGGGGTAAAGTCGTTTATTGTTAAAAAAATACTTGAAGTATTAAATCTCAGACTAGCGTTTTATCTTAAGAAACTTGAGAGTAATAGTGCTGTTAAGTTTAACGAATTTTTTGAAGAGACTATTACTAATGAACGTGGAGTTGAATGTAGTTACTTTAACTTCTCTGGAGCAGAGCGTAAAGCTATTGATCTTGCGATGATATTTACATTTCAAGATATCCGTAGAGCTCAAGCTAATGTATGGTTAAATCTATCAGTATTCGATGAACTATTAGATTCGTCATTAGATGAGAAAGGTATTGAACTAGTATTGGATATAATACGGGATAGAGTGGAAAAGTACCAAGAAGCTGTGTATATAATATCACATCGTAAAGAAAGTATGAAATACTGTACTAGCGGTGAAATTATATTCCTAGAAAAGAAAAATGGCATAACCGTAAGATCAACAAATTTTAATAATGAATAATTCCTTCGTACTCGGCGCACCAGCACTTCCTATGGGAGCTCCAGCATTTGGTTCACCCATCACACAACAGCCTTCGTTTCAAAGCCCAGCCGGAGCCGCTCCAGCAAACATGGCTATAAGCTTTGCTGCTGATCACGGCGGTTGTGGTTTTTGGAGAATGCATTGGCCAGAGTCGTTAATTAACTCATCAGGTAAGGGAGTTGTAACAAACTCTACAATGATGTTACTAGATCCTCGTATGTATGCAGGTATTAGGTCTGTAAAAATACAACGACAAGTAACTCCTCCGCAATTAGAATTTGTAAAGTTTTTAAGGCAGACTTCTAACAACGGTAGTAAATTTAAAATTTACTACGAAATCGATGATGTTATTTTTCCAGAAGATATCCCGTTATATAACAAATCTAGAGAAGCTTTTGTGGATCCTATTATTGGTAAGACTGCTATAGAAATTATTAAACAATGTGATGCTGTTACTTGCCCTACAAAGTTTATGGCGGAATACTATACAGAAAAAACAGGAGTTCCTTCTATTGTAGTACCTAATTACATGCCTAAGTTTTGGATAGATAGATTTTATAACAAGTCTAAGGTAGTAGAAAATTTTGATCGTAATAAGAAGCGCCCTCGTATTGGTTATGTAGGAAGCCCTACACATCTTAATGTACAGCGTTTACCAGGGGTAATGGATGACATTGAGCCATTTACTGATATTGTTCGCAAGACATACAAGGATTACAAGTGGGTGTTTATGGGAGCTGTTCCTAATACTTTACATGACCTGTTGAAAACTGGAGAGGTTGAATTCGTGGGGTGGAAAAGCTTATATGAATATGCTTATGCATTTGATGCATTAAATCTTAATCTAGCCTTTGCACCGTTACAAAACAATAAGTTTAATTATGCGAAAGCACCTATTAAGTACTTAGAAGCAGGTGCATTGGGTATTCCTTGTTTATGCCAAGATGCTCCACCATACAACACGGACCCTATTGCTCCACTACGATTTAATACTCCTGATGAAATGATGGATCTAGCTAAGAAGCTACTAAGAGACCGTAGAATGTATTTAAACGAATCAGATGATGCTCGTAAGGTTGCAACCAAGTACTGGTTAGAGGATCATATTGATGAGCATATGAAAGTTTACTTTCCTTCTTGATTAGTTAGTAAGATGGTACATAATATGTGTTGTGTATCGTAACGTATATTATAATTCTAGAGAAGCTTTAGCGTACCTGTTTACTTGGGATAAAAACGGTAAACGAGTCGTAAACAAGACTCCTTACAGTCCTTATTTCTATGTAGAGACTAATCAGGATAATGCTGATGCTTTGTCTATCTTTAATACTAAGTTAAAGAAGAAGATATTTAAGAATGCGTTTGAACGTAATAAAGCCGCACAAGACGGTGCTATCAAGCGTTTATATCATAATATTCAAGTAGAGCAGCAGTTTCTTATTGAGAGTTTTAAAGACGACTATGAAAAACCTGAGTTCTCTGCTAACCCTTTAAAAGTTTGTTTTCTTGATATCGAAGTATACTCTCCAGATGAATTCCCTGAAGCTAAGGATGCTAAGCACCCTATTAATCTTATAACGATATATGATAATTTATCAGAAACGTTCTATACCTGGGGTTGTAAAGCTTATACCCCTTCTCGTAAGAATGTAGTGTATACTGAATGTAGCGGTGAAATAGATCTACTCAATAAGTTTTTAGAGTTCTGGGAAACAGATTATTTTCCAGATATATTGTCTGGTTGGAATACAGACTTTTTCGACTTTCCTTATTTAATTAACCGTATTAACAACTTATTAGGTGAAGATGCCTCTAAGCGTTTGTCCCCATTAAAGAGCCTTTGGTGTCGTAAAGGCATTTTCGTTAAAGGTCAAGAACTAGATCGTTGGTATATTCACGGTATATCAGCAATGGACTATATGGAAGTGTATAGAGGCTTTGCTAGAGGTTTATTAGAGTCTTATGCACTTAACTTTGTTGCACAGCATGAATTAGGAGAGGGTAAGTTAGCCGTTAATGCTACTAGCTTAGCTTCGCTATCTATAGATGATTGGAATTCTTTCGTAGACTATAATATTCAAGACGTTGACCTACTGGTACGAATGGAAAAGAAATTACAGTTCTTTAAAATTATTCGTATGTTAGCCTATAAAGGTTTAACGAGTTTTGAAGCTGCGTTAGGTAAAGTGTCTATCGTTACAGGTTGTGTTGCTCTAGAAGCATATAAACACGGTATGGTTATACCAACGTTTGTTTCTGGTCCTACTAGAGATGAAATTGAAGGTGGTTACGTTAGAGAACCGGAAAGAGGCTTAAAGACTGCAGTTGTGAGTTATGACGCTAATTCTCTATACCCTAACACTATTATTACTCTCAATATTTCACCAGAGACTAAGATAGGTAAAATTATTGCTAAGGATGATACTGATACCACTCTATTATTATCTAGTGGTAAAGATTTTAAACTCTCTAATGAAAAGTTTGCTAAGTTTGCTGAAATAGAAAAGCTAGCTATATCTAAAGCTGGTGTGTTGTATACCCAGAAAAAGAAAGGCGTTGTACCTTCTTTAATTGATGGTTTGTATAGTGAGCGAGTAATGAATAAGAATCAGTATATAGATTACAAGAAAAAGTTAAGTAAACTAACTATAGACTCTGATGAATACAAAACGTGTAAGTTTAATATGGAACGAGCTGATACTATACAGCATGTTATTAAAATTCTTCTTAATTCTATTTACGGGGTTTTTGCTAATAAGTTTAGCCCTATCTGTGATAGCGATCATGCCGGTAGTATTACTCTTACTGGTCAGTCTGTGGTTAAGCAGGCGAGTGTCATTATTGATGCATACGCAAAAGAAAAGCACGGAATAGATAAATCGTTAACTATATACGGTGATACTGACAGTACACATGTTACTATTCAACCTATTGTTGACAAGCTTAAGTTAAAGCTTTATAAAGACGGTAAGGTAACTGCTGAAGGTTTAGCGTTAATAGATAAAGAGATGGGTACATATCTTAACGATGAAATTAAAAAATGGTCTGCATCTGAATTCAAATCTATTGATCCTCGTTATTATTTTAAACGAGAATCAATTTGTGATGTAGGTGTATATCTACAGAAAAAGCGTTATATTATACATGTACTGAACGACGAAGGAGCAGACGTCAGTAAGTTTAAGTATGTTGGTGTTGAAATCGCTAGATCTACTACGCCTAAAAAGGCTAAAGAATTGATTAAGAAGGTTATTGAAAACTCGCTGCTAGCACAGGATCAAATAAAGGCTAACAGTCTTTATAAAGAGGTTTATGATACGTTTAAAACGTTAGGTATTAATGAAATTGCTATTAGAGGTGGTTTAAGCGACTTAGAGAAGTATGAAGTTAAATCAGACGGCTTTAAGATCGGTTTAGGCACCCCTAATCACGTCAAAGGAGCTATTTGGTATAATCAGCTATTAAAGCATTTACATTTAGAAAAGAAATATGAACGAATTACTTCCGGTGGCAAAGTAAAAAAGATTTATATTGCACCAAACAAATTTAACATCAATACTCTTTGCTTCCCTTATGACTACCCACCTGAATTCAAAGAATTTGAAGTTGATTATATTGAAATGTTCGATAAACTTATCAAACCACCAATACTTGCTGTATATGAAGCAATTGGCTGGCGACTACCAGATTTAACTAACGAAGTAACAACAGACCTATTTGATATATTCTCATGATTAAAATATCTCACGAATCCCCCTTAAGTATGCTCGAGATCTCTCGTACATATAACAATTATGATTATGCTCTTGTGCATCTCTTTGAAACACATCCTGAATATTACAAGTTCTTTGAAGATAGTGTTAAAATGGGTAGACATGTCTTATTAGACAATTCTATCTTTGAATTAGGTAAGTCATTTGACCCTAAGCGTTATGCTTACTGGATACAAAAACTTCAA
>Ga0114951_10002870_pt1 | contig 18765 bp, 31 predicted proteins | sample AM7aDNAmetaG_FD_88677 | JGI IMG/M metagenome (GOLD analysis project Ga0114951, IMG submission 88677) | Freshwater microbial communities from Finland to study Microbial Dark Matter (Phase II) - AM7a DNA metaG | ecosystem: Environmental > Aquatic > Freshwater > Lake | place: Finland: Lake Alinen...
AGCATCAAGGAGGGTATGATCTTTCCCAATTGATCAAAGATTGTGGTTGGGATAAAAGATTGGTCAACTACGGGATGAGACAGCAGTTTTGGGTACCCACCTCTGAGGATCTTATTAAAGAGGCTCAGGAGGCTCAACAGGGCGTTAAGGATCAGGGGGCCATTCAGGGTCGGGTGGTGGTTTGCAAGGACGACTGTGGGGATTGTGGGCTGACCAAGGGCAAGGAATACAGTATTATCACCTATCTTGATTTGGGAATGGTCAGGGTGGTGAATGACAACGGTATTGAGCAGGACTATTTTTCGAATAGGTTTCAATGCTGAAAAGTGAAGAAATTTTTTCATAAAAGTGTAGGTTCAGTGTATAATAGGTTAAACAAGGAGAATCAGAGATGAGCAAGTTGGAAGTAGGCGATGTGGTGATGACGAAGTGGGATGATGCTGACAAGCCGCTTTGTGCGGTGATTGAGAAGGCATATCGAGGTCATCGAGGCACCAAGTATGAGGTTAGAATGGCAGATGATGGCTCTTCGGAGATCATCACAGAGGGTCAGATTGTTGCCAGGGAAGTTAGGACATAATGATATCTAACAAGTCTGATAGTGTGCTTAAAGTAGGCACGAGGGTGTTTATAAGCGACCATCGGCTATACAAGGACGATATTTCGACACCGTTGGCTGTGACTATGCAGCCAGCGGTTATCGTCAAAAGTTATCGCAAGGGTGGATCAGACTTGGTGGATGTCAAGTTTGATCGGGACGGAATGATATCCAAGTTTCATTTTGCCAATGGCATCAAGCATTTGGGGTAAAAAGATTCCCCCTGATTTTGGACTTGAATTGGTAATGTAGTGGTATGCAGCCGGTATACAGCCAGTCAGACTTCTATGATAAGCGACTATTAGGGTATAATGGATCAAAGGAGGATACCATGAAGGAGTCAAAGGGGACGAAGGCGGCTAAGAAGGCATGGAAGACCATGAGGGCAAAGGAGGCCAAGATGACCGATGCTGAATTGCAGACACTGCATCGGCAACGGAGTCGGGCCGCCAAGAAGGCTTGGAAGACGATTCGGGCGAAGGCTGCGTAATGGCAACAGCACAGCAGGTACTTGATTCTCGAAAGAAGGAACTGTCTCGAAAGCAGAGCGAAAACTCTCTGCTTTCGAGGCAGATCACCACAATGGAGGAACGAATCCTCACATTGGTGGAATCTTTGGGTATCGCCAGGGAATCTCTGGACTTCCTACAAGAACTTGCGAACGGCAGGCGTGGTGCGGCCAAGGGAAGGATCGAAAGCGTTGTCTCTGAGGCTCTACGCTTGATCTATGGCAGTTCCTACAAGGTGGAGTTGACTTACGGTTTCAAGAACAACAGATCATCTTTGGAAATCGAGATGGTTAGAGACACACCGGCAGGAGAAGTCAGGCGTGATTTAAATGGATATGGCGGAGGTGTTGCCGACACAATCAGCGTGCCTATGCGTCTGATGGTTTTGGTTGGGTCCAAGAAGACTGATCGGGTATGTGTGCTTGATGAGTGTTGGAAACACATGGACGCCAACAGGATCGAGTTGGTAGGCAAGTTCGTAAGGGCTTTGTCGGAACAGTTGGGGATGCAGGTCATCTTCTGCACACACCATGCTCCGTTAGAAGCATTTGCAGATCAGGTATATCGTTTCAGTGAACACGAGGGTAAATCGGAGGTAAAGGTATCATGAACAAAGAATTGAACGAGATGAAGAGGGTTCTGGAGGGGCCGATTTTGACACCAGGAGGCATCAAGAGGGCCAAGTTGTCGGAGGAGGCAGAGATGATGGACTTCGACGGAAAACCGTCCAAGAAGGCCAGTAAGACCTCTCTGAAAGACCTTGCGAAGATGTGGATTACTCGCAACTCGAAGGAACCCATGAGTGAACCCAAGAAGGTTCGGGTTAAGTTCGTAAAGACAAACTTTGAAGTGAGGCAGAAGAATTTGACCGCTCAATGGGCATTTCCGGTCTCCAGGTTTGAGGAGTTCTTGGGCGTGTTCCAGAATTCAGTCTACAAGGTGGCGGAAACTAGGTTTGGGGTCAATGCACCGATTGACAATCCGGAGGGAGAAAATCATCCGACAGATGCCAGAATCTTCGTTAGTGGTATGGATGATGCCATTCTTTCAGCGAAGCAAGGGTTTCGTTCTTCTCCGGGATATTGTGAAGTGGACTATTTCTTCTGGATCATCAAGGGATGGGTGTGTTTCGGATGCGTGCTTCCCTCCACCGAAAAGGTTGATACACTTGCTTATTACAAGTTCAAGGGAGGATCAATCGGCGTAAAATGGGTCAAGTTGCCATGGGAGGTCAAGGTTGGATTTCATCGTCTGTCTTGTAGTTGTCCAGATGGGGTGATCCCGACTTACGCCAAGATGTTGAGTTTCAAGCCTGGAGAGATGGTTGGTGTTCAGGAATTGGCTAATCGGATGGTGAAGAATCCCAAGGAACGAGTTTGGGCCATTCAGTATGTACTTCAGCAGAGATCATTGAAGATTCAGAAGGATCGTATTGATGATCAGGAGAGGATTCAAAGGGATTCGTATATGCGTTCAGGCGGGGCATATCACATTTCAATTGAGCGTCGTCGGCAGATGGTCGAGGAGAATCACACTTCAGGCGATGATGACTTCTATGTGAAACAGGAACTTCGTCTTGCGGCTTTGTGTTATGCCAAGATAGGGGTAAACAAGCAGACGCCTTGTCCGAGGAATTGGCCATGGTTGGGGATGTTTTGGAAGCCCAGTGACAATGCCATTACAAATCTAGTCAAGGCCGGTGCTCTGATTGCGGCAGAGATTGATAGGTTGGATCGAGTCAGAATTCAATGATAAAAAATTGATAGGCATTTGGGTGTATAATAGATCAAGGAGAAGTGAGAAATGGCAAAGCGTGAAATCAAAGTATTTACGGCATCGAGTGATATTGCGGCAGTTATTGATCGTGGAGCAGAGGTTGATGCTCAGATCAAAACCCTTGGAACTGAAGACAAGGGTCTGAAAACCAAGATAACTGATTCAGCACAGAGTCAATTGTCAGATGATGATTTGAGTGTACGGATGATGGGTTCAAAGGCTGCGGCAGTTGTTTCCAGTGTCGAGAGGATCGATTTGGATGCAGGTCATGAGCAGTTTCCCATAGTTCGTGCGGCTATTGACAAGGGATTACTTCAGGGAGTCATTGAGCGAACAGTCTCATTGGTCGTTCCACCTGGCGATGTGGAAAAGGCTGCCAAAATTTTGAAGGAGGCAGGTATTCTGGCAAACATTTCAGAGGGATTGAAAGTGGCATTGGAGGATTGGCGAACAGTTCGGGATACTCGGTCAGTCAATACCGAAGAAGCAGAAGCTGAAAAGGCTTTGCTCAAGTGTGTGAAGAGGGATGTGACCTATCGGGTCAAGTACGAGAAGGTCTAACAAAATAGAAAGCAAGTGTTGATATGGCAGACAAGAAGGATAAGGATCAGGATCAGGAATTGAGTCTCAAGGGGTGTTATGGGGAGCAAGTCGCATATGACGGGCTTCTTTCATTTCTTGAAGACGCTTTTGCTTCCAATCGGGATGCAGAGGCTCAGGATTCCAATGAACGATTTGCCACTTGCATTTGGGGACATGCTGGATGCGTTCTGGAGGATACGGAAATTGAAGTCAGAAAAATTGGCGATGGAAAACATCACAAGATAATTATTGTGAATCCTAAGCCAGAATGACCCTAGATGCAATTATTTCCTTATATCTACCCTGTTTGTAGTAACTTAATCATAAAACAGGAGGAAACAGATGGGGAAATATAAGAGGTTGTGTCCTGTATGCGGCAAGGCGGTATTTCACTCTACGGAAGAATACAGGAACTTAATGGAGCGGAAGAAGACGCTTTGCAGGAGTTGCGGATGTAGTAATCCAGACAGATTAAGGAGAATGTCTGAAATAAATAGGGGAGATAAGAATCCGTTTTTTGGAAAGAAACATGCGGATGCTACCAGGAGAAAGATGTCCAATCGAGACTATTCAATTAACAAGACGAAGGTTTTCAGAGATAAAATATCTTTGGCGATGCATGGTAGTAACAATCCGATGTACGGGCGTTCTTTCTATGCTGTATGGATGGAGAGGTATGGTCAAGTGGAGGCAGACAGAAGGATGGTTGAACTCAAAAAGAAGAAAAGCGACCAGTCGAGTGGATCGAAGAATCCTATGTATGGCAAGCCCTCACCACAAGGGAGTGGCAATGGATGGAGTGGTTGGTACAAGAGTTGGTTTTTTAGAAGTCTCAAGGAGTTGAGCTATGTGATATCGGTTTTGGAAAAAAACAACTTGAATTGGAGAAGTGCTGAGTCGAAAGACCTTCGGATGAACTACATCATGGATGGGATAAGCAGGACGTATTTTGCGGATTTTTTGGTTGATGGCTTAATACTGGTGGAGGTAAAGCCCAAAAAATTGATGGGTTCGATAAAAAACGTCTTGAAGAGCGAGGCTGCGATCAGATTTTGCGAGAAAAGAGGGTTTTCATATCGGATGGTCGATGTTAGGACATTGGACGACGAGATAATCGTAGACTTGTATAGAAGTGGCGTTATCAAGTTCACGAATAGGTATGAATTGAGGATGAGAGATAGGTTAATGGAAAAGGCGGGTAAATCATGAAGATGAAGATGAAGATTGCGGATTTCTTTGACTTGGCCTCCAAAGAGGGGGGACAATACGAGGTCAAAACCCCACAGGGATGGAAAAAGCTCGGAGACTTGTACCACAAGCTACAGAAGGATTCTTACCTATTGAGGTTGGAAAGTGGCAAGACGCTCGGTTGTTCCGCCGATCATCTGGTGATGACAGAAGGCGGATGGAAGAGCACGGAGAAACTGGATTTGCAGAATGATAGGGTCGAAACTAGAAGTGGTTTTGAACGCATAGATGCCGTAGAGTATTTGGGAAAGAGGGATACATACGATTGGGAAGTTCTTAGTGATGAGCACGCTTATTATGCTAATGGAATTGTTTCTCACAATACTGGGAAAACGGCAATCGTAAAACAGCATTGCAATAAGCCAGTAACTTGGATGGGTAAGGAGTATCCAGGTTATTCGGTTTTTGATGTGCCAATTGCTCAGTTCGAGGAGATGGGCGACCTTCACGGAATGCCTTCTCGTCATATCAGAGTTGCCAAGGCCGGAGATGGTGGGCCTATCGAGCAATGGGTGCCAGAAGAGGTTCATCAGGGATGGTTGGCAGATGGTTGGCAGGTTATGCCTTCCGCTGGCGTCAGAACGATGTATGCACCTCCAGATTGGGTTCCAAGTCAACCAGGGCCAAGCATTCTTCTTCTTGATGACTGGAATCGGGCATCTGTTCGAATCATTAAGGGTATCATGCAGTTGCTTCAGAACTACGGCATGGTGTCTTGGAAATTGCCAGCGGGTTGTAATATTGTTTTGACGGCAAACCCGGATGAGCAGGACTATCTGGTCACATCCATCGATAATGCCATTTTGACTCGTATTCGTTCAGTCACACTCAAACACGATCCGAAAGAATGGGCAGTTTGGGCGACTGGTGCAAAGCTCGATTCAAGGGGGATCAACTGGGTACTTCGATTCGGGGCAGAGATGATGATTGGGTCGGAGAGGACGAATCCTCGAACATTAGCTCAATGCTTCCGTGACATGAAGCGGGTTCCAGATTTGAGCACAAAGGAGAATGTGCTTCGGTTCAGGGCAATGGCATCGTCATTATTGGATGATGCTACGGTTTCATCTTTGATCGTTTTCATGGAGCGGGAGGTGGAGTTGATTATCGAACCAGAGCAGATTTTGGAAGGTAATGATTGGCCTTGGATGATGGATCATATTGCCAAGTTGATGGGAGGCAGGGAGAAACGGGTGGATATTCTGGGAATCATGTGTGATCGGTTGTTCGCCCATATGATTCAACCAGGGACGATTCCAACCACATCGGCAATTGAGAATTTCCAGAGGTTTGTGACGATTAACGACATTACAGAGGACTTGCGGCACAACCTCTGTTTGAGGCTATCCAGGGTCAAGGATGGTGGCAAGACTCACAAGTGGATTCTGCACAACAAGAAACTGACGGATTTGATCCTTTCGGTTGTGTAAATTTCATCCCTGATTTTGACTCTCCGTTGGTAATGTATGTGTGTAGGGATTAACACCAAAGGAGAGTGAAAAGTGAGTATTCAACTGAGTGATGTGCAGGTTGGTTCGGTTGTTCTGGGCATGGACGGCAAGATCGCAGTTGTGGTCAAAATCGATCAAAGTCGCCCTCGTCGTCCTCTCAGCGTCAAAACGAAGGCTGGTGGACCGGTCTATGTGGCCCATCTGGAGTCTTTTGCATCTGTGGTAGGGCAAGTGGACATGGTCAAGTTCGAGGCTCCCATGGGGCTTCAGGACTACAATTTGACGCCTTCCAATCTAGTGAATGTGGTTGTGGAGGCTCCGAAGGTAAGCGATTTGAAGCCGGGGGACAAGATTCAGTACAAACACGGTGGTCGGGTCGTGGTGGCGGAGTTCATCGGGTACAACTGGAATCGCCCTAAGTATCCGGTTCTTTATACTCTCAATGGAAAGCGTTGGAAGGGCACGGTTGAAAATATCGTCGGGAAAGCGGCATAAGTCGCAAATGTCTAAATATCAATGACTTACGCTCGGCACTTTAAATAGGGTGCCGAGCGGTTTTTTTATCCCTGATTTTGGACTTGGATTGGTAATGTATAGGTGTCGGGATTGTCCGACAACACATGGAGAACGATCATGGAAACCAAGTCAAATGTCGTGAAGAGCGTGTTGAAGAATGTGGTTGATATGCCGATGGTCGAAATTGATCCTTTCAAGCCTCTGACCTTGAGTCAGCGAATTGGCTTCTTAATCGAGTGGGAGCTTGAGAAGGTGGTGGCTCGGGCTGACGAGAAGCATGATTTGATCACGATTAGCAAGATTGCGACAGCGATCAAGGAGTTCAAGCTGGTTTCGGACGAGTTGAAGCAGAAAGGGCTGTGACATGGACTTCGACATTGGACCTGATATTGAGGTGGCGGCTGACGAGTACGAGGATCAGCGGAATATGATGGCGGACATGTTTTTAGGGATGGCGGCAGAGGAAAAGCCGTTTGAGAAGGGAGAGATCGTCAAGTTCGCAGGGGAATACTTTGAGGTGGTGGAGAATTACGGTTCATTTGGGACAGTCAAGGCACTGAATAACGGTGGAATGCATGTGGGAGGATTTCACTGGCAGTTCCAGGGAGAGAAGTGTCAGCGGGTCAATTCTTGTGATGCGTTAAGGATCATTGACGGGGTGCTTTTGACGCTTCCGGAAGATGACGAATAATTTTTACCCTGATTCTGGGATTCTTTTGGTAATGTATGGTTGGAGAACTTATGCGTACTATCATCATAGCATTGCTGATTTTGTTGCCACTCTCAGGTGTTTCGGGAGTGCATCATCATCATTCCACCAAGAATAAGGTACCGAAGAATTATAATGAGATTCTACGGCTGACTGCGGCTACTCTTTATCTTGAAGCAGGGGGAGAGTCAAATCAGGGCAAGTTGGGAGTGGCATCCGTAATTTGGAATCGTGCAGGTGGCGGATTGGGCATTCCACAGGTAATTTTGGCTCGCAAACAGTTTTCCTGCTGGAATCATCGGAAGTTCACATCATTCAAACCACCGCATAACAAGGAATATGCTTACTGTTTGCTTGTGGCCAAAGACATGGTTGATGGGACTTTCGTGCCTCCGAAGATGTATCAGAATGCGATTGCTTATCATGAGAGGTCGGTTTGTCCTATTTGGCGGTCAAGTTTCGAAATGATGATTCACATTGGGCATCATTTGTTTTACAGAGAGAAGGGGTGGTTGGTATGAAGGATTTCTACAGTACGATTGGTGGTCGTCGGCTTTGCGATGGAACATTGCCAGAGATCGCTCGTCAACTCAAGCGGGTTGCGGACGAGATGAAACGGGCGAACAATCTCAAGGAGCGAGAGTTGAGATTGAGTGGTGGTTTATCATTATCAGAAGAGGCGAAGGCTTTCATGGAAGGACAGAATGCAGTCCAGGAGGAAGAGCCAGACATGGAAGGAGATACTTCACTCCACGACGCATTTGGTATGTAGGATTTTGGTGGCAGTGATAGTCATTTGTGGATTGCTTGATCAAACAGACATACGACGAGTTCTGTAATTCGAAGGGCGTGTCGAGTTTTGCACCTTCGTTTCCAGAGATGCATCGTCATCCTCGGAGGCCATCCAAGGCGTCTCAGAGGAGTGATAGTTGTCGTATTTTGGACAAGATGAGTGAGTGGCAGAAGAAGCGGGACATGCTCAGGATTGAGTATAATGGCATGGTAGAACGAGGTGACATCACCCTTCCAAGTCGCAGGGAACGGTTGGAACGGTCGGCGTCAGGTCATGGCGAGGCTGCGGAAGCGGCCAAGAGGATATTGGGAAGGGACATAGGGGTATGAAAGTAAGTGCGTCCAAGAGGGAGTTTAACATCTTCGAGTTGTTTCTTCACGACAGTGAAACGGTTGACGCCAAGCCATTCAGTCCGTGGGAATTGACGAAGAAGTTGAATGAGACTGCGGAGAAGATGTATCCGGAACGGTATGTCAATTTTGAGTGCAGTGACATTAGTTCAACTTGGAAGGTTTGGTTTCAGAAGGACAGGGTAAGAATCGATGATGCAGACCCGTATCCTCAGAATCGGGTGTATGACGAGAGGGTATTTCGTAATTCTATCCCTGTGGAGTTGGATGAGGTTCTTTTGGAATTGAATAAGGCGGACATGGTTCTGTGAGGATTCCTTTATAAAGGGGGCATAAGTAGAGCATGAGCAGCAAGTTGAAGATTCTGTTGCGGTGGTGGACCGATCTGTTTCCACAGAAATGGCCCACTGATATCAAAGAGCGTCGTAGGATTCATACCTACATCCTTGGAGCAGGTGCCGGTGGGCATTCCAAGGGCAAGATCATTGAGGTGGATCATTCAAATGGCAGGACATTCATTTTGGATTCGGCACATTAAAAGGGGAGTAGGAAGATGACAGAAGGATATTGGGTCAACTATTCGACCGGCAAGATGATCGAGATGCCGGAGCATGAAACTTGGATTCGTGATCCGAGGAATGCCAAGAAGATTGGTGTACCCCCGAATGTTCACACCATGGCTGCCAACATCAAGGACAGGGAAAAGTATCTCATGTTCTTGCTTCAGCATGCACCTCTCATGCGTGTGCGAGGACATGGGGCTTCAGTCGGGTTTCAGTTTGCCACACATAGTCGTCAGGATGCAATGGATGCAATTCTGATGTGGGGCAAGAACAATGCTGGTCCGATGACTTGGATGATGATCGATAACTTTGCTACGAAGGAAAGCACTCAGATGAACTTCGGGCAGTTCGAGGAGCAGATGGACAGCGGGGGAGCTGAAGCCATTCTTCGGGTTGCCGGGGCCACAGAGAAGATTCGAGTATCAGCCAGGATCGTTCGTGAACTGCTTGCCATTTCTCGTAAGATTATTGATAAGTCTTGACGGTCAGATCGGTATAATGGGGCATGTACGATAAACCCATCGGCGTAAGTGTACTGACAAACGGCAATCGGCTAGATAAACTTCAAGTCTGTCTGGGAAGTTTTTTAGGCTTTTGTTATTATCGTCCACTCATCGTTGGAATATTCAGTAATGGTTCCACGGATGAAACTGCTAGGTGGATGAAGGAGTGGATTCCTTCTTCTAGTAATCCTTGGAAGTATGGCGTCACATTCAGGACACAGCATTCCGACAAGGACTTAGGTTGTGCTTCGGGCACGAATGCTGCATGTGAGCTAGTTCGTGACACGGAATTTGCCATCCATCTTGAATCGGACTTTGAACATTTGACATCAGAAGAGTCCGGAGAAGATCGTCTTTGGTTGCGTCGAGCCGTTGAATATATGCAGGAGGTCAATGGTAACTACATGTATTTGAGGAGGATGACAGGGGAACACGAAATGATCAATCACTGGTGGTCTCAGTGGTCGAGTCAATGTAAACAAGTTCCTGATTCTAATTTTTTGAAATGTGATAAATTTTGGTGGAGCAACAATCCGGCCATTCGTCGGAACAAGGCTCTTTACGATAACGGGACATTGCCATTGGATGTATCGAAGGATGGCCCAAAAGGTACTCCTGGGTGGTCAAAGCCAGAACTCACCGCCAAGGCACCAGGTAATGCCTACATTCACAAGTGGGGTTTGTTTGTTCATGATAGGAAGATTCAGACTTGTGACTTCTCAAAGACAAAATGTGATTCGATGGGTGGCAAGCAGTGCAAGTATGGTTTTTTCAAGAATGGTCGAGTTGGGGATCAGTTCTGTCATCATTGTCGTGGTGGTGTTGGATTTGAAGATATGCAGGCGCATGAGAATAGATTTAGAATGGGGTTAAAGTGAGAGTGGTTTTTGATAGTCTTTTTGTGTCCAAGTTGTCTCGTGATGATGCGAGTCAGGTGCATCGTCATATCGAAGTGCTTAATCAGATCGGTATTAATGCATTTCTTTCCACCCCAGAAACATCGGGGATTACAGCAGATGACTTTCTCGTATTAGGAGAAGAAGCTCAGGAGATGCCAAATTTCGCAGGGGCAGATCGTTGTGGAAAGGTTATTCTTTGTCATAACGCTTTTAGGGTGATGTCTGGATTCAAGGGTGATACAAGCAAGATCAAAGAGATTTACAGGGAATCGGCGGGTATTTTATGTCCGTCTGCTAACATCGAATCTTCGCTGAAGTTTATGGCTTCATCTACGCCAGTCTACAGATACAGATATTCGTTTGATCGTGGACCTTGGGCTTATTCTGGCAAGAAGGATAGGATTGTTTGCGTCTCTTCTGTTGATGGAACTGCGAATGCGGTTATGTTGGTTTCACGGCTTAAGTGGATGAATCCTGGGTGGAAGGTGATGTCGATTGACGATCTCTCAGAATTGGCACTTTCAGACACATTTAAAAGGTCTTCAATTTTCATGGCAGTGGGTGAAAAGGAAGGTTTTGGCATACTGTCAGCAGGAGCTATGGCATGTGGATGTACGGTTGTCGGATATAGGGGATCAGCCAGTAGTGAATTTATGATTCCGGGCATCTCATTCCCGGTGCCTAACGGTGAATATATCGAGATGACCAAGACGTTACTGGAAGTAGTTGATATGGCCGATGAGGATCGGTTTGAGATTGGCAGGAATGCATCTGAGTTTATCAGAAGTTCATATTCCACAAAGGCAGAGGTGGACTCAATCAAGGCGGCATGGAGCAAGATTACAAGACCAATCATCGATGTTAGGACAGAGGCTAGTGAGCGGATGAAGCGGGAAGTGGCAGTTTACATGCCGGTCTATAACGAAGGGCCTTATTTGGAGACTCTTTTGAAGTGGCTGATTCCTCGTGTGGGGGCGATTTATGTGGCGGAAAGTATTGCACCATGGTCTCCAAATGGACAGCCTGGCGGGGCATCCAAGGAGGTCGTTGATAAGGTGATTTTAGAGATATCAGAAGCCTCAAAAATCATCAAGTATCTTACAGTCGGTAATAACTATCAAGAAGAGCCATTGAAGCGTGAAGCCAATCAGAGAAATGAAACTTTGGCTGAGATACGGAAGGATGGATGGAAGTTCGTTTGGATGGTTGAGGCGGATGAGTTTTATCGCAATAGAGAGGCTGCTAGTCTTTGGGCATGGTTCTTTGACAGGGTAAATGATGGGGCCAGGGTTGCAAGTAGTAAGTGGCATACCTATTGGCGTTCTGTTCATTATAGGATAGAACCGCAGGAGGATTTTAGACCCAATGTCGCTTTCTTGTCGGATTGTAAGTTCGATCACGGTCGGATCATGGTGAAAGAGGACGAGCGTTTTTCTGTTTATGTTCCAGATAGGGTATGTGTAGTCAGGCATTATTCATGGGCCAGATCACCTTCAGATATTCAAAGGAAACTTTCAGCTTGGGGACATGCCAAGGAGTTGATTCCGTTTTGGTATGAAAATGTGTTTTTAAAGTGGAAGCCAGGTAGCAAGATGACAAATCTTCATCCGACTAATCCTGCAAGTTACAAGTCGGTGGTGGAGTGTAATTTTCCAGTTCCAGAGGCTATGAAGGGTCATCCATTTTTAGGGCAGGCAGTTATTGAGGATCAGGGAGTAAGTAAAGTGATGAGTCAAGTATTGGTCAAGCATGAGTCAACTATGGCGTGCATAAATCCCAATGCTAAGGCAACAATTATGGCAAAGGACAATTCGATTAGACTTCGTATTAAAGCGGTCATCATGCATCATAATAAGCCTGAGAATGCAGACTTGTTGTATGAGAAATTAATTACAGCATTTGACGATGTTGAGATTTTCGACAATGGTTCTGATCCAAATTTAGTTCCGATTCATGTGACTCGTTCCAGGGACAATGTCTATTGGACTGGTACATGGAACGAAGTGCTTGCAACTTGTTCGGATTACGATGCTGTTTGGGTGTTGGGATGCGACATTACTCTGTTAGATGATCCAAAGGCATATCGGGATGCAATTGAGAGTAGTCTACCATTTGGATGTTGGAGTCCATGCATCAGGGGACGGTCACATTTCTACATGCAGTCGTCGGCTTTTCCAAGCAAGCAACCCAAATCAGTCAAAAATATCGAGGGAGTAGCTTTGGCAATGTCAGGGGAATTGATTAGAAAGGTCAAGGAATTGGTGCCGGGAAGCAAGATCGGGTTTGGACAGGACTTGTGGTTGTGTTATCGGGCAAGACAAGAAGGAATGAAGAATATTATTGATGGTAGGGTTGTTATTCATCATCCGGAAGGAATCGGGTATAGCGAGGCGGAAGCTCACAAGCAAATGGATGAAACATTTGTAAAGATTTATGGTCCGAACTATCGAAATGCGATCTTTGAGTATGATGATCGTCCAGAGAAAAATCACACAGGGGAAAAGTCAATGCCGGTCAACAGTAAGATTTTCACCATCGTTACCGTGGACAATGGATGGGGCTTGACGGAGTTCATTCGGATAACTTCCAAGATCAAGGATTGCAGGCGAATTGTCATGCAGAAGGGCATAGGAGGAGAAGTAGCCATTCCAGGTGTCGAGTTCGTACCTTATGATTCGAGTTTGGAGGCATTAAAGGATGCGGATGTGGCATTGTTTTCACGGGTAGGAGCGGCAAACAAGGAAGACTATTTGAAGTTATTCCATAAGGGCGTGGCTATTGTGGTGAAGGATTCTTGTGCTCAGGGAGTGATTGAACACGAGAAGAATGGATGGTTGTTTCAAGTGGAGGAGTGGGCACAGAATTGGCTGTCATTTTTGCAGAACAATCCGTCAGAGCGTGATCGACTTATGGCAGAAGCAAAGAAACGCAATGGCAATGAGATTACAGATGCGGTCATTGTTCAAGAGCCACAACAATCAAAGTCTTGCAAGGTGACAGTCATCACACCAACTTATCGTCGGGACTTGAACATTATTCGTCGTTGCATTGATTGTATGTTGCTTCAGACAGAGAAGAACTGGGAGCAGATCATTTGTTCGGATGGATCGAAAGAGGATCGGGTGGAAGGTCTGGTTAATTCTTTTAATGATCCCAGGATTAGGTATTGCAACACAGTAGGGAAGAAGGAAGGCGATTACGGGAATACGGTTCGCTCTGAGATGATGAAGCAGGCTAACGGTGATTACATTCTGTTCTTTGATGATGACAACATCATCCTGCCCAATTATCTTGAACGCATGTTATCGGCGATTGAATCAGACAAGGCTGATTTTTCAGTATGTCAGATCATGCATTTTGGACCATTAAACGAGAAGGTTCTTGGAAAGCCGCCGATAGTGTTGACGGGAGATCAGGTCAAGTTGTATCATATTGATCCATTGCAGGTGCTTGTGAAAAGGGAGATCATGCAGAAGGTTGGTTGGGATACCAAGGTTGGGTATTTGTCGGATGGTGTGTCATTGGAGAGACTAGCACCTTACAAGAAAGTAAGTGTCAACGAGGTGTTGGGGGTTCATACGTGAAAAAGTCGGCAACGAGAAAATGGTTGGACGACATGAAGTATCATCAGTGTGATAGCTCATGTCATGGAAAGAATCCATGTGATGGGGTTTGGACATTCGCATATGCGTGCATGGGATGTGGAAAGAGGTTTACTATATTGCAGTCAGAGTTCGATGCGAGTTCTGTTGGGACACCAGAGCAGGCAAAATTGCTGGCCGACACTATGAAGACCAAGTATGGCAGGATGGTTTTAGGGGTAGCAATGGCTCGACATCCAACTCAAAATCATGCGACTGGTTTTTGATGGCGATAAAAATGTGGTGTTTGATTTTTGTTTTCAAGGACCCGTAGCTCAGTTGGTTTAAGAGCTGGAAACTCATAATTTCTAGGTCGAGTGTTCGAGTCACTCCGGGTCCACCAAAAAATGAATTTAAGTTGTCCAATATGCAGAGTGATTGAGGGCAAGAGGCCAGGTTGCGGAAAGATTTGCAAGGATTGTGTAGAGACTGAAGGCATCAGCATTCGATACGATGAGTTTTCGGTTTACAGAATGATCAAGCAGACGACTGTGCTGATGACTTGTGTTTGGCCTTTGATGTTGGTGTTTCAACTGATATGGACATGCTTTTCACACTGCAATGTCTGGAGCATTGTTGTACAAGTGGTGTGCTGGGCAACTTGGGTCTTCAATGTGTTCTACCTCTATCCCAAATTGGGGGTGCCAATATTTGGTAAGTGGCAGAAGATGGAGGATGCAAGAGACAAGTTGTTTCTGGTAAAATTGTCTGGAAAACGCAAAGAGGTGTTATCAAACTCCTTCCTCGTTTGAGAGACCTGTTTGGCAATCGGGAGGTCACAATGAAAGAAAAACATGTTGGACTGGACTTGCCTTCTGTTATCGGTATGGGAATATCTGGACCCGTGTTGGCTTGTTTGACGGCTTCAATCTTTGCTGCATTCAGGGGGATATTTGGATGGGGAGAACCTGCGTATGCGGTCATTATGTTGTTCCTGAGTGCGATGTTGGCGACATTCCCTACGGTGAAGTCAAAGTATTCGATTCCACTCAAAATGGCAATGTGGCCAGTTGCTGCGGTTATGATATTCGCATCTGCTTGGGGATCAAATTCTGGAATATCGGCAGGAGAAGAGGCAGTATCAAGCAAGAATGAGACTCCAAGGATCGTTATGGCAGTGGAACCTACGGGGGAATCATCTGGTAGAATGAGGTCTATGCCGTTGGACGCACCTCTGTCACCGGTCACAATGGATATGCACAGGACGAATGAATTTCACAGGATTTCTTGGACAAATCAGCCGATTATGTATGTGAGTGGAAGCACAAATCAAAGCAGATTTCATGGTGGGTTTTTCAAGAGATTGAGGTAGGGCAAAAATAATTTAAAAAAGATGTTGATGTTCTCAGTGCGGCTGTGTACAGTGATTGTGTTGATTGAAACAGGAGAGTGGAAAAGTGAAGCAGGTATTATCAGTGAGTCTCTTTAGCTTGTCTTGCTATTCGAATCTGAATAGCGGGACGGGTGGAGTTCTCATTTGATCTGAATTGAAGCAAGCAGAGCAGAAAGAGAACCTCACCCGGAAAGAAATCCAGGTGGGGTTTTTGTTTGTGTGTACGAAGAAGTTGGAGTGTCTGATAATTGTGTGAGGAAGTGGTGTGTCGGTTATGGGATAAATCTTGAAAAGAAGAAAGTGATTAAAGGCAAGGTAGCTCCAATGGTAGAGCGTCCCGTTGAAGGCGGGAGCGTTGGGGGTTCGACTCCCTCTCTTGCCACCAAAAATTGGTGAATCCAGTTCGATCCTGGAAGTGCCCACCAAAAGAAGAGGAATAGAAGAAGATACACTCGTGGTGAAATTGGCAGACACGCAAGATTCAGGTTCTTGTGCCGCAAGGCGTGGGGGTTCAACTCCCTTCGAGTGTACCAGTGTTTTGGAGAGATGGCAGAGTGGTTGATAGCACCGGTCTTGAAAACCGGAGTGCCGAAAGGCATCGGGGGTTCAAATCCCTCTCTCTCCGCCAGGATTTACGAGGATGTTGGAAGTAAGGTCAGGTTGTTGGAACTGAGTGACTTACAGCATCCGGACGGACAGAAAACGAGGATGTTTTCGTGGTTCGTTTGATCTTTGACAACTGATGTATCAAAGCCTCGGGTGGGGGCTGGTCCAGGACGATAACTGGGCCAGTCCGACACTTTTATGGGCCTATAGTCTAATGGTAAAACGCCACCTCTACACGGTGGATTCGGGGGTTCGAGTCCCTCTGGGCCTACCAAGGCACGATGTGGGAACAAATACACAAAGGCGAGTTGGTTAAGCCGACCGGTATCCATTCCGGCTTCTTCGAGAGTTCGAGTCTCTCCATCGTGCCAATTTTTCCCCCTGATTTTGGACTTGAATTGGTAATGTAGTGGTATGTCGCACACAAGAAGAGACACGATGACCGCACCTTCGGAGTGGGCCAAGCATTTGCGTCCAGAGGGAAAGCGTCAGTATAATAAGGCTGAGCGTCGTGCTGTAAAGGGCATACTTGATGAAGAGGATGAGGTCAAGGGACCGGGATTGACCAAGGACCCGGAGAAGATGCGGCGGTTGAGGATAGAGCAGGGAGAGACTGTCATTCCAGTTGGCATTTACTGTTATGGCAGGGAAAACTGTCCATATTGGGACAAGGCGGAGAATGAGCCAGAACAGAACAATGGGTTTTGTTGGTTCATGGGATCAGGAGATTTCAGTGACGAGAATGGTGGCCTTTTGTGGGATCAATGCAAAGAATGTGGTATTCGTGAGGATGAATCACCAGAGGGAACAGTGGAAGTGTTTGATGAAAGGGAGTTGGTATGATAAGCGTGGATTTGCAGAATGCGTTTGAACCTGGGCGGCATGCGGACAATTTTACGGTGTTGTTGTTACGATTGATTGCCAAGGCGGACAGTAACAACCGGAAGAAACTCCGCAGGGAGTATCCGATTGAGGTCAAAGCAGTGGACATTTACAAGACGGATTGTCCATACAAGGATGAGGCCAAGACAGTGGTGGATTGGCAGAAACTTGAGTGGATGGTGCAACCTAACATTAAGGAAGTGAGTGCGATATGACAGAGGACAGAAAGAATCTGATCAAGGGTATTATTGCTGCGGTGAGGATGTGCAAGTTCGTCAAGGGAGATGTGACGGCTGATCATCTGGTTTATTTCGGACAAGAGGATGGGGTCACACTGGAAGAGGCAAGCGAAGTGTTAGCAATGAAAGAGGCTGCTTAGAATATCCCCGTGTGGCGAAATGGCAGACGTAGAGAACTTAAAATTCTTAGCCTTCGGGCGTGAGGGTTCGACTCCCTCTGCGGGGACCAGGAGATTGAAGTGATGACTGGAGACAAGATAAAGGCATTGAGGAAGAAGATGGGATTGACTCAGACGGAGTTTGCCAAGGAGATGCGAGTATCTTTTGCGACCGTAAATCGCTGGGAAAATAAACACTTCAAACCATTGCCAGTGTTGGAGCATTTATTGAAGAAGTTGAAAAAGAAAACAAGGAAGGATGGCTGAGTCTGGCTTATGGCACTAATCTCGAAAATTAGACTACCGAAAGGTAGCGGGGGTTCGAATCCCTCTCCTTCCGCCAATTTGAAGGTCTATAGTTCGGATAGATTGGGGTTCGATAAGCAGAAAGCCTGTGCGTCAGATGTTGTGATCGTGTCTGGATGGATTGTAAAGAACAGACACGGCAAGACCAGAGTAAATATCGGAAGTTCGGTTTTTGTGTGGGATGAGAGGGAAGTTGTTTGAGTATTGATGGGTAGATCAGTGGTGTGTGCAGTTTGTCATTTAGAGATTCACGCTGGAGTTCGAGTGTTGCCAGGCGATGCGAGAGGATTCAATTTTGAGTTTGAGGAGTATCGAAAAGAGAAAATCGGAGAATTAAATCCTTGCCCGATTTGTGGAAATATGAAGGCAACGCATCTTATTACTTGTTCGAGGAGTTGTGCGGCAAAGAAAACTTGGCATGTTGATTGGTCTAAGGTGAATTTGGTTTCGATGTTGAAGGGATCAAATCCCAACAAGGTTGGAGAGCAGTTGGGAGTTTCGGATATGGCAGTCAGAAAGAGGATGAAGAAGTTGGGAATTATTCAGGAGTAGTTCAGTGGTACGAACGTCGGTCTGTTAAACCGAATGTCGCTGGTTCGATCCCAGCCTCCTGAGCCAAAAGAAAGAAGAAGGCACATGACGAAGGAAGCGGAACAATTATGGCAGGAGATGGCAGACTTGACACTGTCGAAGTGCAAGGAACACTGTCACAACATGGGAAGCTGTTGCAGTAAGGAATACTGTGGCATGGCGGCAGAGGAGATGCAGAAGGCTGGAGTGGTAGTTCCACCGATGCCATTCATTGTGGATGGCAAGTGTGTGATCAAACCTCATTTCAGGATGCTGTGTTCTCTGCATCAGTGCAAGATTGCTTCTGTTGGGGAAGATTCTAAGGACCCGGAGTGGACAAAGAAGTATTTTGCACTTCGAGAGAAATTGGAAGATGTTTCTTTTGTATAATGGATTTTGGAGGCTGAACGGCGTCTTCAGTGACGGGATACTTCTACGAAAAATTGGTGGCTGAAAAGCCTTGGAGGTTCGAGTCCTTCCGCTTTCTGGGAATTCTCGGGGAGCTAGTGGTGGAATGGCAGACACACCGATCC
>Ga0114951_10002875_pt1 | contig 18748 bp, 19 predicted proteins | sample AM7aDNAmetaG_FD_88677 | JGI IMG/M metagenome (GOLD analysis project Ga0114951, IMG submission 88677) | Freshwater microbial communities from Finland to study Microbial Dark Matter (Phase II) - AM7a DNA metaG | ecosystem: Environmental > Aquatic > Freshwater > Lake | place: Finland: Lake Alinen...
ATTGAGAGCAAGCAAAGCTCCAGCCTCTCTTTGCGCATTATTAAAAATGGTAAACTCGGCTATGCTGCTGCCAGCGGCCAGATCGATGCCCGCCAACTGGTGGACATTGCAGTCGAGACTTCTGAGTTCGGTATGCCCGCCCAGTTCTCTTTCCCATCAACAAAAAGTTTCCCCGCGGTGCAAATTTTTGACCCCGAAGTCGAATCCATAAGCATTGGGCAAATGATCGAACTGGGACGAAAATTAATTGAACCAGTGCTAAAAAGTACTAACGGTATCCTCTGTGATGCCGGAGTTACCCGTGACAACGTTACACTCACCGTGATGAACTCGCGTGGCGGGCAGGTTCAATATAAAAAAAGCGGATTCGCTATGGGTGTTTCCGGAACACTGATAAGAGATACCGATATGCTTTTTGTAGGAGAGGGGCAGGAGTCCTGCCACCCTCTCAAAGATACGCAATCCATTACAGATATCGTGCTGAATCAACTCGAACTGGCCAAAAACACGGCAGAAGTAACTACCGGGCAAATGCCCGTAATATTTACACCGGACGGTGTTGTAAGCGCCTTCCTGCCGGCCTTAATGTCGGCTTTAAATGGTAAAACCGTATTGCTGGGGGCTTCTCCGCTTGGCCAACGTCTAAACGAAAAGGTTTTCGATACCCGCTTCTCCCTTTTTGATGATCCCACCCTGGATTTTGCCCCCAACTCCCGCCCCTGCGACGACGAAGGTACAGCCAGCCGCCGCACCCCTTTGATCGAAAAGGGTGTAATCCGGAATTTCTTTTACGATCTGCAAACGGCAGGGCAGGCACATACGCAAAGTACAGGCAACGGCAGCCGCGGCAGAGGCGGTTTGATGTCGCCCTCTCCCAGCGCCTGGATCATCGGTACTGGCCAAACCTTGTTCGAGGACATGGTAAAGGATATCAAAGAAGGACTGGTTATCGAGCAATTGATGGGAGCTGAACAGGGTAATGTGCTGGGTGGCGATTTCAGCGGCAACGTGCTGTTGGGCTACAAGGTCGAAAACGGCAAAATTACAGGCAGAGTGAAAAATACCATGGTGTCCGGAAACATTTATCAAATTCTGAAAGAAACAGCCGCTATTGGCAAAGTAGCCAAATGGATCGGAGGCGGAGTTTGCACCCCGGCTATTTATTGCTCCAGTATATCAGTTGCCAGCAAATGAATTCTATCTTAAACTAATAAGTAGAAACTGAAAAAACAGGATTTTCCATCATATTCAAATGCCGGTTATAATGTTAATTAGATCAGTCGTCCAAATCGGGTAGAGAATAGCGAGGCTTATGACAAACTTAATTAAACTGACAGCCCGACCCAAATTAAATACTCCGAATATGCTGGCAGTCTGGCCAGGCGTGGGCAACGTTTCCATCATAATCGCTTCCTACTTAACCACCAAGCTACGTTTTAAAGACCTGGCTGAAATACTGCCGACCAACTTTTTCGATCCCACCGGCGTGCTGGTTCAAGACAGTATAATCGAAGCTCCGCAATTTCCTCAAAGCAAGTTTTACTATCGCAAAAATGACCTGGCAGGCGGTAGCGACCTGATCCTTTTCATGGGCGACGATCAACCCCCAACTAAAAGCTATGACCTGGCCAACTGCGTTCTGGACCTGGCGGAGCGGTTCCATGTAAAGCGGGTTTTCACCTGTGCCGCTGCCCTCACGCGAATCCACCATACCGAACAACCCAAGGTGTGGGGAGTGGGCACCAATCCTCAAATGGTGAATAACCTGAAAAGGTTGAATTTAAAACAGAAAGGTAATCTGCAGATCGCTGGCCTGAACGGAATCTTGCTGGGCGTGGCTAAACAACGTGAGATTGAAGGCATTTGTCTGCTCGGTGAGGTACCCCAGTATGCCTCCCGCATGCCAAATCCGATGGCCGCGCTAGCTGTTCTCCGCCCGCTTTCCAGAATGCTGGACATTGAAGTCGATCTGGTAGAACTGGGCATGGTGGCTGAAGAAACCCGTGAAAAGATGAAACAAGCCGCTGCCGAGGCTATGGGTCAATATATCGATTATTTCACTCAACCTATCTGGGAACAGGGACAGGATGAGAACGGCGAGGAAGGAGAAGAGGAGGACGAACCTTAAATGGAGTCTGTGCCCACCAACATCAAACTGATTATTGATAAAATAGCCGACCTGGAGAAACCTCTGGTCAATGCCGAGTTGGCAGATTTATCTAATTTGAGCAATTCTGAATTGGATTATTTGCAACAGGTCTGGGGGAAAATTGAGTTAGAACGCCGCCTTAAAATCATCAGCCGTATGGTAGAACTGGCTGAAGACAACTTTGAATTGAACTTCGACGGCATCTATAAAAACTGCCTGAGAGACCCGGATAAGGACGTAAGGGTCAAAGCCATTGAAGGCCTGTGGGAAAATGAAGAAACCGCCTTGATCTCTATTTTAATCCGTATGCTCAATGAAGATCCTTCAGAAACCGTGCAAGCTGCGGCTGCCAAAGGCCTGAGCAAATTCGCCAGTCTGGCTGAATTGAAAAGGCTGGGCCCAGCCAGTTCCAACCGGGTCTCACAAGCTCTTCTAGCTATTTTACTCGACTCAACTAAACCGCCTGAGGTATGGCGCCGGGCGCTGGAAGCCGCTGCTCCGCTCTCATTGCCGGATGTGAAAAAAGCCATAGGTGACGCTTACAAAAGCGCTGATCTAAAAATGAAAAATAGCGCCATTTATGCCATGGGCAAGAATTGCGATTCCACCTGGCTTCCTATCTTGATCAAAGAGGTATCCAACCCCAACCCTGATGTACGTTACGAGGCAGCTGGCGCCTGCGGAGAAATTTGTGACGAGGAAGCCGTGCCTCACCTTATCAAACTGACTCAGGACAAAGACCCTGAGGTACAGCAAGCCGCTATCCTTTCCCTTGGCAAAATAGGTGGGGTAAAAGCTAAAGCCCATCTGCTGAAATGCGCCAGCAATGTGGATGAAAATATTTCAGAGGCTGCCGAAACAGCCTTGAGATACATTGATACTGAAGAAGACATACGTTTCTAAATCTTACGCATGGTAGATTTGTTTATTATGACAGATAATAATAGAATTCAACTCCGTTTAAAAAAACTCTCGGACGCCCGGGAGGATTACACCTGGCAGACCGATCCTGAACTCTGCCGTCTGGATGCCGCCGAAACACTCATTATGTCCTATAACGAATACTTATCAGAGTTCACCTTTGAGTTGAGTTACCCGATAACCACTCGACATGAATTCGCCGTGGAAACCCTGGACGGACAGCACATCGGGAATTGCGTCTATTACAATGTCAATAAAACCGAATCCAAAGCCGAAGTGGGGATTATGATTGGCAATCGTGACTACTGGAACCGGGGTTACGGGACGGAAACCATAAACCTGCTTCTCGAACATGTCTTTAACAAGATTTCGCTGGAAAAAGTCTATTTGACGACACTGGACTGGAACGTACGCGCCCAAAAGTGCTTCAAAAAGTGCGGGTTCTCTGAATGCGGTGAGATCACCAGAGATGGTCTGGATTTTTTTGTGATGGTTATTCTCCGCAAAGAATGGGAAAACCTGCACCGCCAAAAAGTTAACATTACCAGTTGCGTCAGCGTTCAACCGCCGGTGAATTAAACCCCATCTGACATCGAATCCAGAACTAGGAAATCCGGCAGCCGGGAGGCGATACCAGCATAACAGGAACGGTGGCCTGTCTGGCTACACGGTCGGCGACACTGCCCAAAGCCCACCTGGCAATGCCTGAGCGTCCGTGCGTGCTCATAATAACCAGGTCAACTTCGTTCTTACGAGCATAGTCCAGAATGGATTCTGAGACGTTGCCCCGCAGGACCACCCCGGTGGCGGCTACTCCAGCGGCAACCAGTTTTTCAGTGGTCTTTTTCAGATATTCTTCACCTGAAATTATCGCCTGTTTTTGAATCTCTTCAATAAAATTGCCCGGCACTTCATACATGCCCGGATTTACCGGTTCAACAATGAAGACTAGAATTACCTCCGGTATCTTGCAACCAGCGGCCATAATTTTTACATGTTCCAGAACGCATTCAGAAAAAGGCGATCCATCCAGGGGCACCAGGACTTTTTTGTACATTTCATTCTCCTGCCTATACCAAGAGTCGGGATTTCAAGTATTTATTATACCATTTTACGCAAAATTGCGGTGCAGGAACATCCAGAGTCAGGATAGTACTCTTTCGTAAGACAACCGTAAATTTGCCGGGTTTTTGACTAGCCCTGGGCTTTCAGAGATAATTGGAATAATCTGGCAACCACTAAAAGGAGAGTCCTATGCAAATAATACGTTTCACAGCTAAATCGGAAATCAAATATGGTGTTTTGTACAACCAGCAGGTGCAGGGGTTGGCCGCAGATCCCTTCCTTTGTTTTCAAAATGGAACCGCATTTCAAAAGGACGGTTCCAGCTACCTTCTCTCTGAAGTTAAACTGTTATCGCCATGTTTGCCATCCAAAGTGGTCTGCCTGGGCCTGAATTACCGCCCTCACGCTCAAGAGGTCAAAGAGGCCCTGCCTGCCAATCCTTTACTCTTCATTAAACCCTCAACGGCCATCATTGGACCCGGGGACTCCATTATTTTGCCAAAGTCTTCTAAACGGGTGGACTTTGAGTGCGAACTGGCGGTAGTGATCGGCAAGACTGCCAAACAGGTCCCCGAAACCCAAGCCCGCTCTTATGTACTGGGCTATACCTGCTTCAACGATGTGACAGAACGCCAGATGCAGAAGGATGACGGACAATGGACCCGCGCTAAAAGCTTCGATACGTTTGCTCCCCTGGGACCCTGGATAGAGACCGAGGTAGACCCCGACGACCTCAAACTGGAAACTTATCTGAATGGGGAGGTAAAGCAATCAGCCCGCACCAGCGAGTTGATTTTCGGCATCTCAAGGTTGATCAGTTTTATCTCGGGGGTCATGACCCTGCTGCCAGGCGATGTGATCGCTACCGGCACCCCCGCCGGAATAGGGCCTGTACAGGCTGGAGATATAGTGGAGATAAAAATCGAGAAAATAGGCACTTTGAGGAACAGGGTCGAGGCAGCCGTATAACAGCGGTTATTCTTCCAGAACGTTTTCCAGAATCTCAATACGTTTGATTTTACCCAAGGCGTCCAGTTCCACGGCCACCAGATCAATGCGCCAGTTCTCGGGCAGCTTTTCATGATTTTGCAGGTAATAATAGGCTGATTTGATCATATGTTTTTGTTTGGTGGGAGAGAGGGATTCTTCAGGTGTGCCGTATTGCAGAGTGGACCTGGTACGCACTTCCACAAAAACCAGGCAGTCTTTTTGCCTGGCTACGATATCTATCTCACCGGAGTGGCAGCGGTAGTTGGTCTCAATTAGCTTGTAACCATTCTTTTTTAGATGGTCTTTAGCCAGCTTTTCGCCGAGGGCACCCAGTTCTTTACGTTCCATGAATTCCTTCCGCCGCTCTTCTCTCGGTCCATTCTTTAAACGAAATCCGGGCGATGTTTCTAACCGGCTCAAACAACCAGCGGTGAACAGGCGATGGCCCCAGTTCACGCAAGCCAGCCAGATGCTCCTGGGTCCCATACCCTTTATTTCTGGCCAGACCATAACCAGGATAGCGGCAGTCAATGTCCTGCATCATGTGGTCTCGGTACACTTTGGCCACAATAGAAGCGCAGGCGATTGAAAAGCACAGGGTATCACCATTCACAACGCCTTTTTGCGGCAATTTCAAGGAAGGTATCGTCAAGTAGTCGATCAGCAGAAAGTCCGGCTGTGGTTGAAGTTGAGCTACTGCCAGACTCATCGCCAGGTGAACAGCGGCAGTCATACCCAGTTGATCGATTAAATAAGCTTCTACCACACCGGTGCCGGCGGCCAGAGCTGTTTCATGAATATAAGGCGCTAATTCTTCGCGCTGGTTAGCAGTCAGCAATTTGCTGTCTTTGACCCGTTTGTACCAGGCCAACTGCTTGTCTCCTGGCATAACGACCGCAGAAGCCACCAGCGGCCCGGCCAGACAACCGCGGCCTACTTCGTCGATCCCCGCCACTAACCGGTATCCCTGGTCAAAACAGTTTAGTTCTTCGGTAAACTTCCAGTCGGGGCTATTTTTCAACATTTTATTCAATGACCCCTCCGCCGAGCACTGCATCACCCTGATAAAATACCACGGATTGACCGGGCGCAATGGCCCGCTGAGGTTCGTCAAAAAGGATCCGCACCCTGTCCTGGACGATCTGCAACACCGCTTTAGCCTCGGTAGCCCGATAACGCACCCGTGCGGTTACTTTTAGACCGCTATCCGGGGACTGTCCGGCCACCCAGTTGATACAGCCAGCCGTCAAATTATCACGATACAGCTGGGATAGAAAGCCGACGACCAGACGGTTAGTTTCAGTTTCCATTTTTAAGACATAAAGGGGCTGAGATGAACTGACACCCATACCCTGCCGCTGGCCTATCGTATAAAAGGCCAGGCCTTTATGCTGCCCTATCACTTTGCCGTCAGTATTCACAATCTCTCCCGGCTTAGCCAAAAGGCGGTCAGCCAAAAAAGCCCGGCTATCATTATCAGGGATAAAACAAATGTCCTGGCTCTCGCGTTTTTCGGCGGCGGGCAAACCCAGGCCAATCGCCATCTTTTTAACCTCTGCTTTAAGCATACCCCCCACTGGAAAGAGTACACTGGCCAATTCTTTTTGCCCTAATACATACAGAAAATACGACTGGTCTTTGGATGTGTCTCTACCCTTTTTAAGTAAATAAACGCTGCCGGATTTTTCAATACTGGCATAATGGCCTGTCGCCATATAATCGCCGCCTAGCTCTTTGATTCTCTCCAGCAGCAGACCGAATTTGATCTTCCGGTTGCATTGAACGCAGGGATTAGGCGTTCTCCCGTTTTCGTACTCACTGCAAAACGGCTCAATGATACGATCTGAAAACTCGGTTTCCAAATTGTAGAAATGCAGGGGAATCTCCAGCATACTGCAGGTGTGTGCCAGTTCAGCGGCTGCTTTTTCCGCCGCTTCTTTTGACCTGGGATAAAGCTGCAGATTAATCCCGGCCACCTCATAACCGGCCTCTTTTAAAAGGTGGGCGGAAACTGAGGAGTCTACTCCCCCGCTCATGGCGATAAATACCCGCTGTGACATCTCTCATATTATAGGTGAAAGGCAACTCGCCCGTAAAACCGCTTTGGGAACCACGATGAGTGGACTTCATCGTCTTTTAGTTGCTAAGATGTGAATAGTGGTTCTCCCCAAAATACCGACTGAAGGAGCCTGTGATGCAAATAGAGGCAGTTCCGCCTCCTGTTGAAGAGATTAAGCCCCACCCCACCATTTGGAGCGGTTGGCCTACTGTCGGCTTCAGCGCCGCCATCTTTGGCGTCTTCTTCGCTGCTCAATCGCTGGTAACGATCATTTTTCTGGCGGTTATGCTGGCAAAAAACCCCGCTCTTGATACCATTACCGAAATTGAGGACTTCGTAATGGGTCTTCAATCCAACGGTTTGCTTCTGTCTCTGGCTATCATAGTCTCCGGTATCTGCGGTTTTTTCTTCATTTGGTTATTCATTAAGGTTCGCCGCGGTTATTCGTTTGACGACTACCTGGAACTTAAGATTCCCGGTTGGCGGACCTGGATCAGCGTGGCGGCAGTCATGGTAGCGCTATTCATTTTTTCTATTTTTATGGACCAGGCCCACACCGATACCAGCAGCCTCAAAGTAATGGCGGATGCTTACCTCTCAGCGGGGTGGACGCCAATATTCTGGATTGCTACCGTGGTCTTTGCGCCAGTGTTCGAAGAGAGCCTGTTTCGTGGTTTTTTGTTCGTTGGTTTGAGAAAATCCAGGGTTGGGCCGGTCTGGACAGTGGTTATTACCTCAGTTACCTTCGCCACTCTGCATTTACTGCAATATGATTTTTTCAGCCTCACCATCATTCTGGCACTGGGCCTGGCTTTCGGCCTGGTCAGATTGTTCAGCAAATCGCTGTGGACTACCATCGTAATGCATTCTGCCTGGAACCTGATGACCATGATCAGCCTGACCCAATACGTTAACAGGTTAGGATAATAGGGGTAACGGTATCTATTTGCCGGTAATCGGCACCTATTTCACTACATCTGTTGAAAAGATCTACTTAGAAACCCTCAAACTGTTATTCGTAACGCGTTACGGTGGACAGTGAGCGCAGATTGAACGGAAGAGAGAAGTGCTGAGGTAGCGGTCGCCTCTATCCGGCAGAAGCGTAACAATAATGCCCTTTTTCATGCCTTTAGCCAGGCGCAGAGCGCCCGCTACTGCCGCTCCACTGGACATGCCTACAAAGAGGCCTTCTTTAACCGCCAGCAAGCGCGAAGTCTCGAAAGCTTCCTCGTCCTGTACGGTAACCTTTTCATCCAGGGAGAGCGCATTATATATCTTGGGCACGATGGCTTCGGTCATATTCTTGAGACCCTGGATGGAATGACCCACCGTTGGCTCAATCCCGACGATTTTAACAGAGGGTTTCTTTTCTTTAAGATAGCGCCCCACGCCCATTAACGTTCCGGTAGTGCCCATGCCGGCAGCAAAAACGTCCACATCTCCACCGGTCTGTGAAAATATTTCCGGTCCTGTAGTGAAATAGTGCGCCAGAGTATTACCCAAATTACTGAATTGATCGGGTAAAAAATAATTGTCCGGGTCCCGGTCTACAAATTCTCTGGCCCGTTTGATGGCTCCATCAGTGACTTCTCCGGCGGGGGTTAAAACCAGATCGGCGCCAAAGGCCTCCAGCACACGGCGGCGTTCCTGACTGACGCATTCCGGCATGAAAAGCTTGACCTTATAACCCTTGATAGCCCCGATCATGGCCAGGGCAATGCCCATATTGCCAGAGGTGGCTTCTACGATAGTCTTCTTTTTGGTCAGCGCGCCGCTTTCTTCACCTTGCTTGATCATGAAAAGGGCTGCGCGGTCCTTAACCGACCCGCCTGGATTGCTGCCCTCGACTTTTACCAGAACCTTGACTGCCGGATTTGGATTGAGATTGACCAGTTCTACCAGGGGGGTGTTGCCTATAGCATCCAACAAACCGAATTGGGAAGTTTTCATCTTGGCCGCCTAGCTGTTAATTTTGTATGGTTCCCGCACAGTTTAAGGCATTTTGAGGAAAGCGGTCAAGGCAACACGTAAAAAACTCACCAGGATTACTAAACAAAATCACCTTGACCCTGGCTCAATTAAACAAACGCGGCGGCCTGCTAAAATATTCTACCGGTCTAAGACAGTGGCAACTGCCTGGAAAAACCCGCTTGAGGCGGCTTGCCTATTCTAGTTGCCAATTCCCGATATTTTCGGGTGGTGATATAGGTGGCATAATCAAAGACCAGCAAGATGCGGTTAGTGCTATTAACATAATTATACATATCTGTCATATTCAGATCGAAAAGGGCCTGCGCATCCGCATACAGCCAGATGTGCCGCCTTGCCAAAATCAAACCGTATACTACCTCTTCCAGGGGAATACCTCTGGCATAAAATTCCTCGACAAAACCGCCCACATCCAGGGCATGCTCTACAGCTTTATAACAATCGTCAGCGAAAAACATTTTCTCCATGTTTTCATACAGGGTATTAACATGTCGCAGGCTGCTTTCTTTAGGCATTTGTCGCCAGGAAACGGTCCGTGGATTGGTACTGAGAGCTTTATACCACTCCTCCGCAATCTGTGCCCCATGCAGTTCGCAAAAATCCATAAGTTTGTCTACAATTGCTTTTTGCATCAGTCCTCTCCTTTCTCCCTTTCAAGGGATTCGACTAATTTTTGTTAACCTCCGCCCGCTCTATGATCGTATAGACCTGACTTATACGTGGTCTATAATATTATATCACTTTAATGTTGAAAAATATCAAGTAAAACCGGCCTGTTTAAAAAACAGTAGAACATTTACCGAACGAGTACAGGTTCCGTGTTCTGGTTTTATAGATGACAATTTGTTATGATGTGGATAGTAAAATTAAATTTGAAGCCATTTAAACTCAATTCAATAGATATTTTATGATCGTGGTTTACGCCGGATTGCCAGGTTTTAACAGCGCTTTCCGGTGCTATTTTGCAATTATGCCAAGAGGATTTTCCTGGGGAAGTGCTGGAATTGGCAGACAGCCTGGACTTAGAATCCAGTGCCGCGAGGCGTGAGGGTTCAAATCCCTCCTTCCCCACTTAACAAATAGATATTGTTGTGTTTAAACTTCTTTAACATTCGAGAAAATGACTCTGTAAAAATATCTGTGAGGCCAACTCCGCAAGGAGACCCCTTTATGTGCGCCGTTAAAATCAGCAAACCCCAATATAAAATTGTCGAGGAACTAATAACCGGCACTCCGCTCTGCTAAACAATTATATAATGTCATTATGGAGGGTTTATATGAAATACGAAGATTTACTAGAACTGGCCAAGAACCGCCGCAGCATCCGCAGGTTTAAACCCGATCCGATCCCCAACGAGTACATTGATAAAATCATTGAGGTCGCACATTGGGCACCTTCGGGTTTTAACCAGCAACCCTGGGAATTTGTGGTTATTAAAAAACCTGAATTAAAAAAACAAATCAGCGACTATTGTAAAGAGCAATTACTGCTGGGACACAAGATGAATGCCGCTATAGATCCTACGCTGAAAGTGCCGGATTCCATACATGCTATGGAGACTGAAGGCGGCAATTTTAGTGTAGCGCCCGTTTTTATCCTGTTGCTGGGCGATCACCGCAGCATTCAATTAATGCCCTCTTCACACCAATATGGAACGGAGTATTTGAACAATACCTTCAATGCCGGGTTGACCTGCAGTTTCTTGTATATGCAGCTGGCTGCCACCACCCTTGGACTCGCCTCCCAGTGGCTTTCGGCAGTCCAGGCACCCTATGTCAGCTTCATGGTTAAGGAACTGTTAGGCATCCCCAAATACCTCAACATCTATGATATGATGGCGCTGGGCTTTCCTGCGGCCCAACCAAAGCCTCGCACCATTCGTAACGTAGATAAAATGTTGCATCATGATTTTTGCGGCCCCGGCGCTTTCCGCAGCGACGCAGACGTACTGGAATACATCCAGCAAACCCGGGGAGTGGTTGAACCTTAAGCATAACAAGGCAGGGCAGTTGTTGTAATAACTGCCCTGCCTGTTTTGTAGATTTTTAATAATTGTTTTTTATTTGCTTAGCATATTCAAAATGTTCATTTCCTGCTTCAAGTCATTGTCTCCTATAGCCCTCATTTCTGAATTAAAGTAGCTCGCGAAGTCACTGAAGATTCGGTCGTACAATCCGCTGACCCTTAACGGCAGCGACTGTCTTTCCCACTGGCCGTTGTTTTCAATCGGGATGCTGATGCCGGTGTCTGCGTTGATGCAGGGATCCCAGGGCCGGGGGTAGGCAACATGCTGCCGTTCATCGATCATCCAGTTCTTGAGCAGAGCGGCATACCGGCTCAACAAGACGCCCTTCCGAATGCCGGTATTTTCAAAGTACTCAGGTTGGGTGGTTTCCAGGTTAATCGTCTGCTCATCGCCATCGGTGCGCCCGTTGCGGTCTTCATATGAAGTTCTTAGATAAATCGACGAGTTGGAAATTGAAGAGGTTTTCTTCAATTTCAATAAAACCAGACCGCCGCGCGTCTCTCCACCCTGGCTCTTGGAGGCGAAGAGGGTATTGATCTTCATCAAACGGCCGCTTGATTCATCTGCTTCCGGACTGCCGAAGACCTTCTCGACACGCCATCCGCGAGACTCGAAATTGAGCGAAAGATTGAAAACCAGAGGCGTCACCATGTAGTCGAATTCCTCTTCTACTCTTTGGCGGAACTGGCTGGGGGAATGCACGGAATAATAATTGGCTCCCCTGATCTTGGAAATCTGCTCTATCAGGTCTGAATTAAAATCCACACCTATACCGATAAAAGTGGTGTAAATGTGCTGGTCGGCATCATCCTGCACCGTTGAGGCCAAACCGCTGCTGCTGAAATCACCTGTATTAGGCTGGGCATCGGTCAGGACGATAATGCGGTTTTCGTACTCAGAGCTGTTTGCCCCGGAGAACCTGCTGATTTGCTTGGAGGCCATTGCCAGACCGGCCTCCAGGTTAGTACTGCCGCCGGGAGTGATGTTGCGGACATCTTCTTTAACCTTCCACATATCAGAGCGGTTGACGAAATCCATGGATTGTTCCACCCTGGCCGAAGTATTAAAGGTCACTATGGCAAAACGATCGTTGCTGGTCAACTGGTCAAGGATACTGACCACTGACTCGTTGGCGCTTTGCATTTTAGAGGAACGGTTGATTCCCTCTTCAGAATAAGCATCCACCTGCCTGCCGTTTTGATCGTAATAATATTTATTGTATTGCTCATTCATAGAGCCGGAAGTATCCAGCACAATTACCAGGTTGAGAGCTTTTCTCTGAAAATCTGACTCTTTCAGACCGGAGTTCAGACCGACTGAGAGATAGTATTCAGTCTGGTGAGAAAGGGGGTCGCGGGTCACAGCAAAACTATAGGAAGGGCTGTAAAGCTTGTTGGTAGGTTTGGAGGCCCCGGTATCAAAATAATAATCGTAAAAAAGCCCCTCATAGGTCACATCGGTAGGCAGAGGCAGATAGTTGTTGCCGATATTTTCCCGGAAATTGCTTATATCCTTGGCTCCACCAGCCGCCAGGCCGATGGTATTACCGGGAGCAGCCGCCGCAGCACCTCCCGCAAATCCTTGTGGAGCAGGCATAGCTGCCCCAGCCTGGGCAGATCCTCCGCCTCTTGAGCTATCAGAAAAAGCAGGGGCTGAACCAGGGGCTGCGGGTACGTTAGGGACTGGGCCAGGAACAACGATCGTGGCAGGAGGGGGAATGCTCATGGATGGCCGCGCCACGGTTGTAGAAGGAGCAGGTACGTGAGAAAATGTGGTAGGGACAGGGACTACGGGCGCAACAGTGGGTGCTGTAGCAATGCTCGTTGCTGGCCGCGGCACCGTTGTCGTCAACGAAGGTGCCACACTAGAACAACCACCGAAAACCACGACGGCCGCCAGCATGACTGCCAGAATTGATAACGTTAGCTTTTTCATTGAAGTCCTCCTTTAAGAGCGACAGTTTTTTCGCTGTCTTTGATAATATATACGGGGAAAAGAGAAAAGTATTACAATCTTTCTAGTACGTTTTGGAAATCTCAAAACTGACCGGCCGGCTGAGATTCATCTTAACTGCCTGCCCGTTATAATACATTTCCTCCAGTTCCAAATAATAGCGGCCTGGGCTAACCAGATTGCCCTGACTGTTGCGCTGGTCCCATATAAAGGTGAAAATGGCGTTTTCTCCCGGAGATATAGTCCTGCCGGTCTGGCCAGCTGAAAAAGTATAGACCGGTTGCCCGTCGGATGCTTCCATTAAACTGACGATAGGTGGGAACTCCTGGATCGAAATTTGTTGTGAGGTCAGGTTTTTCCAGGAGACATTGATTCTAACCGGTTCTCCCCTTAGATATACGGCTTTGTCATTGCTGCCGTCGGCTGCTAAGTACTGATTGGCAGGCGCGGTATAGATGGAAGTGAAAGGTAGAGCCGGAGCGGCTGTCGCAGCAGGTGCTGCAGCGATTTGAGGCTGCGGAGCCGCAGTCGATTGTGGAACAGTCGCCGCAGGTAATTGAGTTGGAGATGCCGCGGTAGTTGCCAGCGGCTTTGTGGGTGCATTGACCACTTCAGGGGTTCCGGCACGGAAGACAGTGCCCCACAGCACGCCCCCCACCACAACCATAACAGCCAGTACGGCCGCAATCTGCCATATTGGTTCCCTCGGCAGGATTTTCAAGAACCAGGGCCTGCCTGACGGCTGGCTTGCTTCCTGTTCTTTGAGTTTCTGTATCAAATTAACCTTCAGGACAGTCTGGAACTGCCACCGTGGGTCAGGCCTCAAATCCACCATTCTGCGGGAAAATTCGAGAGCAGTGCGCAAATCGTCTTGCGCATCCACATCGATCTGCACCGCCTGCCCTGCTAGTGCCCGATCCAGTTGCCCGGAAAACACTTTTTCTGCTTCGTATACCTTACCCATTTTGTCTCCCCCTGAAGCCGTCCCTCAGTTTGCGAACCGCCCGGTAAAGGATGACGCCTACATTGGACTCCGTAAGGGATAGAACTGCTGAGATCTGCCGGTTGGTCATCTCCGCCCCGAATTTCAATGAGATAATCTCTTTCTCCGGGTCAGAAAGCTGGGCCACGCATAAATTCAACAGCTGGATTTCCTCAGCGCGGTCGGCCTCATCCTCGGGTGAAATATGCGGGGAAGGATTCTCAGCCACGGCTTCCAGCCCCACGGTCTGGGACTGACGACTGCTGCGGAAATGATCAATCACCGTGTTACGTGCAATGGTGAAAATCCAGGTTGAAAACCCGGCTTTTCGCCTGTCGTAGCTTTTAAACTTGCTCAGGGCTTTCTCAAACACCGCCGAAGTCAGGTCTTCTGCCGTCTGAACATCCGCAATCCGGTAGTTGATGTAGCGATAGACTTTCGGTAAATATTGTTCATAAAAGACGGCAAAGGACTCGGCAGCCGAGCTGCCTATTTTTTCGACCATTCCCGCCAGAGTCAGTATTGTCAGCAATTTGACCCTTCCCGGTTTTTCTCTCCTGACTATTTATACGAAGAAGTTGAAAAAGTATTACATATTTCCAGAAAATAATCAAGATACTAGTTCTTATGTGATATATTTGTGCTTGCAGGAAAACCCCACGCGCAGGGTTTAAATTTGGAGGACTTTGCTGAGGAAGAGCCTGGTGCGATCATGAGAGGGTGAACTGAACAGCTGGTCTGGTGGACCTTGCTCGATGATCTGGCCTTCATCCATGAAGATAGCCCGGCTGGCCGCCGCCCTGGCGAAGCCCATTTCATGCGAAACCACCACCATGGTCATACCCTCTTTTGCCAGTGCCAGCATCACGTCCAGCACTTCCTTGATCATCTCGGGATCAAGAGCGCTGGTGGGTTCATCGAAAAGCATAATCTTGGGATTCATGGCCAAAGCGCGGGCGATAGCGACGCGCTGTTGCTGTCCACCGGAAAGCTGGGCAGGGTAGACCTCAAACTTATGCTCGATGCCCACTTTCTTCAACAAGTCCATAGCGATTTTTTTAGCTTCAGCCGGCTGCCGTTTTCGTACCACCCTCTGGGCCAAAGTAACGTTTTCCAGAACAGTCAGATGAGGAAACAAATTGAACTGCTGAAAAACCATCCCTACCTCACGCCGGACGGCGTTGATGTTCTGTGCGCTTTTGAGCAATATGTTATCCACAACAATTTTTCCGGTATTGTAGACCTCCAGGTGGTTGATACAGCGGAGCAGAGTGGACTTGCCTGAACCGGAAGGTCCCAGGATCACCACAACCTCGCCTCTATCAATATTCAAAGTCACCCCGCGCAGGGCGTGCACCCTGCCGTAGTACTTGTGCACATCTTGAATCTTGATGATCGGTTCTTCACCCATTACTTCTCATAACCTCTTTTCTTTTCCAGCCAGTCTATGACACGAGTAAAGAACAGGGTCATCACCAGGTAGAGAAGCGCAATCATGGTCCAGGTTTCTATGGGGTTAAAATGCGCTGCCATAAACTCACGACCGCTGCGTGTAAGATCCGCTACGGCTACAACACTGACCAGAGAAGTATCTTTGATCAGCATGATGAATTCATTGCCCACCGGTGGCAGAACCACCCGAAAAGCTTGCGGCAGGATGACATAGCGCATGGCCTGCATATAGGTCATCCCCTGGCTGCGGGCGGCTTCAATCTGACCTTTATGAATGCTTTGAATACCGGCCCTGAATATCTCGCTCATATATGCTCCGTAGCAGAAGACGAGGCCCATCACAGCCAATAATAAAGCGTTTGATTGATAGTGTGCCAGAGGCTCAAAATTGATCGCCCGTCCAAAAGACTGAATCACCACCGGAGCCGCAAAGTACCACCAGATGAGCTGTACTAAAAGAGGTATACCCCGGAATATTTCTACATATACAGTCGCTATAAAATGAATGACCGGATTTTTGGCAATTCTGCCAAGTCCTCCGATCATTCCTACCATCAAAATAAAGATAAAGGAAACCAGCGTCAAAACTATGGTTATCAACAGGCCGTTGCGGACGAAGAGCATGATGTTCCAATAAGGGTCCGGTTTGAAAACCATCAGACCGATGATTATCAGGGCTACAACTGCCACCAGCCACCACCAGGCATCAAGCTTGGAAGATATTTCATTTCCTGGTATGAGTTTCAGCTCACTATCTTCCGCAGTCTGGTTGGCGTCTTTAACCCTCGCAGTCCTCCCGGAAATAATCCTGCCAAAATTCCTTATTGGTCCTTTTTCAGGCAAATCTATCTACCTATTTAACTTTCCATTGAACGGCCAATTTATCCATGGTTCCGTCATCCTTGCAGGCTTTAATACCGTTATTCAGGTTTTTGAGCAAATCTGTTTTTCCTTTAGCCACTGCGATTCCATATCCTTCTGACGTGAATGCGCTGCCTACGGCCTTCAGCTTATCGGGATATTGGTTGACATAGAACATGGAGACCGGGTTGTCACAAACCACTGCGCTGATCTGCCCGTTCATAAGATCCAGAAAGGCCAGGTCGATAGTGTCGTACGGCTTGCTGACGGCCCCTTTGACTTTCTGAACTTCCAGATCCCCGGTAGTGCCTAACTGAACACCGATGTTGCCGCTCAGGGTTTTATTTCCGGTAATGCTGGTGTTGGCCTTTTGCACGACCACCTGTTGTCCGGCTGTCCAATAAGAATCGGTGAAATCCATTTCTTTCTTGCGATCTGCAGTAATGGTAATGGAGGAAATAGCGCAGTCATAAGTGCCCTGGGCCATTCCGGCTAATAGCGGGTCCCAGGGAACATTTTTAATTTCTATATTGAGATTCTCTTTGGCCGCGATGGCTTTAATCAAATCGATTTCAAACCCAATAATCTGCTGAGTCTTATCATCTTTATATTCAAAAGGCCGCCAGGTGGCATCCGTTGCAACGGTGATCTTGGCAGAAGCCGTACCGCTGGAAGAACTGCAGGCGGTTAACAGCAGACTGGTTAAAACCAACCCCAGGACAGCCAGGCTAATCAATTTTTTCATCTGTAATCCTCCTTCAATTTGAGATAAACGTCTGGAATTATAATATCATTGTCGTTGACCATTGCAAAAAATTGCTTACAGCGGCAACGACCACCGTTTTCTGGACTAAAACAATCTAACTATTATATAATGGCTAGGGTTTGTCAAGACCCCCCAAATAATATATAGAGGTAGCCAAGGTGACCCAAAGAATGAATCATAAGGCCGCGAACGGTCTTCCGGCATCCGGGCTCTTTGCATCCCCCCAACTTCCCAAAAATTACTCTTTCGCAGAACTGCCTGGTCTGGCTAAAAAGATTCGCCGAGATATTATCACCATGATCGGCACAGCCGGCAGCGGTCATCCTGGCGGCTCACTATCCGCGGTTGAAATATTAACCGCCCTTTATTTCAATGTGCTCAAGCATAATCCTGCCGATCCGCGGTGGGCAGACAGAGACAGGTTTATCCTCAGCAAAGGCCATGCCGCGCCTGTATTGTATGCCGCCCTGGCCGCCAGTGGTTATCTACCTGAGGCAGAACTCTGTACAATCAGAAAAATTGACAGCCGCTTGCAGGGACATCCTGAATGCGGTCTGACCCCCGGCGTGGAAATGTCAGGCGGCGCGCTTGGTCAGGGACTTTCGTTCGGTATCGGTGTCTCTCTGGCCGCCCGCCTCTATAAAAAAGACTACCGCACCTACGTCCTGCTGGGCGATGGTGAATGCGATGAAGGCCAGGTCTGGGAAGCCGCCATGGCTGCAGCTCATTTCAAACTGGATAAATTGACAGCCATTATCGACCACAACGGCATCCAACTGGACGGCTGGAACAAAGATATAATGGGCATCGAACCTCTGGAGCAAAAGTGGCAAAGCTTCGGCTGGAACGCCATTGAAGTAGACGGCCACGATGTCGTACAGGTGATTGAAGCCCTCAAAAAGGCTCAAAAAGTTACCGGGCAGCCTTCCGTTATCATCGCCCGCACTGTAAAAGGTAAAGGCGTCAGCTTCATGGAAAACAACCCGGAATTTCACGGCAAGGTCCCTAACGCGGAAGAACTCAAAATAGCATTAAAAGAACTGGAGTAAAGAATTGGCTCAGGAAATTTCTACCCGTGATGCCTACGGTCAGGCCCTGGTTGAATTAGGCAAAAGTAATCCTGATATCGTCGTCCTGGATGCCGACCTGGCTAAATCCACTCAGACCCAGCACTTCAGCAAGGCTTTTCCTGAGCGTTTTTTTGATTGCGGCATTGCCGAACAGAATATGATTTCGATCGCTGCCGGACTGGCTTCATCCGGCAAGATTCCCTTTGTCAGCACCTTCGCCGTCTTTCTGCCCGGGCGCTGCTTCGATCAGGTACGCATGTCTATCGCCCAACCCGGTTTGAACGTCAAGATGGTCACCACCCATTCCGGTATCAGCGTGGGTGAAGACGGGATATCTCATCAGGCTATTGAGGACCTGGCGCTGGCCTGCGCTTTGCCCGGAGTCACCGTGGTTGTACCGGCGGACGCTGTTGAGACAGTCAAAGCCCTCAAAGCGGCGGCAGAAACCTTCGGCCCTTTCTACA
>Ga0114951_10002877_pt1 | contig 18737 bp, 21 predicted proteins | sample AM7aDNAmetaG_FD_88677 | JGI IMG/M metagenome (GOLD analysis project Ga0114951, IMG submission 88677) | Freshwater microbial communities from Finland to study Microbial Dark Matter (Phase II) - AM7a DNA metaG | ecosystem: Environmental > Aquatic > Freshwater > Lake | place: Finland: Lake Alinen...
CCACGAAATCGTCACATGAAACGCAATACAACTTTCCATCCATTTCTTTACGACAAGAAGCTTTTTCGCACGCCAATGCATGTCCGCACCTCTCTACTTTATCAACCATATTCGTACCAACTCGATTCGCAGGTCGGTCGCATGGACATTTCAGCGACGATACCTCAATCACCTTTTCAAACGAAACGCGGCAAAACGGACACACCGGATTCGTCTCGAATAATTTCTGGAAACAAGCTTTGCATGTACCCGTATGTTTGCAAGGCAAAGCAATCATCGTTGCCTCTTCGGACATACACACCGAACACTCCGTATTTTTTGTATTTGAAACAACACCAGAGGAGTTATCCGACGCAGCCGCGCTGAGCGTATGAACCAATTGTGTCATTGTGGGAGGAGCCTGATCCATAAATCGTTCGTATGGGTTCATTTGCGCACGACGAAGTTTGCGTAACGATTCGTAAATATTCTCACCGAACGATACCATGAATTCAGGAACATCTTCCAATGTCGTCAAGAAATTCATATTTTCCCTGTACAATTCTTCAACCGGTGTATTCGTTGTCAAACCCCGCAGAATCCGCAAGCTCTGGAATCCAACATCAAACGTCTTTTCCGAATACATCGGCGTCAACCGAATCGATTCCATCACCGACATCTTTGAAATCGGGTGTGTATACGAAACCGTCGCCTTTACGACAACACCTTTCCAAAACAAACGGTACAAATCATCCACCATCGCCGTTTTCACCTTAATTTTAATAAATCCGGTCGTATCTACTTGACTCGACGTATAAATCGGTGCAGCCGGCACAAAATACGTCATATCTCCCATCGATCCACTTGTATCCACACAAAAAGTTACCATGATATCCTCTTCTTTAACAGACGAACTATTTGTTGATAAAATATTGATGCCATTCTGTCCACAATCATACGTAAACAAAGAAGACGAAGGGTACTCGGTCGCGTCAACGGAATCCATTTTTTCGTAAGATACGTTCTTATCCGTTGGAAAAAATACCCCATTGTCCTTACACCAAAACGTAAATTCAATATTTTCGGCTTGGACTGAATTAAATCCAGAAAAACAAAGAGCTTTGATTGCCGTTGAAATCTCATCCTGATTTGTACTGAATGTGAACGATAAGTCTCCACTTAAATGTTTCAAAAAGTTTACGTCGACATCACGTTCACTTCCAATTGCAACCAGATTTGGAATGCTTGCTTTCAGATCAGTATTGGTCAAATATTCATCACGACGATCTCTATCCGAATCAAATCCGTCAGTCAACAAGATAACAACCTCTCGCTCTTTCACTTTATTCTCCGCCAAAAGTTTGAATACGTCCCCAAAATTGGTTCCGCCGCTATGAGTAAACGTTTTTACATGAGTAGAAACTTCATCCATAGTTCCCTCAAACAAAGACGCCGTGTTATTGAATGAAATGATACGAAATTTAGCTCCCTTTTTTTTAGTAGCGGCTGGAATTACACTTTCTGTCAAGGCATTTATAACGAGATTCAATTTTGTTTTTGACGATCCAAATGAACGAGATCCTGAATATCCTCCTCCAATACTTGGAGTTGAACGTAAAAGTTGTGGTGGTGGTGGTAATTGGTCCATTTTACAATGTTCCAATTCTTTTAGAATAAATCAATTTTATTTATAATAAATGGCAGAATTCAACAAAACTTTTAATGGGGGCACATTTTTACCGATTATAACAACAGGCTGGAAAGGAAAAAATGTAGTAAAATTCAATACTGAAGGATTATACCAAATAAACGGTTCTTATTTGGCGGAAGGTACATGTGGAGATTCAACCGGAGCTTGTGGTAAGTATAACAATGGATTTCCATTTGACCAAAGCAAATGTATTTATGATTGTTCAGGATGTCGCACAGACATTCCAGGAGCTCAAACGTGTCTTAATAACACATGTTTGTTGACAAGTAATAATGATTGCAAACAAATAAATCAAAATGTATCAGTCTTATACTCTTTTCCTGGTACACAATGTGGACCCTCAGTCTTGGTGGATCTGCACACTGAATTTTGTGATGGGTATTGTGAAGATTGTTGGACGTGTGGATTTTCTTGCCAAAAAATTGCATTGGCTGATAATAAAATCAGTAATACAAAAACCATATTAAATGTTGTATCAAAAGATATTGGAAAATGTATCATTGATGACACATTAAACTTTAATACGTTTGAATTACCTGATACCAATGATGGATCAAATATAGAAAAACCAGAACCTGACCCTAATAATCCTCTAAAAATTTATGGACCAAATCATTGTTGGTCTTTAGATACATCAAATTTTCCGTCGTACGTGGATGGTTATATCCAAATGCAATTGAGTTTATTCAAAACATTCGATTTCAAAAACAATTTTCCGGTAATTACCACAAACTCATTCTTTAATTTATTAGATTTATGTAATAATTTGTCGGGTACTTTGCCTCCAACTTTAATTACATTTTTATCAGTTAATTCTTACGTGTATTGTTATGCATCTTTATTCTACGACAATATCTATCAACATAATATCAAACCAAATGACAATATGTACCTATCGTATAATTGTATAAATCTAACCGATTTCAACCAAACATTTGCAAACACCTTTATGTATCCACTCAATCTTCCACCCGTTCCAACTTTTGTTGCCGGTCCAGAACCCGAACAAGATAACGACAACTACTTTTTGACTTTTTCATTGTCTTATCAACAAATTTTGGATTTCTTACAAAAAACAGGCGATTTAAATAGTCCAGACAATCGTATGGATTTCATGAATAAATTTGCAAATAACTTTTTGAGAGACAATGAAGGCAGTATCCAGGAACCACAAAGTTTGGTTCCGTTCACTAATGCATCATTTACATTTGCAGATGATATGAATTACTTATCCGTATATTTGGATGCTGTTAGTTTCAAATCTTATTCCTACATCCATTACACTAAAGATTCAATCTCGTATTACCCAAACACCAATTTACTATCAAAAATGTATTACAAAAATTATGTTAGCGATTCAACAGAAGATGTTACACAGATCGTTTCCATCCAAATCAAATTAAAAGTTGAGACGTGGTCGATCATGCTGTTAGCTTACTTTGAAAAGAATGGTACTTTTACTTACAGCGAAAATGCAATTTCAAAAATAGTAAATGATACACAAACTTTGCCTTACAGTTATTTTAAAGGAACAAAGGAACAAATTGTGAAATATTGTCCAAATACCTATAGATTTACATCTAACAATTTTTTATCAAATGGTAGTTTATCAACTTATGTGATCAATTCTGGAACACCAAATGCGTGTAAATGTTATACCAGTTATTTAACTCCACCTGACATTGGATTTCCAAATGATTCTGCAATGTGTTTTGATACGTATTGCAGCGCAGACATTTTAAATACCATTGGTGTAAAAGATAGTTTTTGTAGTTCAAAAGTTGCCTGTCAAGATGTATACAATTGGACAAATGCACAAAGTACACATATGTCTTCTAATCCTGGTGAACTCAATAAAGCTAAATATGAACAATATTGTGGTTTATATATACCTATAAAATCTGGAATTTACAATTTAAACGTACTCATTTTTGGTACTTTTTTCACACTACTTTTGACTTTATTTGCATACTTACTTTGTAAAAACAAAAATTATGAATCATTTAAAACATTTTCGATTTGTTTTATCGTATTATCTATCTCTTCAGTGAGTACTTATTACTTATCTAAATATTTGAACGGTTCTTTCATTTGTGATGGAAAAACGAAAATATGTCAAAGTGCATTGACATCAACTACAATTCCGACCGAATTTTGTGATGATACTGGTAGTGTCTCGTGTGATTGTCAAGTGCCATCAGATTGCCCGAAAAATTGCGATTGTCGATCCGGACAATGTCGCCCTGTCAATGGTAAAACGTATACAGTAGAAGAGTACAAAATTAAATGGGTAACGATAGTTTTCTCTACGATCATGTCTATTATTTTTCCGTTAGTATTTGTGTACGCATCAGAAGACTATAATTGGCATGTAAACAAAAAACTGGCGATTGCATTTGTAGTATTGCTATCACTCTCTCCAATTACGTACACTTTCATTACCTCCTTGCAAAAAATTAAAGTAAGTAAATACGACAAGTGTTAAAAATTATTTTTTTTAGAATAAATGACAGACTTACATAGTGAAGCTTTTCAAAAAGGCTATTCTGATTGCATGAATTATTCGATAGAACAAGATTTTGAAAAGAAACCAGAACCTTACCCTACCCAATACACGAATGGTTACAATAGAGCTTCAAAAGATATGACAGAAATTAAAAAATACGCGAAAAGACATGATACGCCATCTGCTTACCCTTTAGGAAAGCGTAAAAACTTCCTTATAGATTCAAGCATAAAAAGATTAGGTTCAGGTGAACCGACTACACCTTTAGAAATTATCGAAGCGTATCTTGATGCAGTAAAAAGACGTGAAATGAAAGGTGCTGAATATTTCCCAGATATTCCTCCTGAAAATAGATTAGTGAATAGACCATCTAGACATGAACGAGAAGAAAAAAGATACAAAGATAGTTACGGGTCATACAGACATCCACACAATCCTGAAATAGAATCTGTTGTATTTGTAGCAACTCCAGATGAAATGAAAGCAGCAGAAATGTTACTAGATATGAAAGATAAAGTACAGTTTAAGAAATCTGCGAAGAAATCCACAAAGAAATCTGCGAAGAAATCCGAGAAGAAATCCAAAACGAAATCCACAAAGAAATCCAAAACGAAATCCGAGAAGAAATCCAAAACGAAATCCAAAACGAAATCCAAAACGAAAAAATCAATGAAATAAATTTTAAAGACATATTTTAAATAAAAATATGTCCGGTGTCATTCTTTCCTATGAATTATTTTGTAATACAAAAGTTCCTATAAAAATACCAGTCTATACATATTCTCCAAAAAATCCAGATGTAAAAGTTGAAAAAAAAGACCAATCGACTCAAACAGAAATCAACGAATCTGAAGATTCAGGCTGATTTTCACAAATTCCATTTTTATTAACTAATCTTTAAATTAGTTTCAATCGTATCAAATACCTTTACAAATTCAGACTCATCTTCTCCTGGTTCAAACGGATTGATTTTATAAACATGTTGTCTCAGTTCTGGAATCCATGCGCCTAAATTATCATCTACTGCAATCACCTTTTCGGGGATTTCGGGTACAATAAAGTCAAATGTTTTCAATAAAGCGGTTTTTGGATGATTGCGTGTAGAATAAACATTTGATTCTGGAAATTGGAAGTCGCTACCCCACCCAATCTTATTTGCAGCGTGCACAATTTCTTCCGCATAATGTAAATCCGAAGCAGTAATGATGTAAATATTCGCAATTTCGGAAAGTTTTTTCAAGAAAACGTCAACGCCATATCGCATCATGATACTATTGTGAAACGGCAAATTGTCAATCGCCTTGTAACTATCCACCCGAAAATGTGTTACAAATTTGTCATGATTGCGAGTTACATCCTCATACGTCAGAATCAACGTCTTATCCAAATCCAACAAAACAGACGGTTTTTCTACGAACTTTCCACACCTCTCCCTCATTTCCGTTTCCGATGTCAAGTATAAAAACAACAACAAATCGGTTTTTGTCACTCGCAACATTCCCAAGTAGATCTGTTCTTTGAAATGAAACACAAACACATTGGATAACGCAATTGTTTGTCTGATACGGTAAGTTGCAAAAGAAACAGGCGCAGAAAGAGTATGCGTCGGCTCTCCTTTGATTAAGACACGCAAGTTTGTTTTTCTATCGTGCTCGTAAAGATCATGTTCAAATCCAAAATCAATGCAAAAGCCGTTAAACCAGATCATCTTTCGTTTTTGTTTTTTCTATTATGAAAAAACAATTTTAGATGATATTTATACGCCTTCGTAGACCCCTTCGTATACGCCTTCGTAGACCCCTTCGTAGACCCCTTCGTATACACAAGGCGTAGACCCCTTGCGCGCGCCGTAACGTAAAGGATTACGTATAGTTTCTGTCTCTTTATCAAACTTGTCTCGTTGCAATTTTACAACTTGAAGAAACGCAAAACGTTTTTCTCTGTTCTCTTTATATTTTGAAATAAAATTGATTTAAATGTAAAAAACTTGAAAATAATTAAAAATGGCTACACTTCATTACATCGGTCCTACTGAAACTAAACACTTGACTAATCTTGACTTGACTAATCTTGACTTGAAACGAGGCGATCTTGTTTGTCTCAATACTAAAGAAAAACATTGGCGCAATGATGATGTCTATATTTTTGATGGCATTACTCTGATCGAACTATCAACAGAATACGATGATTATGGTCACATTCCACCTGAATTTGAAGTGAGTGATAATGGATTCGGTCCAAATCATTGGAGAGACGTAATTGATCATAACGGTTACTTTTTTCCGGTAGATGAAATTCGTCAACGTGCATTGGCATCAATCAAGATTGGTACTTTTGAATGGTTTGATGAGCCTCTTTTACACTCTATCGTTACAATTGGTGATGAAGAATATACATTATTTTTTGATCATGTATTGGTTGAAGATTACAATGAATGTCAAATAAGTGATACTGAACGTCTAAATATATTTCAAACAAAAATTAAAGATGAACCATGGTCATCTGCATTATACAATAGCGAAATTTGTATACCAGTTTGCCTCAAATATCTCGTTGTATAAATTGATTTAAAATAAATCAATTTAGATAAAATGGCTTTTATAATTCATTCCTGTGAGAATATGCATATCAAGAAATTGATGAATAGTGAATCTATTTCTCGTACAGAACACGACCGAAAAAATCTTGAACTCATTATCCAATTCACGTTCAAGACGATCCCGTTCTTCCTCTCGTTTGTCTCGTTCTGTCTCCCGTCTATCCATTTCGGCTTGTCGTCGAATATCGGCCAATTTCTTACAACGTTTTCGTTCTTTTTCGCGTTTATCACGTTCTTCCTGGCGTTTTATACGCAATTCATACCTGATTTCACGTTCTTTTGCACGTTGGTAACGTTTCGTCAACCCGTCGTGAAAATCGTCCGGAAATACATCCCGTTGAGATTCTCTGTAGTCCCGCTGCGATTCCCGCTGATCACGTTCGGATTCCCGTTGATCCCGTTCGGCTTCTCGTTGATGTATGTCATTTTGTTGTTTATCAAGGATTGCCAAATCGGTCAACTGGTAGACCCGTTCGTCCTCGTAATCCATTTAGAGAAAATCAACAATTCTGTGTAAATTTTCATTTCTAACACTAAAAATTTTATTCATAATAAATGGATAGTGACATGTCAGAAATTATGACAGAAATTATTGAACTATTAAAAAAAGGCGAAGAAATCCCAGAAGATTTGTTAGACAAAATGAAGAAAATGCCTGAACAACATAGTACACTTTTGCATCATAATCGTATGTTAAAAATTAAAGAAGAACAAGAACAAAAACTTATCGATATGAAAAGACAATCTGATATGCAAAAAAAAATGTCAAAATTTAAGAAATCAAAGAAATCAAAATCAAAGAAATCAAAATCAAATAAATCAAAATCAAAATCAAAGAAATCAGCATAAATTAAATCATTGATTTAATTAATACATGTGATTATGATAATAAAGCTGTAATGTGGTTGACGGTTGAATCGAAGTCAAAATTACATTTGAAAAAGGGTGAAAAGTATGTTTATTGTCCTGTAGAATGTACTGAGAAATTACAATACTTGTCTGATTTTTAGGTAAAGTCATCTCTGAAAAAAAAATACCCCTTAACACTTTCGTATGTACTGTCGAATAATTGTTTTTGTACAAAAATTTCTCATTTTGTGCCCAGTTTCGAACATACAACTCCATATAATCGTTTTTCCACAATGAAACCGGATATAAACAATCAATGGTTTTCCAATCGTGGCCTTCATACATATCAACCACTTTGAACGGATCAATTGTATGACGACTAGATAATTGTTTGATTAAAGATTGCAAGCAACGACTCATTTTTGATTTTTGAAATTTTTTAATTTAAAAAATCAATTTTAATAAATGAACGAGTTAACACATAATGATGTTCTAAAATGGATAGCAATCGCAGTAGTAAGCTTATTGCTAATTGTCGCCGTAATTTACCTAGTTATTTTTCTAATTAAGAAAAAATCGACATCTGAATGTAAACTAGATTCCGATTGTGCCTCTGGACAAATATGCACAGACGGGACTTGTGTCGGACCATCAGGTCCAACTGGATGCAAATCATCTTCCGATTGTGCCGCTGGACAAGTATGCAATTCTGACGGAAATTGTGTGACAGGACCTACTGGACCTTCATCAAAGTGCACAAAAAATTCAGATTGTTTATACGGACAAGTGTGTAATACGGGAGATTGTGTAACAGGTCCACCTGGACCTTCTGAATGCAACCCACCGTGTTCTTCTGGACAAATCTGTCTAAATAATCAATGTGTTGTGGGCTGTAATGGAAATGGTACGATTGGTCAAGATGGAAAATGTGTTTGCGCCAATGGATTTGCGGGAACGAATTGCGAAAATTACACGTGCAATGTGGTTTTTCCGAGATGCAAAACTTGTTCTGGAACAAACGTATCTGATGTAAAATGTACAGAAACAATTGATGATACCTTATTTGATCTAAATAATTGTGTACAAGGACCATATGATCATTACGGATGTCCCATACGAAGAAATACAAATGCATGGTCTCCTTATACCGGAGTTTATTGTCACGGGATTGACGATACTGGAAGAGGAAATTGTCACGGCGGAAATAACATAACATATATTTATGATCCCGATCATACATTCCAGTATTGTCAACACCCAGATTTTACAAAAATTGATCCAAGTACGTACATCGGTTTACCTACCAATTTGCAAACCGTGGATACAACAGGATTAGGTAGTAGAAGTGTATCTGGATTAGCTGAGACTCTAAGTAATAAAGGAATGTCTATTCTATCCGAAACAAGTGATTACAATAAATTATTTACATCTATTCCACCTATGCCCCCCAATTATTTACTTAATATGGTTGTAAACGCATCTGGACAGACATTATTCAATCAACTTCTTACACCTGGCCAATGGTCTACATAAACATCGTTTGCCATACGCCTGTATCCTTTTCCTTCTTCTTTTTATGATTCATGAATGATTCATAGCCTTTTTCCAAATCTGTTTTTTTCAAGACCTTCTTTTCATCACCCGTCGCAAAAATTCGTCGTGAATGACATCGTTTGCAACTATTGAATAACAACTCCATATCTCCCCCAAAAAAACGGAAATTTGCGTAATTCGTCTCGAAAAAAGCCAACGTCACCGTCTCATCCAATAACCACATATTTTCCTCCACCTTTTTCTTGAATATCAAAAACAAATCGCCCGCATTGTACTCCTCAATGTGGAAGCGGATCGGGAACCGTCGTTCCAAACCAGCGTTATACGCGAAAAAGCAATCTTGGATGTCTTCTTTGTACCCCGCAATAATGCATATGAAATCCGTTTTTTTCGTCGTCAAATTCTCATTGATCGTATCAATACATTCCTTTGAAAAAGAATCTCTCTTTTCCACATTTCCCAGCGAATACACCTCGTCAATGAACAGAACACCTCCTGTAGCCGAATCAATGATTTTCTGCGTAGCGATCGCTGTCTGTCCTAAATATCCAGCAATCAACTGACTTCGTGTCGCTTTTACGAACTTATTGTTTCGAAGAATTCCCATGGCCAAATAAATCCGGCCGATAATTTTCGCGACTTCCGTCTTACCTGTTCCTGGTGGACCTTCAATCACCGTATGCATCATCATCTGGTTGTAATTATCGAAATGCTGAATTCGAAATAAAATATGGTCCACCATATCTTGCTTGATATCATTCATTCCAATCATATTGTTCAACGCCGTCAACGGCATTACCAATTTATTGAGCGTTTTTACATCAATATTGTAATCCTTCGTGAAATCGTACATGTTCCCAATCTCAATCAAATCAACAATCGAATTCACCTCTTTTTTTATTACAACATATTCACGCGGAGGAGGTGTTGGAGGCAAAACATACTCTTCCTCTTCTTCATCTTCCACAATAATTTCACTGTAATTATCTTCATCAATCGTTTTAAATGTCACCTTGAGTTTTTTGGGAAGAGGCTCGGAATCCGTATCAGAATCGCTATCAGAATGACGTTTTGACATTTATATTAAATTTTATCTTTATAAAATGTAATTAAGCAGTCATATCCATTTTAATCGGTGGGTAGTGTTTGTAATCGTGTACGATAATATCTTCTTCTGTATACTCGTCAATATTACAAACACGTTTAATCTCGATTTTCGGAAAAGGGTACGGCTCACGTTTTACCTGCTCCAACAACGCATCAACGTGATTCTCGTAAATGTGTGCATCGCCTAAAAAATGAATGAATTCATGTGCTACCAACCCAGTTATTTTCGCAATTAAATGTGTCAGGAATGAATACGATGCGATATTGAACGGAACGCCCAGACCTACATCTCCGCTGCGTTGATAAAGCGCACACGACAATTTATTTTCGCGGACATAAAATTGCGCGAGAACGTGACAAGGAGGTAACGCCATTTCCTGGATCTGGCACGGATTCCACGCCGACATTACCAGACGTCTGGAATACCTCTGCACGGGATCTTTCAATTGATCAATGATATTTTGCAATTGGTCAACACCTTTTCCGGAATAATCGGTATGACAGTCAGTGTAAGCCGCATTAAAATGTCTCCATTGGTGCCCATAAATCGGCCCTAAATCTCCAGATGGATTGCTATTCATGTCCCAGATGTGGACACCTTTTTCATTTAAAATGGTATTGTCGGTTTGACCGCGAATAAACCACAATAGTTCCCGAAGACATGTTTTCCAGGCAGTTTTTTTTGTTGTTAAAATTGGTATTTGGTCGTGCAAGGAAAAACGCATGGATCGTCCGAATACGCTGATCGTTCTTCCATTTCGGCATGTCTCGGAACTTCCATTTTCCAGGATGTCACGGATTAAATCCAAATATTGTGTTTCCATTTTATTTATATATTTAATATTAAATGGATATTACAGCATTACTTTTTTTATTTTACTTGAATTTGACATTGTCTTATCATCCAATATTTAATTGTAGTGTTCAAAGACTTTTAAAGCAGAATGTGTACGCAAATCATGTGTGCACCTTTTTTTGTTTACTGTATCTTGTCGTATTCGTGAACGGAACTTTTACACTAAACGATGTTCTTCAAACATTGTTGATTTACGTCCTATTCATTATGTTAACAAAAACGGATTTGGAATATGTTGGTATTGTTCTGGTGGCCTTATTAATTGATCAATACTTCAGTTCAATGATAAAAAATAAACTGGTGGTCGACCCCAAAGCCGATGTATCTACACTAACTAGAATTAGAACATACATTAAATATCTGGTTATTGTTGTAATTTTAGTAGGTTTCGTTTCATACTATTTTAAACAGAAAAAAGATCATAAAAAATTTTCATTTCTAACATTATTTTTTGGAAGTGTAAATCCGTGTAAAGAGCACTAAATTACCAAATTTTTTTCAAATTGAAAAAAATCTTAAATTGTCAGTAACATATCCAGTTCTTGTATTTGCGGTTTTCGGCCGTATACCTCTTGAAATTTGTAGATGAATCGAAGAATGGGTTCCATTTGTTTTTTGCGTTTGATGTCAGTATTAACGTTCCAAATGTCAGTTTTTTCAAAAGAGACGATATCTCCATAGTTGTATTCCGGCGTTTGGATTAGATGATTGTCGACTTTACCAAACATTTTTCCATCCCTTTCACCCTGAAAAGTGACCCAAAAAGATTCTCTGTGCGAATTTTTCAATTTAATGCCATCTCCGACAGAGAATTCCTCTTCGATGTATTTTTCAGGTTTTAGCCACATTCTTTTCTTTTTAATATTTTAAGTATTAAAAATCAATTTTAGTATTTGTATTTGATCTTTTCGTAATCGGGTAATTCACGCCAAATTTTCCCGATTTTTTTCATGATTTGTGTGCGTTTTTTGCATTTACTTTGTTCTTTGGTTGATTCATAAACACACCGAGAAAAATTGTTAAAGTCCGCCAAATTAAATTCATACTTTTCCAAAACAGAAAGACGTGTTGACAAATCTCCCTTTTCCTTCTCCTTTTCAAGGAAAGAAGACATTTGTTCGATCCGATTCATCTTTTCAAACAATTTCACGTCACTTTCCAACCTCTGTTCCAAATCTGCAAGTCGCTGGCTAAAATCTTCTTCGTATTCTTCGTATTCTTTGTATTCTTCTTCTTCTTCTTCTTCTTCTTCTTCTTCTTCGTATTCAGTGTCTTTGGATAATTCAAGTTCTTTTTCGCACGGAGTTTCTGAACTCGTGAGTTTGTAAAATAAGCTGTAAAGGTAAAAAATGGAGACCGTTACCAAGTAATATTCGATTTTAATTCCGTAAAATGTAATGTCAGTGAACATGTTTGATTTTTTAATTTGAAAAATCAAAAAATCAATTTTAATAAAACAAGAATTAAAAAAAACAAACAACATTTCCAAAAAATGGTTTTACAATCATTCCATTCACGCTCATTTTGCGTAATTTTAACTTTTCTTGTAAAAAATGAACGATTGTCTTCAATTTGCTGTTCAATGGATCTATACGATTTGTCTTCCATTCCTGGACCTCGATATCCACGGTACTCGTACGCACATTTTCCGCAATATCCCATAAAGATTCCATGAATACGTCCGTAATAGGAGCATTCCGTGCATTCGTGTGGTCCCGTTCCTTTCTTATGATTTTCCGCAAAATAATGCGGGAAATAGTCGGCGTATCGTTTATTGTTGAGCGTGTATGACATTTTCTTTCTTGAATTTAAGTGCATTAAATTCAATTTTATATTATGTAAACCATTTCTGTATAATTAACTTTATTCGTATTTTTTATTTTTTTGTAAATACAATTCCATTTATGGCTAATTACTTTCAAATTTCCACTAACACTATCACAAATTTTACATTGATTGTATGTTGAAAATTCCAATACATCTTCTTTTTCTTCTTTTTCATCTTTGATTCCAATCAAAGTCAATAAGTCTGTTTGCAGCGAATTGTGCTCCGAACCATGCCATACATCAATGTTTTTGTAGATGGGGTGATAGGATAAAATTTCTTTTGCCATCTGTTTAATATCCGTTTTTTCATCAATATGGCACAAAAAAATGTACTGTTTTTCATCTGATTCGAAACAAAGACCGACCGAGTAAGAATTCGGTGCGATACCTCCAGTTCGAAGCGGTCCATATCTACGTTTTATGATTTTATGTTGTCCAACACATACATACTTTTCCATTTTATTTTCTTTTTTTCTTATGAAAAATAATCAATTTTCTAAATTAATAAATGGTACCATTTCCGTGGAGAGTACATTCTGATAAAGAACTCGAAAAAGATTTTTTGAATCTGCGAAATCGTTTGGAAACTGATAAACCATCATTGACATTACAAAGACCCTTGGTTGGGTATAAATGCAGCAACGCTTTTTTCCAAAAGGAGCGTATGCGAATAAGGTCTCAAAACAAACCATCTGCGATTGATTACTGGAAAAGAAATCATGAATACGTCAAAAAATATGAAAGCAATAACGACTTATTTGGTAGAGTCGTCTTTTTATCATTTGCGCCAAGTGAATTTAACGCTTACGCTGCCGGTATGATATACAAATATTTCATGACTCTTTTGAACAAGACTAAATTCACTGTACAGGATTTTTATAGCGGTTGGTCAAATCGTTTAGTCGCAGCAATGGCTCTCAACGTTGATTATATTGGCTGCGATTCAAATACGCGTCTTCAAAAACCTTACGAAAAAATGATCGATTTTTTTTCAAATTATTCGAATAGTAAAGTAAAGATGTATTTTCAGCCATCTGAGACACTTCGTTCTATTCCCGCAAAAGGAGTCGATATGGTATTTAGCAGCCCTCCTTTTTTTAATAATGGCTTGGTCGAGGAATATCCAGAGACAGAATCAGACTATGAAACTTTTATGAGAGTCAGTTTAGTACCAATTATGAAAAAATGTTTAGATGCAAAAATTTGGGTTTGTTTATACATACCTTCAAATATGTATAAAGATCTGAAGAAAATATTTGGCGCATCAACGAAGAAATTCGTTTTCAAATCAAAAACGAACAATTTGAATGCGATTCCTTCAAATTCAAACACAATTTATTGTTGGAAATGAGCTCTTTTTAGTCTTTGTTTTGCTTTTGCTTTTGGTCTTGCTTTTGCTTTTGCTCTTGCTTTTGCTCTTGCTTTTGCTTTTGCTCTTGCTTTTGTTCTTTTTAGTCTTTGTTTTGCTCTCGAATTTTGCCACGGGTTCCAAAAACCCCAAAGTGTATCGCAAAACATCAGTTGGAGCTTGCTTGTACAAGGATTCAACCCCACTACGATTTCTATTCTCTAAATTTGCACTTAAATTAACCAAACCTCTTGTTAACTGACTAGTCTGTTTTTCACGATACATTTCCAATGCCTCGTCAAATTCTGGATTTAAATCAATTTTCAAAAACTCATTTTGATGAATACAATCCCATAAAGCTCTTGAACTATCTAATGTTATGGAATTGGAACGAAGATCAAGATACGTTAACTTATCGTTTCTCAGCAAAGAATCAGCTAGTCGAATCGCTCCCACATCTCCAATGTCATTGTGAGAAAGATACAGAATTTGTAGAGATTTATTGTTGTTAAGCATAACGGCCAGATATACCGCTCCTTCGCTGGATATATCATTATTCGATAGATCAAGTGTCGATAACGAAGAATCCTTATTTTCTAAAATTCGTGTCGCTAAAACTCTCGCACCATCTTTACCTATCATATTCCCTTTGATAGCAAGCTTTTCCAAAGTATTATTTTTTAAAAGAGCTTGAGAAAGCGCAACTGCACCAGCAACGGTTATAAACATATGATGATGTCGGCTAGTTGAAAGATTTAGTGACTTTAAAGTATTATTTTTCTGTAAAGAAACCGATAATTCTACAGCAGCTTCATCTCCAAAATAATTATACGACAAATCAAGTGTTTCTAACACTGTGTTTGTTTTGAGAGATTTCGCTAAAGCTATTACTCCTTTATTCTCTATTCTATTATTTGCCAAGACAAGTGTTTCTAACGTCGAGTTTGTTTTGAGAGCTGTTGCAAAAAGAGCAGCACCTAGATTATCTATTCCGTTATCAGAAAGAACGAGTTTCTTCAACGTTTTGTTTCTTTCCAAACAATTGGCCAAAGATGTTGCACCATCATCTGTAATATCATTTTTTGAAAGGTCCAAACTTTCTAACGTTTTATTTGTTAAAAGAGCTTTCGCTATTAATTTGACACCCACATTTTGTATATTGTTATCCGAAAGAACAAGTGTAATCAATGTTCTATTTGTTTCTAAAATAATCTGTAAAAACGTACATTCCGTTTCTATACTATTATTCGAAAGAATAAGCGTCTTTACATTTTTCTGAGGATCCCCAAGAGCTTGGACTAATTCAGCTGCAACTATTTCTGAAATCACGATATTTTTAAGATTGAGTCTCGTTTTCTTCTTTGGAAGATTTGAAAGAAGTTCATGAACTTCTAAACTATCAGACCCAGAACTCATTTATAATAATAATAATTTTATACACAAATTTTACATTTTGAATCAATTGTAGGCGCATTATACGTCTGTGTTGTTTTTCCAGTCCCACCTTCACCTCCACACGGCATGTCCAATACCGGCGAAATGTAACAATCTTTTTTCTTATCATGAAACATCTTTAAAGTCAAATGGTTCCCTTTCTTCACATACTTTCCCATTAAATTATCTTGTGGCATTTTAATCGGAAAAAAATGGTCCATTAAGTATCTGGCATATGTAGCCGAAATGATGTACGCAGCGGCTCCCGCATTGTATTCTACCGTTTCCTGCAAGATTTCAAACTTGTCTACTGTTAAAACGGGTTTTTGTTTACTCTTGGTCTTTTGCCAATTACCATTCCATAAGTGCAAGATTGAAAATGTAATCTCTCGTTTTTTCAACTCGCGCAGAATTTTATTCACACTATTTACAAAACTTGGTTTTACCTTTACATCGTCTTCAAATACAATCGCATACTCCGCACAAGAATTGATCAGAAGCTGCCAACAATTGTAATGCGACATATTAATCGAAATCTGTACATTATTCATGTCCGTATTTTTTGAAACGACACCTGAATCAATCATTTCACATACTTGATTTTTTGTAAATGTCTTTCCAAGAACACACGAAACACGATGAAATTCCAAGACAGCTTTATCCGCATATTCTGTGAATTTGTGCATACGTTCCTCGTGCATTTTACAGTTAATGACATACACCGGAATTTTTCGTTTGATTTCTGGTATTTTCCAATCGAGTTTGGATAGAGTAACACAGATACAATCTCGATCTTTTACAGATGTAGGCTGTGCCGGTTTCCTCATTGATGGTGTCAAGTCAACTTTAATTTTTTGTGTGACTTCTTCTTTTTCGTGGTCGTACTCTCTGTACGCGATTTTATTCCAATCTTTTCCGTAAAGACGATCAAAATAAGGCTTGTGTTTTTTTGCGCCATAGACATTGAATTCACCGAACGGATACATTTGCAAGGGGAAAGTTTCATCGTATTCCCAATATCCTTTGGGCCATGTATCTCTTGCCTGTTTGTACGAATATTCAATCTTTTCGTTCGCGGAATAGACGAATACGTCGAGATTTGGGAACGAGTACGAACCGTCTTTTGATCGATTGGTGTAATAAATTTTAAACCCAAACCATGTTTTGGCGATAGAGTACCCACATTTTTCAAATTTTTCTTTTAATTCCAGAAATTGTGGCACATCTTTTTTAAATATGCCGATATCAAGATCATCATCCCATGGAATGATTCCTCCATGACGAACTGCGCCTAAAAAAGTCCCTCCATCTACCCAATACTGTATTTTATTTTCGAAAATTTGGTGAACGTCGTACATTAACTGATAAAGAAGTTTAATAATTTTAGGTTCGACTATTTTAAGATTCATTTATTTAATTTAAATATTAAAAATTAAATAAAAATGGATCGGATTTATTTGATCAATTTCTTCTTTTAATTTATCAATTTCTGATTTAAATTTTTCCTCAAGTTGAAATAAGGCAAATTCTTTGCAAGATTCTTTATGAATATTCAAATTTGCATTATTTGAGTACATTGTATTACATCCATTACAAACATACTTTGTATTTAATTGTAGACCTCTTATTTTTAAACATTTTTTACTTTTAGTTAAATGTAAATTTAGATTATATAAATTCTTACAGTTTGTTTTACAGAACTCGCAATCCATTTTATTTACTGTTATTTTTTTTAAATCGGTATTAAATAATTATTCAATCTATTAAATATATCAATATTATTTAAATTTTTGAGAAAACATATTTTTATGGATATTTTTATTTTTAAAAGTTAACCTAAAATTGAAGTGAAATAAAAATAGTCAATTTAAATTTTAAAATTATTTTCTAAGAATTTTAAAAATCCAGCACACATTTTTAGTGTGTTGAAATTTTTAAATTTCTGAATTATTTCAAAAAACCAATTGATTTTTTTATCACATCAATCGACGGAAAAATCTTGGCGTAATTACACTTACTGTCCTCTGTACATCTCTTTTCGTGTTTTTTGTGGAGGGGTGATCATATCGGGATCAAGTTCGCGAATACGGTATGTTATTGTTTCTCGGTCTGACATTTTAATATGTAATTATTTAAGTAGAATTTTATAACTCTATTATTTTTTCCCATATTTGTTCTGTAGTATCATATTCGTCATAAAATAAATATAATACATTAGAGAATACACCTTCTTCTTGTGGTGAGTGTTTTATAGAATACTTGATATACTCTACCAGCTTCTTTTCTCTTTGTTCTAACTTTACTTTATTTTGACCTTTCATTGGTTCATATACATCTGGATTATAACGAATGAATCGAACTGGTATCCCTCTCGCTTCGACTAAATTAATCATGCGTGTTTGCTCGCATTCACACGCATACGAATTATGCTGGTGTTCATCAACTTCTACATACACAAAATGTGTTCCACAATCGATTTGAAAATCAGGACGTTCACGACCACATGATATACCTTCTAACATCTTATCGTGGACAAATTTTATTCCAGCGGCCGTCAATACATCCTTGACTCTATTTTCTTTGGCGTGGCGACGAATTTGTACTATAGTGGGATCGCATGTATTACACTTTCCATTGGTTAAGATATCTTCGAGACCACATTCGGTACACGTTTCTACGCCCAAATTTTCAGAATCTGAAGGCATGTGATCTAAACAATACCGAATACCGTTTGATTCATGTGTACCCAATTTTCGACAACAAGACGTTTCGCATTTTCGGTTTGGTGATGTGATCATCCCTTTTTGTTGATGTGCGGCACATTTGATTTTTACTTTACCCAACCATCCATAATTGGGTTGTGTTTCACATCCGTCAGTTTCACACATTTTGTTTTTGACATCTACCATATGCGGTTCTTTGTGTTCTGCACAAAAACGACCTTTTGTTTCCCCTCGAATATTGTAA
>Ga0114951_10002878_pt1 | contig 18733 bp, 19 predicted proteins | sample AM7aDNAmetaG_FD_88677 | JGI IMG/M metagenome (GOLD analysis project Ga0114951, IMG submission 88677) | Freshwater microbial communities from Finland to study Microbial Dark Matter (Phase II) - AM7a DNA metaG | ecosystem: Environmental > Aquatic > Freshwater > Lake | place: Finland: Lake Alinen...
AACAAACGAGGGAGGGCGTGGGGAGCGAATTCAGAGTTCAGAATTCAGAGTTCAGAATGGGGGTGGGGAGGGGCGTTTTTGGGGTGGGTTTGGGCGAGCCGATTTGGATCGATTTGGAACGATTTTTGATCGGTTTTGGCGCGCTTTTGAGATGTTTTTGGTGTGTTTTTTATGTTTTGGAGTGTTTTTTTTGAGTTTTTGCAGCGATTTGGTGAGATGGCGGGACCACCAATGGCCAAAAATGGGCACAAATTTGTTTGGGGTTTTGTTGGTGGGGTTAATTGGTGGGTGGGATGCTGGCGGTGTGAGGAAAAATGGAAAATAGAAAATGAAAAATAGAAAATAGAAAAATGGGAAGGGGCACGAGGGAGCTGGGGGAGGGGCGTTGATTGGGGAGTGGGGGAGTGGGATGATGGGGGTGTTATGACAACGAGGACATCGGTGAGTGAGCCTGCCTGTTATTGCCGCCGGTGCGGGTACGATTTACGCGCGGCGACGAGTCGTTGCCCGGAGTGCGGGCGGGAATTTGATCCGGCCGATCCGCGCACGTTTCGCAGACGGCCGCCGCGCGGGGCGGTGTGGCGCTGGGGAAGACGGGTGCTCTTGACGGTGCTGGTTCTGTGCGTGATGCTGGCGAGTGTATGGGGGTGGTTGTATTGGGGGTGGAAGAGTGAGCAGCGGGCGCTGGATAAGATGGGGGTAAGTTCGACCAGCGTCGAGCCGCTGGGTGGAAAGAAGCTCCAAGCCTATCTGGGTTCAAGCGGATGGGTGCTGGATCGGGTGACGCATTTGAATTTACGGTGGAACACCACTGACGGCGATCTTGCTCAGCTCAAGGAATTTCCGTGGCTCGGAAGTGTTTTCCTGGGCTATCGGCCGGATGAAATTGTGGACCCCGGCATTAGGACCGAAGGACCCTTGCCCAGCGACTTGGATTACCAGATTACCGATGCGGGCATGATTCACTTTGAGGGACTCAAACCACTGCTGAGAGTTGACTTGCACGACATCAAGGTTAGCGATGCGGGCTTAGTCCATCTCAAGGACCTCACGGGTCTTCAAATGCTCGATTTGAGCGGAACCGGGATTACTGATGCAGGATTGGTCTATCTGAAAGACCTCAAGGACCTTCAGCGCCTCAAATTGAGTGGAACGAAGATCACTAGCGACGGACTGATTCATCTCAAGGATCTGAGATGTCTTCAAAGCCTCTACTTGAAAGGCACAGAGATTACCGATGCGGGCCTGATTTATCTTAAGGAACTCAAGCGGCTCGAGATTCTGAATTTGAACCAGACGAAGATTACCGATGCAGGCTTGGCGTCTCTTAAGGATCTCATGGGTCTCCAACACCTGGGGCTGCAGGCCACGTGCATTACCGATGCAGGCCTGTGCCAACTCAAGGGTCTTAAAGTACTCAAGAGCCTCGACTTGAGCAAGACGCAAATTTCCGATCAGGCATTGGTCTGCCTTAGGGATCACCTTGGGCTGGACGTACTTTCGCTGGCGGCTACGCGTGTGACTGATGCGGGTCTGACTGAACTTGAGAATCTTAAGGAACTGAGGCACTTAAACCTGAGTGATACTCAGGTGAGTGATGCGGGGTTGGATCACCTTAGAGTTCTCGATCGCCTTACTGTCATTTACATGACGAGGACGAAGGTGACTGCTGCGGGGTTCAAAGCGCTTCGCATCGCATTGCCGAAGGCGATCGTCGTGGAATATCCTGCAGATGTAGGGAAGAGACCATTCGCTTCTCGGTCTTGTTATTTTCCCGAAAGAAATGGCCCTAAGATCTATCCCCGAGTACAAACTGACTGAGCTAACTGCTCAGGGTTGGCCTCAGTTTGTGGTTATAAAGGACAATACCAACTGCGATGATTTGCGTAAGCTAATCACTAACCTGCGACATGGTACCGCCCACGCAAGTATTGAGTTCGAAGATACTGGCGGCAAGATTGACCAAGTCACAATTAGAAACCAATACCAAGACATCAACTGGCAAGTCAAGATCACTGTAACGAATCTGCGTGATTTCGTTCAACGATTCGCGGCACTGCTCTCAGACGAAAAAGTGTTTCCTGACGACCTCTAGTGGTCGCCCTTCTTTATGCCAGTATTCTCTGTGGTAAACACAGGACCACGACGCATGCTTGACGGGTCCCCGCGCCCCGTAGAGCATGGCACCCGATTTTTAGTGATGCTTTAGTTTGTGGGGTTTGCTCGCGAGGCATGCTTACCCCGCGGACCGCGCGGGGTAAGCATGGCACCCGATGCGGGGGGATGTCAGGCGAAGTATCCGGATTTTACGTTGACGGACATGTATAACGTGCTCGAGAAGTTGCGGGAGAATCAAGAGGGTCGAGACAGAGCCGGTGCGTCCTCTTTAAAAGCTTCTAAAAGAACCCCATTCTCAGTCATGCAATTGGCGGTCGAAAGGTTCTTGGAGGAAGTAAATTTAGAGTCTTTAAGTCGTTCAGATGCTGGCTTCTACCTCATGCAGGAACGGTGGCTATAGATCTCGCAGGTGAGAGCATCGCAGTCTGGGAAAACTCTTCCAGATTCAACAGACGAGAGCCTGCAGGTGGATGGGACATATATTGTTTGATCAGCCAGCCGGAAATCCCTGAGTAAATGGCTTTTGATTCCTCCACCAGTGCATCGTCTGAAAGGCGCAGGTGGAGGTGGCGCGTTACGCAGAGTTTACGAATAAGTGTCTTGGCCGCCTCGAGATCATTGGCCGCGATCAGACCTGCATTGTCGCAGGTGAGTTCCCGAGCGGCTTTGTACTGAACGGGCTTATAGCGCTCAAAAATTCCACGCATGCCATGGTCCAGCACGCTATGGCAAAGCTCGTGCCCCAGAAGTGCACGCAATTCGGCGGGGTCATCGATAATGCCAGCTAACAGTTCCGAGAGGATGACCACGACGCGTTTTCTTGCAAATTTCATCGCAAAGGCATTGGCCGTTCCGCTGGGAATGATGATGACCCGGTAGGTATTGGGAACATTGAACCGCTGGCAGACGGATTCCAGGGCCCCATGCACCTCGGGAAGCTGGGTTCGGGAGACCGTGGCGCCAATCGCTTGAAGTTTCCGCACGTTGTATTCGGCAAGCAGGCTATTTATTGCCCATCCTGCAAAGGCAACAATCAGGAATACTCCCCAGGTGGCGGCCGACACGATAACCAGCAGCAACCAGATGATGATGTTGACGAATGTCACTTTGAAGCGTTGCTTACGCTCCCGCTCTGAGATGCAATCGGCGAATGATTGAATGGGGCGTGTGGTCATGATCTGTCCTTCTTCTCAAGAACCTAAAAGCTTCTCAGAGAACCTCATTCACGCCCACGCAATAGGCGGCCGAGAGGGTCCTAGAGGAAGTAAATTTAGAGCCTCTAAGTTGAAATGCCCTAACCGTTCGCGGAATTATGAATGAACGTTGTTTTGGCGTCCAGTTCTCTCGCATTGGCGAGCGGCGTCTTCCGATATGAAACGTGGTGAGCATGGGGAACACGGAGGTGGGGAGAATGTGAGTTATGAGTCTTAAGTTGGGGGCTATGAGTGGAGGTGATTGGGTGAGGGTGAGGTTCTGTTTGAAATTGCTTGGTTTGCTCGCGAGGCATGCCCGATGGGGCCCCTGCCCCGTAAGGCATGGCACACGAAAGGGGACTCCCAGACACATCAAACGGGACTCCCGGAGTTTCGCCCTGGTCCACGGAATAGCGAGATTTCGGGCTCGTTGACCGGGGTGGGTGAGGGCGGGTATAGTACGTAGCTTGAAATCCGCCGAAAAGGCCCGAGAGTCGAGTAGACACCCGGGTACGCCGGCTTCATATTGCAGGGACGGTATATCCGCGTGATCAGCGGTCTTTGGCCGCTGGATCGATGCACGGAGCCCTCCCCAGGAGTTTTCATGTCCCGTTACACCGGACCGAAGGTCCGCCTTTCCCGCCGTCTCGGCGTTGCGATCGCCGATCTCCCCAAGCACACGAAATTTGGTGATTCATTTTCGCCTCCGGGCATGCACGGCTTCCGCAAGGCCCGGCAATCGGAGTACGGCGTTCGTCTGCAGGAAAAGCAGCGGATGAAGGCGCACTATTCCGTGCTGGAGAAGCAATTCCGCCGGTACATGGCGGCGGCCAAGAAGGCCAAGGGCAACACGGCGATCACGCTGAAGCAGTTGCTGGAGACGCGGCTGGATAATGTAGTGCGGCGGCTGGGCGTGGTGCGTTCGGTCTGGTCGGCGCGGCAGTTGGTGGCGCATGGTCATGTGAAGGTGAACGGGAAGAAGACGGACATTCCGTCGTTTGCCGTCGAACCGGGCATGACGATCACGTTTAAGGAAAAAACGCACAAGATGCTGCGGGAGAATATGGAGTCGATTGCTGGGCATCAGACGCCGGCGTGGATGGACTTTAATCCGGCGCAAATGGAAGCCAAGTGCGTGGCGTTGCCGACGCCGGAGCAGATTCCGTTCGAGATCAATGCGAATTTGATCATCGAATTCTATCGTTGATCGACGCTACGACATTTTGAAGAAGTCTCGAGGCCCGCGGATCTTATCCGCGGGCTTTTTTTATGCATGTTTGCGGGGGTGAGAGTCCGATAGGAGTAAGCGTAAGACGAGCGTGGAGGCTTGAAATGAAGCTGGCAGCAATCACGACGATATCGCTCTTGGCGCTAGCGCTGGGGGGTTGCGGAGATCTCAATTCCGAGCATGCCAACCCGGTGGTAGTGTTTTGCGGACAAATTGCGGAGGGGTCGACGGGCGGGGGATCGGGGGACGGTTACGGGGCGTCGCAGCGGGTGGTGAATGACAAGCGGCCCGTCAATCGTGTTGCGGAACAACCCCAGCAGCCCCAGCAGCCGGTGCGCCAGATACCGGTAGCGGGGATTCCGGCCTCGAGTCCACGGGTGACGATGGTGCCGGTGGTGGTGTCAGCACGGCGTGCGGCCGAGCTGCCGATGACGCCGTGGTAAGGCGCGAAGGGGATTCGATGCGCGTAGTCCCCGAGTTTTGATCCAGCCAATCAACAGCCGTTACAACCGTTACAGCCCGCTCACTCGTGAAACCGTTATAAGTAACGGTCTCTAAGCCGGTTGCGCTTTGCGCCTGGATTTGGCATCGACCTGCGGTGCATGTTGCTTTCTCCCAAGTAAGGAGAAGAGACATGCAAGTAGGTAATGTTCAAAACACACTGATCGCGTTCGCCTTGTTCGATATGTGGACGGCCGGTATGAACGGCGTCATTCAGAAGCAGCAACAGCAGCAGGCCGATCCGCTGGTGGCTGCGGCGGGGGCGGCATTTCAAAATTACATCAATATCATGGAAGGGCAACATGCGGCGCAGATCAGCGGCGTGGCGGCGTACGCGCTGTCGCCCAGTGGGAAGGCGGCGGTTCCGGTAAGTACGCAGCAGATGGCGCCGTTTCTGGCGTTGAATGTGATGGCGTGAGCAAAGCGATGAATGTTAGACGATGCACGATGAATGGGGGGCCGTGCGGGTACTAGGGGCAATCTCTACGAGCACAAGACGAAAGACCCGCCGATGAAAGATGTCCATCGGTGGGTCTCTGTTTGAATTTCTGAGTTACGATTATCAGCGGTCGGGGGAGGCGTCGTCTTCGTTGGATTTACTGCTGGTGGCTTTGACGTTGGCGAAGAGTTCGCCGACATCGGGACCCGAGCTGCGCGGGGCGACGGGTTTGGGCTCTTCTTTATGGTTGAGGATCACGACGGCGGCGATGATGCCGGCGAGCAGTAGCGTTCCCACGCCAGCCAGGGCGATGACGAGGGGGGCCATGTTCTCCTGTTTCTTCTTGCGGCGGAAGGGAACCGGGCGAGGGGCGTGGGCGCGCGATGAAGAGGCGGAGGGGGAAGTCAGTGCGGCCAGCGGATCGGCGGAATCATCCGGTGGGACCGGCGTGGCGGTGAAAGCGGAGAGGGGGTCGGCGGGGTTTTCGTGGGGGGGCTGCTCGGAGATTTCTTCGGCCGGAGCGCCGCCGAGGGCCTGGAGGACGGGATCCTGTCCGGAGGAGAGGGCATTGACGGTGAAGGGGGATTCGTCTTCCGTTGCTTCGGCTGTTTCGCCGGTGAGGGCGGAGATGGATTGGATCGACTGGGGGTCCTGCGAAGCTTTGAAGCGTTTGGTGGTGACGCGCAACTGAGCGCCGCAATGGGAGCAGAAGACGAGTTTTTGCCCGGATTTGGGCTCGATTTCAAACTGGCCTTTGCACTGGGAACAACGCATCCACATGCTGACAACCTCCACGCCGAACCTGCCGTAGTCAAACCTGAGGCAGTATACCATCGATAGGTTGGAGTCCCAAAAGCAAAAAAAAAGACCGGACCCGTCGCACTTGAGGTGAGGACGGGTCCGGCATGGATTCACGAGTTACTCGTGATCAACGAGTCTTACTTGCGGCGGCGGGCCAGGAGGCCGACGGCGCCGAGGCCGAGGAGACTGAGGGAGGCCGGCTCAGGAACGCCGCCACCCGGGGGGGAGCAGTCACTGCAAGGAATGAAGATGGAGAACTCTTTCTTGTGGATGTCGGCAAAGCTATCGAGGCTGAAAGCTGAGGCGGCAAGGATGTTATTCACATCGACGGTAAAGGAGCTATAGGCCTTGCTGAATCCTGTGAGGTTGGCGGTGGCCGTCCAATCGCCGGTACCACTGAACACGCCAAGAACGTTGCTGGGCGAGGTCACAGTGATGGGGGCAGAAAGGATTTCGGAGAACTGGTCGTTGATGGCGTTGACCGTCACCAGCGCACCGGAAGCCCGCACCAGGCCAGAGCCGGCAGTTTCGTAGTGTCCGCCTTCTTGCAGGTCAAGCGAGAGGAAGACGGGGCTGCTGGTGGTGATCGTGAACTTGGTATGGGCATCAAGGCTTTCGAATTTGGTGTTATCAAAGGCGGGGAAAGCCGTTGCGCCGAACTTGGAGAAATCGGCGGTGGGGAAAGTGATATTGATGCCACCGGCGACCACCTGGAGAACCGGAGTGCCATAGATCGGCTGGGGGACATTCGAGATGGTGGTTGCGACAGGGCTGTAGGTGATGTCCTTGAGGGTGGCATCTTCGCTGACCGCGGTGACGGTGTAAGTGATGGCTGCGTGAGCCGTGCTAGCGCCGATGAACGCGGCGGCGGCAACGGCGAGGCCGATCGCGGCCTTCAAACGAGACTTGAAAAATTCCATTCTCTCTCTCCCTAAAAAAACGAACACTTATGAATGCCGACACATAACAATGCGCCGAACTGCATTTGCAGACCGTGCCATGGCCAAGCCATGGGTGCCGGTGGGTTGAATCGGCAAGAACTGGTAAGCCGCATGAAGCAAAGCAGATGCGGAATCAGCCGAGCCGATTGAACGTCACCACACAATTTTTTCAGGATTCCGAAGCAAGGTGGGTATCTCTCTCTCCCTCTTGCAACGCTCTCATCCATTCGAGTGAACGAGATGCGCTGGAATCGTGCCTTAAACGTAACCCAAGGCGGAAAAGAGTCAAGGCAAATCTGTTTAAATCTGTATCCGGATTACAAAAAGAGGTCCTTATGGCCAATAAAGGGCAGTGCATTAGTACTGGGAGAGGAGTCGCTAGTAAACCCACTGGCGGTTCGGCTCGATAGAAGAAGGGAGCACGTGGGACCTTGAATTGGTATAGGAGTCGTTCATGTCCATGGTCAGTTTGACGCCGGAACAGACGCACACGTTGGTGGCCGTGCTGGGGGAATTGGACCCGTTGGCCCCGCGGGAGAACCGACGGACGCAGCGTCATAAAGTGGCTTTGGACCTATGGATACGGAAACTATCTCCGACCGGACGCCACGCCGTATTCAAGGTGATGGCGGCAAATCTCTCTAAACGGGGCGTGGCGCTGTTTTCGCGGCGGAAGATGTCTGTAGGGGAACGGTTTGTATTGCCGCTGCGATTTGACGATGGAGGGGGACGATTGATGCTTTGCCAAGTGCGAAATAGCCGGGAGTTGGCGGGAGGGCATCAGAAGATCGGCGGGCAATTCATCGCATGGGTGAATGATGATGATGGTTTGGCGAAGATTCCAGACGAATGGGTTCGTTAAGCCAGGGGATTTGCGGTAATTCGGCTGGGGCCATCAGGGCCGGGGGGAGGTGCCGTTGGGCAGAAACCCCTGCTGGAGATCAGCCTGGCGGAAGTTGTCTTTATATTGGACTCTCTTATTGAAGCCGGAATACTGATCGCTAACGCTGTCGGCTGAGAGTTGGGATCGCCGGACGGAAGGACTTTCTGCAGCAGTGGCATAGCGGCTCTCGGATCCCTTCTGATTTTGTTCGATCACCATGGCTTGGCGGGCCATCGCGGCGAGAGAATCGGCACGCCAGGTGGCGTCAGGCTCATTACGCATGACGGTGCGAGCGGCGTCCAGATTGTCATACCCGATCAGTTGGGTGGTGAAGGTGGTCAGGGCGTAGCGGCGGGTGAGGGTATCGGGGATTTTGCTGGCCCATTCGCCGCCCTTGATGAGAAGCTGGCCGGCCTCATCCTTTCCCTTGAGGATCAGGCAGATTTCTGAGAGCGACAGGACGTACTGTGCCCGCGTGGTGACTGGTTGCACGGAGTTGAGGGATTCCACGGCATTGTAGTAGGCATCGAGGGCGGGCTTGTCGCCGCCGGCCTGGTGGGAGAGTTCGGCGACGCTGGTCCATCCGGCGATGCGGCGGAAATCGTCGAGGGTCTTCTTTTCTTTTTCATCGACGCGGAGGGTGGTGGCGGCGAGGTCGAGCGTCTTGAGGGCCTCGGTCTTCTGGCCGGTTTGAATTTGCAGGTCGGCGATGTTCAGTTGGCGGGTGAGGCGATCCTGCAGCGAATCGATGAATCCGGCTTCTTCGGCGGCCATGGTGAGCAAGCGGCCGGTACGGGTGGAGGTATCGTGTGAGCAGGAGGTGATGGAGCTGACGGCGGCGGTGGCGAGCACGAGCGAGAGGGCGAGGGTTGAAATGCGCATGGCGGATCCTTTCGGGTGAGGGAGAGCTATCAATCAGATATAGACGCTCTGGGGGAAATAAGGTTCACAAAATGTTGCAGGACCGCCCGATGGGGGGAATCCGTTGAACTTGGCGGCTTGCCGGTTCTTCCGCATCGCTTCTCAACTGCTTTTTGGATATCATGCGCACGAACGCGATTTCTCACGGAAACCGTCTGTGCAGCATTTTTCATTTATCATGTTCTTCGTGTGGGCTGCGGCATTGCTGCTGGCCATCTGGGCGGCGCGTGTGGCCCAGCGATTCGGCGTGCGCATTCCGCGGATGATCCAGCGTCCGCTGGCGAGCGAGAATTTGCCGCCGGTCGCGGTGATACTGCCGATCAAGGGCGTGGATGACGATACGGCCTCGAACATTGAGGCGTTGCTGCAGCAGGATTATCCGGATTACCGGCTGGTGTTTACGGTGGAGTCGGAACAGGATCCGGTGTTGCCGGTGCTGGAGAAGATTGCTGCGGAAGATTCGCGGGTGGAGATCGTGGTGGCGGGGCTGTCGACGCAGCGGGGGCAGAAGATACACAATCAGTTGGCGGCGGTGGAGCGTACGACGGACCGGGACGAGGTGCTGGCATTCATGGATGCCGACGCCAAGCCGGGGTCGAAGTGGTTGCATGCGCTGGTGCTGCCGCTGACGTACGGGGAACACATCGGTGCGACGACGGGGTACCGGTACTACATTCCGGTGACGAATCACACGGCGAACAAGGTGGTGTCGATTATCAACGCGAGCGTGGCGGCGCTCTTGGGGCCGTACCGGCGGACGTTTGCGTGGGGCGGATCGATGGCGATCCGGCGGAAGGATTTTTATGCGTTTGGTTTGCCGACGTTGTGGTCGAATGCGTTGTCAGACGACTACGTGATGTCGTACTGCATCAAGAAGGTGGCAAAGCGGCACATTCAATTTGTGCCGAACTGCATTGTGGCGTCGGATGCCAATTTCAACTGGGCCTCGCTGTTTGAGTTTGCGGTGCGGCAGTATCGGATCACGAAGGTGTGCGAGCCGCTGATCTGGCTGACGGCGGTGTGCGGGGCGTTGATTTATTTGTCGGCGATGGCGTATACGTTGACGTGCTCGATCCTGGGATTCTTCAGGCCGGACCTGGTGCCGGACCATTTCAACCAGATCGTGATGTTTCTGGGGCTGTATGCGGCGTCGGCGATTCGGGGGTACCTGCTGGTGCTGGGGGGCAAGCGGCTTCTTCCGGAGCACGCCAAGGCGATACAGTCGACGCTGTTTTGTGCGACGGTCGCGTTTCCCTGGGTGGTGCTGATCAATCTGCTGGCGCTGGTGGGGTCGGCGTTCGGGCGGGAGATCGTCTGGCGCGGCGTCGAGTACATTATGCAGTCGCGGACGCGGACGATCGTGCGGCGGCCGAATCTTCCGGCGGCGGGCAGCGGCCACAAATCGCGTTCGGTCTATGAGACGATTCGCCGGTGATGGGGCTGTGCGGTTGGGGAGGGGAGGCGGGGCGATACCCGTTTGGGGTATACCGCTGATAGAGCGAAATAACGACAAAAAGCTCTTGAGTCATTGAACCTGCGGACTCTTGGATTGCGTTTCGTTTATCGAAGAGCTCAGCACGGTGCGCATGTGCGACCGGCGAGAACTTGAGATAAAACCTATTCAGGAGAACTGTGATGACTACCAAACTTCTTTCGGCATTTGCGGTTTTGGCAATTCTGGCTGCGGGCACGGTAACGGCTTCGGCCGACACCACACCCATTCGCAACGATAAGAATCGCATTATTGGTTATACGAACGCGCAGCCGACCACGCACATGGCGGTCGAGGATGCGGTCAAGGACTGGAAGCTTGATTTCGGTTCGGCGGTGAAGTCGCTGTTCGGCGGGTCGGATCAATCCAGCACGCCGGCGCCGGCGGCGCATCGGCTCGTCAACGACAAGAACCGTCCGCTGTGATGCCCATCAGACGTCTATGAGACTCGACACAGGTTAGCGCGAGGCCCGTCGCACGGTGTGTGGCGGGCCTCGGCATTTGCCGGCGAAGGATCAGGTGATTTTGCCGCGGCGGGGCGGGCGTTTGCCTTGCGACACATCTTTCTCAAAGCGTTGTTTCTGGATCAGCAAATGATGGTAGTTCTGGCCGAAGCGGTGGGCTTCGTCGCGGATGTGCTGGAGGAGTTTGAGGGCGGCGTTGGTGCGGGAGAGTTTGAGCGGGGACTGGCGTGCCTGGATGAAAATTTCTTCTTCGCGTTTGGCGAGGCTGATGACCATGGGCGGGCGGACATCCATGGCGTTGAATGCTTCCTGGGCGGCATGTAGTTGGCCGAGGCCGCCGTCGATGAGGATGACATCGGGATAGAGTTCGTTGTTTTCGCCGGCGTCGCGGTAGCGGCGGGTGACGACTTCCTGAATGCTCTTGTAATCATCGATGCCGGTGACGGTTTTGATGCGGAAGCGGCGATAGCCGTTCTTGAAGGGGCGGCCATCGACGAAGCTGACGAGGGAGCCGACGGTGGCTTCGCCCTGGAAATGGGCGATATCGATGCCTTCGATGCTGCGGATGGGTTCGGGCATTTCCAAGAGGTCCTGGAGGGATTTGAGGCCGGCGAAATGATCGTGGAAGAAGACTTCGCTTTGGATGTCTTTGTCGGCAGCGGTTCCGCCGCCGGTGCCGCGCTGTGAGAGGCTTTTGAGGGCCTTGATTTGATCGCGGAGGGCGGCGGCTTTTTCGAATTCGTGGGCGGCGCTAGCGGCCTGCATTTCGGTCATGAGTTCTTTGATGACGTCGCTGCCTTTGCTTTCGAGGAATCTGCGGAGGCGGGCGAGATCTTCGCCGTAGTCTTCTTTGGTGATTTTGTCGGCGCAGGGGGCGGTGCATTGTTTGATGGCGTAGAGGAGGCAGGGACGGAAGAAACGCTTCTTGGGATCCTCTTCGAAAATTTCGAGATGGCAGGTGCGGAACTTGAACGCACGCTGGAGGTGTTGGATGGCTTGCTTGAGGGCCCAGGAGTTGACGAAGGGTCCATAAAGTTTGGTGCCGTTGGAGGACGGCTGGCGCGTGACATAGACGCCGGGGTAATCGTCGCGGGTGGTGATTTCGAGATAGGGGTAGGATTTGTCGTCCATCATTTGGGCGTTGAAGCGGGGGTGGATGTCTTTGATGAGGCGATTTTCCATGAGGAGGGCTTCGACTTCGCTGTCGCAGTCGAGGGTGTCGAAGTCGGCGACGAATTCGAGGAGCATGTGTTTGGCCTGGGAGCCCCAGCCGAGATCGGCGGAGGGGACGAAGTAGCTGCCGACGCGGTCGTGGAGGTTGCGGCTTTTGCCGACGTAGATGACGACGCCGTTGATATCTTTCATGAAGTAGACGCCGGGGGATTGGGGGAGGTCTTTGGCTTTTTCGCGGAGGCGCGAGAGGCGTACGGAGTCGGGTTCGGAGGGCTTGGGGGGCCAGATGCCGACTTGCTGCACCTCAATAGGGGTCTCTTCATCGTCGAGGGGAATTTTTTCTTCGAATTCGTCCATACTTCTATTCTAGCGGTTTTGGGGATGGATTCATCGAATGAGCACTGCGGCGATGGACGACGAGGTAAATTAGCCACAAATGAACACGAATGAACACAAATTTGTTGGAGAGAAAAAGAGAAATCAACCACGACGACACGACGAACAGTTCACCACAGAGGCACAGAGACACGGAGGACGCACAGAGGTGTTTCTTGATGGGACGACTTAAATTAGCCACAAATGAACACGAATGAACACAAATGTGTGGGCTTGTGGGTGGATTGTTCAATGGGGATTTAGGCGACGGAGAGTGGGTTGCCGGGAGTGAGAAAAGTGCTCAACTTGGCCACGGGTTTTGGCCGATAGGGAGGGTATGGTCTCAGCTGCGCAAAGCAATCTCATTTCTGCCGCTCTGGCTCCGACGCAGATCGGGCAACAGATCGATGCCGCCGTGGCGGTGAAGACGCTTAATGTGCAACGTGAGCAGGGTAATGCGGTGCTGAAGCTTTTGGATACCGCGGGGCAGGCGGGGCCGCAGCCGGGGGATGCGCTGGTGGCCAAGGCGACGGGGCTGGGTGGGTTGATCGACATGACGGCTTGAGGGGAGTGGGTGGTGGGGAGTGCTTAGTGCTTAGTGCTTAGTTGTTCGTGGGCCGTGGTTCGTGAGCCGTGGGCCGTGGGGAGCGCGTTTTTTTTTGATGGGTGCGAGAGAGTTGGGCACGCGATACATGCTTGACGGGGATCCTGCCCCGTAAAGCATGGCACACGTTTGGTCAGCCGTGGGGGAACACTTGGTTAGGGAGTCAGTTCCAGGTATTTGGATTCGCGGGTGATTTTCAGCAGGCTGTGCTTGGCGGCTAGTTCGTAGAATTTGGCGAGGCCTTGGCGGCTGCGGGGGGTTACTTCGTATTTGAGGTATTCGGTGAAATAGCGGCGGGCGAGATCGCGGGGCCAGCCTTTTTCGGTGCAGTGCCGGTCGAGCAACTGCTCCGTCATTTCGGCACCCTGCTGCCGCGCCGCGTCGAGTAGGCGCGCCAGATCCAGGTCCACGGCGTCCGCACGCATCATCCACATCGCGAACACAAAGGGCAGGCCGGTGAGCTTCTTCCACTCTTCACCAAGATCCAGTTGGAACGGATATTCCGCCGCCGGCGGTGAGGCGTTCACAACCTTATCACCGATCAGGAGCATGGTTTCATGTCCCCCACGATGCTCGCCCTCTCGCGCCTCCAGCGGAACTAGCGGGGCGTACGCGCCCCACCGCTCCCGTAGAATCACTTGCGCCAGGATGACGCTCGTATGGCTGTCTGTATCGCCGTGCACGCGCTTTATTTTTTCGGGGGGGACCTTGGAAAAAATGCGCACGGTCAGGGTTGGGCCGTCGCAACCGATGGCGCCGGCGGGCACGAGAAAGAGGGGGACTTGGCTCAACTGATAGTCCACCACGGAAAGCAAGGCCGTCGAAACGGCATTTCTTTCCACCAGTTCCAGCAGGTGCGAGGGGACGGCAAATTCCACGTGTGTGTCTGCCCGCCCCACCACCGCTTCTATCAATGGTTTGGAATTCAGGAATGACACGCAGCCGATGCGAAAGTGGGGATTCATCAGTTCAGTCCGCCATCTTTACCGTGGCCGTATCATGCGTGGTAACGCCGTTCATCGCCAGCGGATAATCCACGAGGCTGAGCAGATGAAAGATTTCGTGTTTCAGTTGCAGGATGACGACCAGTCCATTGGTCAGTGCGAAGTGTCGGGGCATGGATTCGGGAATTCCCAGCACGCTGTAAACGGCCCGCGCCAGTACCCCGCCATGCGTGACCACCAATACATCCTGTCCGCGATGCTCGTGCGAGATCTCCCGCAGGAATACCGAGGCCCGTACCCAGACCTCCTCATTGGTTTCAATGCCGGGCACGCCGGTCCAGTTGGCGAGATCGCCGCCGGCTTGTGTCTTGCCGCCCGCGCTGGATTCCGCGGCCTTGAGGTAGCCGGGGCCCAGTGTGGTCCGCACCTCGGCTACGGTCTTGCCCTCCAGGGTGCCGAAGTTGCGTTCGCGGAGTGTCGGCGAATGCTGCACTTTCAGGTCCCGGCCTGCCACGAGAATCTCCGCAGTCTGTGATGCCCGCGGGAGATCGCTCGACCAGACGGCGGAGAATTTCTGTTTCTGCAGGAATCCTGCAAGCTGCAGTGCCTGCTCACGCCCTGTATCATTCAGCGAGGTTGGCGTCTAGCCTTGGACGCGGCCCTGCAGATTCCAATCGGTTTGTCCGTGCCGCACCAGCCAGAGGCGGGCCATTGGTTTATCGCTCATTGAGATCCTCGGTTGATTGTAATGCTCGCTCAGATGGCGATTCTACACGCAGGTGGCGGGGAGTTCATGTGGGTGGTCGTGGACCGTGGGCCGTGGTTCGTGAGCCGAGGGGAAGCGGGCGGCGTTACGGAGCACGAGGCACGGACCACGGACCATGATCCTCTGGGTCATGGTTCCGCTTTCGCGATACTGGCGGGTCACGTATACTTTGCGGTCATCCATTTGGACAGGAGTTCCATGGCTCAAAAGATCGCCACGCATTCGGACCGAACCCATACGCCGGCGTTTATCGCGGCGCGGGTGGAGAAACTGCGTGCTGCACTTTTGGCGGCGAAGCTTCCCGCGTTGCTGGTGACCAATTTTCCCGATGTCTCTTATTTGACGGGGTTTGAGGGCGACGATTCGTATGCCCTGGTCACGGCCGAAAAGGTGCTGTTGATTTCCGACTCACGGTATGAAGAGCAAATCACCCGGGAAGCCCCGTGGGTGACTGCGGTAATGCGGCAAAAGCAGATTATGGAAGAGGTCGGCCGGCAGGTGCGGAAGATCGGGCTGACGAAACTGGGCGTGCAGGCGGAGAGCCTGACGCTGGCACAGAAGGGGACGCTAGAGGGGTTTCTCAAAGGGAAATCGAAAGGCAGGAGCGTCAAACTCGCCCCGGCGAAGGAGTTGGTCATCAAGCTGCGTCATCATAAGGATGCGCATGAGATTTCGATTCTGGAAGAGGCGATCCGCATTGCGGAGGGGGCGTTTGAGGCGTTGAAGGGGCACATTCGCGGGGGCGGGCAGATTTTGACGGAGAATGAAATTGCATCGCTGCTGGTGCATGAGATGCGGAAGCGTGGGGCGTTGAATTCGTCATTTGATTCGATCGTGGCGGTGGGGGCGAACGGATCGCTGCCGCACTATCGGCCGCAGAATGTGCAATTGACGAACAACACCCCCCTACTGATCGACTGGGGTGCGCGGTACCGGGGATACTGTTCGGACTTGACCCGGGTGCTGTTCATCGGTAACGTGCCCGCCGCCATTCGGAAGATCTACCAGGTGGTACTGGACGCACAAATGGCGGCGATTGAAGCGATCAAGCCGGGGAAGACCGGCAAGCAGATCGACAAGATCGCGCGGGACATCATCGCTAAAGCCGGATACGGCAAGAACTTCGGTCACGGGCTGGGCCACGGCGTCGGGCGGGATATCCATGAGGCGCTCTCGCTATCGAAGCTGAGCACGACGGTGCTTGAGCCGGGCATGGTGGTGACCGTGGAGCCGGGGATCTACCTGCCGGGCGTTGGCGGGGTCCGCATTGAAGACGACATTTTGGTGACTGACACCGGATGCCGGGTGCTCAGCCGATTGCCGAAGGATCTGGCGTCGGCACAATTGTAATCTTGGCGCTACTCGACTGAGGAGACCATAGGACATGGCAAAGAAACAGAACGTAAAGCCGACGGCTGGTACTGCGAGTTTCACGGACACCAAACGGGTGAAGGATTTGATCGCCCTGATGGCGGAGAACGGGCTGACGGAGATCGAGCTGGTGGAAGACAAGGCGAAGATCGTGCTGCGTCGCGGGACGTTTTCGGGCACGGCGATGGCGGCGAGCCATGCGCCGATGGTGCATCATGCACCGGCGGCCCATGTGGCGGCTGCGCCGGCGGCGGCACCGGCGGCGCCCGCGGAAGACACGACGCTGGTCGCGATCAAGTCGCCCATGGTCGGCACGTTTTATACGGCGGCGAATCCGGAATCGGATCCGTACGTTTCGATCGGCAGCAATGTCGACGCGAAGTCGGTCGTGTGCATCATTGAGGCGATGAAAGTGTTCAACGAAATCCATGCGGAGCTTTCGGGCACGATCGTGAAGATGCTCGTGTCGAATGGTCAGACGGTGGAGTTCGGGCAGCCATTGTTCATGGTGAAGCCCAACTAAGAATGGGTTCTCACAGAGGACACAGAGAACACAGAGAAAAACGGACTTTTCGGCTCTGTGCACTCTGTGTCCTCTGTGAGGAAAAGAGTTTTTGTTCAGTCGCAACTCAACCGCCAAACCAAGGCACCAAGTAATTCTGTGAAAACCCTTCGTGTCTTCGTGCCTTCGTGGTTCAGAATAAGGACCAAAAATGTTCCAGCGAATTTTGATAGCCAATCGCGGGGAAATCGCTCTTCGGATTATTCGCGCGTGCAAGGAGTTGGGGGTGGAGTCGGTGGTGGTGTATTCCGAGGCGGATAAGAACGCTTCGTATCTGCAGCTTGCGGATCAGGCAATTTGCATTGGTCCGGGGCCGGCGGCGGAGAGCTACCTGAATATTCCGCGGATCATTTCGGCGGCGGAGATCGCGGACGTGCAGGCGATTCACCCGGGATTTGGATTTCTTTCGGAGAATGCGCACTTTGCCGAGGTGTGCCGGTCGTGCAAGATTGAATTCATCGGGCCGTCGGTTGAGGCAATGAAGATGCTGGGGTCGAAGCTGGCGTCGAAGGAGTTGGCGAAAAAATGCCATGTGCCGCTGACGCCGGGGTCGGCTGGCGCGATCACGACGGAAGAAGAGGCGGTCGAGACGGCACGGAAGATCGGCTATCCGGTGATCATCAAGGCGTCGGCGGGCGGGGGCGGGCGGGGCATGCGGGTGGCGCACAATGACATTTCACTGCGGTCGTCGATCAAGGCGGCGCAGACGGAAGCGGAGGCTGCGTTCAAGGACGGCACGATCTTCATCGAGAAATTCCACGAAGAGCCGCGGCATGTCGAAGTGCAATTGCTGGGCGACAAGCATGGGCATGTCGTGCATCTTTGGGAGCGCGATTGCACGCTGCAGAGGCGGCATCAGAAGCTGGTTGAGGAATCGCCGTGCCCGGTGATCGATCAGAAGACGCGGGAAGAGCTATGCGCGTCGGCGGTGCGACTGGCGAAGGAAGCGAATTATTATTCGGCCTGCACGTGCGAATTCATCATGGACAAGGATCGGAATTTTTATTTCCTTGAGGTCAACACGCGTATTCAGGTGGAGCATCCGGTGACGGAGCTGGTGACGGGAGTGGACCTGATCAAATGGCAGCTGAAGATTGCGGCAGGGGAGAAGCTGACGCTCAAGCAGTCGGACATTCCGCAGCGCGGCTGCGCCATCGAGTGCCGGATCAACGCGGAGGATCCGGAGCGGAATTTCGCGCCATCGCCCGGTACGCTTGAAACCTTCATGACGCCCGGCGGCCCCAATGTGCGGCTGGATACGCACGCGTATCAGGGTTACCGCGTTCCGCCGAATTATGATTCCATGATTGCCAAGCTGCTGGCGTATGGCGCCACGCGCGATGAGGCGATTACGACGATGAAACGGGCGCTGGACGAATTCCGCGTCGGGCCGATCAAGACGACGATACCGCTGCATCAGCAGATCATGTCGAACCAGGCGTTCCGGCAATCCAAGGTGGATACGGGGTGGATTGAGCGGACGTATGAGCCGAAAGCTTGATGCAAGAAGCAAGAATAAAGAAGGCTGTGGCGGCGACACTCCTTGCTTCTTGCTTCTTGCTTCTTTATTCTTACTTCTTATCCTCCCCGCACGTCCCAGAATGAAATTCTCATACATTCTTTTGCATTCCCGCGGCCAAATCGTACATCTAAGGTGTAGTCGATCTTGCTGTGAGATTGACAGCTACAGTGAACCTCATGTGCCCACCCCACATGAGGATTGACAATTTACGACCGGCTGAGTGACGCGGAGGTCACTCTCGTTTCGCGGGCTCTCTCTCTCTCTCTCCCTGCCCCGCGTAACACTCGTTTCTCAGCCGAGCCGATCTGCCCTGGATCGGGGCTCGTCAGGATTGCCTCCCCTGGCGAGCCCACTTTTTTTGCTGGGGCGACGTACGTAAATTAGCCACAAATGAACACGAATGAACACGAATTTTTGAGGGGTGGGGTGGGCCGG
>Ga0114951_10002879_pt1 | contig 18732 bp, 9 predicted proteins | sample AM7aDNAmetaG_FD_88677 | JGI IMG/M metagenome (GOLD analysis project Ga0114951, IMG submission 88677) | Freshwater microbial communities from Finland to study Microbial Dark Matter (Phase II) - AM7a DNA metaG | ecosystem: Environmental > Aquatic > Freshwater > Lake | place: Finland: Lake Alinen...
CCCCATTCCATACCATCCAAATATTTTCCCTCCAGCATTTCTGCTTCACCAGGTCGAAGATCACTTCGGGATCTTGTCCCAGGTTGAGTTCGACCTTGTCGCCGATGGGGATGTATTTGAGCGATTGTTGCGTGAGATAAGACAGGCCGCCGCGGCCGTTCTCGCGGAAGATGCGGAACACGCCATCCGGCAGAGGCGATTCGCCCAGCTTCGACAGGACATCATTCGTCAGCAGGTACATCCGCACCAACTGATCACCGTATTCGACCGGACGATAGCGATATTGAATTTTCACCGGAATGTCTTTCGCGTCCAGCGAACGCAGACGCTTGCTCCAGCCGTTGGGGATGGTCTCGGTGCCTTCGATACTGAAAATGAAGTACTCTGACAGTCCTTCCTTCACAATGCCTTTTTCACGAAGTTTTTCTGCGTCATCCCACCCGGCGCCCCCAGTAGCCGATCCATCCGCACGATCAATCATTTTTCGCATTGCCTGACCATAAAATTCCGCTTTTTTTGAATCTGAGAGCTCCGCGGCCTCCTTCATCGGTATCTGCGCCAACTGTGCGATCTTCTCTACCAGATTGACCTTGCCTACCACCAGGCGCACCGAGGCATCTTCGTATTCCTCGCCGCTGTTATTGAAGACGCGTACAAAACCTTCCAGCCCCACTTTGGTTTCCCCGGCGCCGGCAATCAGTGCGTAATCCGCGCTCCAGGTGATTCCACTCGTGAAGTAGGTGATCTGAATCGTCGCTTCACCATCGATGCTGCTCTTCACGTTCCAATAGAGCATTTGCGGCTTGTCGTGCGGATAGGTCGTGTCCGACACTTCCAGCTTTCCGGCCTGCGTCAGAAACTTGAGTTCCACACTGGTCGGATCGATCAGCGTGTTGGCCCAGGAGAATTGCAGCGGATTGTTGCCTTTCTTGAACGTGACGGTCCGCGTCTCGCGAACCAGTGTCAGGTCCTCGGAATTGTAAATCGTTAACTGGACGGTGTTGCGCTGGGGCACCGTCGAGAGGTCCACATTGCGCGCGTGCGCCAGGGACGCCATGCCAAGCATCACCAGCATTGCAGTGAGATAGCTCATCCAGCGCATCGCAAACCCTTTACTTCATCTTGCCGAGTTCGACGCGATTCTGCTTGACGTCCTTGCCTTGCCGCGTCACGACCTCGAAGGTGAATCCTTCCTTCTTGCCCGGGTCGACGCTCACGGTGAACTCGGGCGTGCAGTAGTCGAAGAGCCGCAAGGCCGGCAGATCGGAGAGGAAAGCCACGTCGCCGTTAAAGCTTCGCCGCACTTCGACTTCGATGGCCTTGCGGGTGTAGTTGCGAATCCGCTGGGCATAGAGCACGTGGTCATCCCATCCCGAGACGGTGGAAATCACTTCGATCTTCAGGGCCTGATCGTCGGCGCGCTGGTAGATCTTGGCATCTTGCAGCCACATCCAGATGTTGTCCCGCCAGCACTTCAGCTTGATCAATTCGAAGATCACTTCGGGATCGCGCCCGAGGTTCAGTTCAATTTTGTCGCCGATCGGAATATACTTGAGGGACTGCTGCGTGATGTACGAAAGCCCACCGCGGCCGTTCTCGCGGAAGACGCGGAACACACCATCCGGCAACGGCGAACCGCCCAGCTTCGATGGCACATCGTTGGTCAGCAGGTACATGCGCACCAACTGGTCGCCGTACTCCATCGGGCGATACCGGTACTGAATCTTCACCGGCACGTCACCGGCTTCCAGCGAACGCAGCCGCTTGCTCCAGCCGTTTGGAATCGTCTCGGTGCCCTCGATGGCGAAGATGAAGTACTCCGACAGGCCTTCCTTGACGATCTGCTTCTCGTGGGCGGCGCTCGCCTTTCTACCAGATGCCCTCATTTCGTCGCCTGTGGCAATCGCACCCTCCAAACCGTCGCGTTTGTACTTCTGAGCCACATCCTTCCCCAGCCGATCGATTTCATTCATGGGAATGCGCGCGAGCTGGGCGATCTTCTCGACCAGGTTGACTTTGCCCACGACGAGGCGCACGGAGGCGTCTTCGTATTCCTCGCCGCTGTTGTTGAAGATGCGGACAAAGCCTTCCAGACCCACTTTGGTTTCATCGGCGCCGGCAATGATGGCGTAATCCGCACTCCAGGTGATGCCGCTGGTGAAATAGGTGATTTGAATTGTCGCTTCGCCGTCGATGTCGCTCTTGACGTTCCAGTACAGCATTTGCGGCTTGTCGAGTGGAAAGGTCGTATCAGAGACTTCCAGCTTTCCGGCTTGCGTCAGGAATTTGAGTTCAACGCTCGTCGGATCAATCAGCGTATTCGCCCACGAGAATTGCAGGGGATTGTTGCCCTTCTTGAAGGTCACGGTGCGTGTCTCGCGGACCAGTGTCAGGTCTTCCGAGTTGTAGATCGTGAGTTGCACCGTTTTGCGTTCCGGAACCGTGGAGAGATCCACGTTCCGCGCGTGCGCCAGCGTTACTGCCCCCACCATCACCAACAGACCCGCCAAGTATTTCATCCACCGCATTGCAAACCCCTTTTGGCTACTGGCTACTTACCCATCACCATTCGTTTTTCAGCGTGACGTGCAGCTTCTTGATGATCTTCTCCGCCTTGCCATCCTTGGCACGTGGAGGCAGCTTCGCGCTGAACACCTGCAGGTCCGACGTCGATTTTTCCTTGTCCGGGCCGCTGTCGAAGTTCGTCTCCTTCCCCAGTTCCCACTGCACATCGCGCCCGGTGTTGCCGATCAATTCGTTACGCACGTAGGCGAGGCTTTCCGCGACGTTCAACGTCACAGCCTGCTCCTTGAAGTTCTCGATCTCGTACTTGACGATGATTTCCTGGTCGTAGAGGTTCCCAGCGATCTTGTGCCGCTCGTTCTTGTCGATAGTGCGCTTCACCACGATGTCCTGGGCGAGCCCCAGGTAGAGCTTCATTTCGTCATCGATGGGCGTGAACTTGCCCCAGTCTTCGCCCAGGAACGTCGTCGTCGCATCCCCCTCCGCCGCCTTGGCATCCTTGGGTGCAATGAACATACGCACCTTTCCAAACGGAAGCGGCGCGCCGCCCAGTCCTCCCGCTCTGTCGTTCTTGATCACGTAATGCATGGGTACACGCAGCTTGTTCTGCGGCCGGTCCAGATAATCGAACTCCGCTGGGTTGCACGTGTAGGTCTTGGTCACCGGCACGTTGAGGAACTTGTCGACCAGCACTTCCTTGGTTTCGTTGAGGCCGATCGGTTTCATGAACTGCTTGCCATAGCCGGCGTAGAGCTTTGCTCCGCCGTCGGGATCGGCGCCGGAAAGATATTCCTCGTTGGCAAAGTTTTGCAGGCGCATGAACTCCTGCAGCGTCAGCGTCTTTTCATCATTGCTGGCGACCGCGCGGTAATTGAAACTCTTGGTCAGGTTGCCCAGCAAGTAGCTGATCCGTACCCGCGCAGAGCCGGAATCGCTCGATCCGACCGACCACACCAGTGCCGCCTCGTTGGGCGGATAGCTGACCGAGAGTACCTTGACGTCCAGCTTCTTATCGCCGTTTCCGCCGGCCGGACCGATGACGCGAAACACGATGGTATTCGAGTCGATCTGCGTGTTAGCCCAGGAAAAGTCCACTTGGTTCACACCTTTGACCAGCGGAACGATTCGTTCCTCCTCCACCAGCGTGGCGTCCGGATTGTCGAGTTGGATCTCGACGCGTTCGCGGACCGGAAGCGTGATCAGCTTGATCCGCCCCTGGGCCAGCGGCAGAAACGTCGCTACGCCCGCCACCACCATGGCCGCCAAAACGCCCCAACGCACGGGCCTGTTCACGCGAATTGCTCGTTTCATCGTCGATCTCCGCAAAGGAAACCCAATTTGACCGTTCCTGTATTCGTCTTGAGACGCCCCACCGGCGCGCGGGTTCCCCATATTTTGGATTCTTGCGGAATATCCCCAGTGAAACGAAGGTCGTCGATTGCCTTGAGAGCGTTTGAGGTGCAGGCACGGGAGTGGGCACAACCGCACTTGTGCAAAAATAGCGGACGCGCGGTTCTTTGCCGCGCGTCCGTAAGAAATGTCTGATTACCTTTGGGAGTCGCTGCCCAACTTTATTGCTAGACAGACGACCTAATCCTTGAGGATGGTGATTGCACTGAGGCCGGTGATCCAAGAGGTACTGCCGTCGACGGCAGTGATTTCGACTTTCAGTGCGGTGGTTTCAATGCTCGGGAATGAGAGCCAGCGGTAGTTGAAATGCCAGGATTCCCAGGCGTGCATGTTATCCCAATCGGCGGTGAACTTGATGGGTTTCCAGGCGACGGCGGGGTCTTTTTCGTTGGGATCCAGTGCGAGCAGACGGAACTTGTCGGCATTGGAATAGAGGAAGACTCCGTCGAGTTTGTGGGCTTCTTTCCAGACGAGGGAGTAAGAGACCGGGGCCTTGTCGCTGACTTTTTCGGTGGTGGTGAAGGCCACGGATTGGCCTTTTGTAAGTCCTGCGGCGTCTTTGACGGCAGAAGCGGGCGCGGCGGAACCGGTCGCGGCGGAGGTGATGCTTTCAAGACGATTCTTGTAGGCGTTGAGATAGATGAGATCCGCATCGCCCTGGGTGCGGACGTCCTTGTAGTAGAGGGCTTTCACCGCGATGGTCTTGGGGAAGGTGGCAAAGCGAAGGTGCTGCGCGGGAGAAGCAAAAGTGACTTTCTTCCAGTCGGATTGGTCGAGGACGGGATCCGGGATGGCCTTTGCGTCGCCGGGAACGTAGAAGAGCTCGCCACCGTTAACGGAACCTTTGGGATCGGAGACGTCGGCGGGAGTTAGCGACAGGGCGCCGATCTGAACAGGGGCTTTGAAGACGAACAGGAAGCCGCTGGTGGTCTTCTTGCCGGCTTCTCCTGCAGGAATGGTCAGCTGGTGATCTTTCCAGTTTCCGGAGTCGGGGATGAGGCCGAAGGTTCTGCGGACTTTCCAGAAGTCGACGGGTTCAGCCTTGCCGCTGGTTATCTGGCGGCAGGCGTCAAAATCGATGGCGTCTTCAGTGAAGGCGGGCGTGAAGGTGGCGAAACGGTCGAGGTGGGTTGCGGACTTGTCAGCTTCGGCCTTTTCGTCGGCGGAAACAACCGCGGTGAGCGTGGCAAGCACGACGGCCGAAAGGACCAAGGATCGGGACGCACCGACCACGAATGACTTAAGTACGCTCATGTAATTTCCTTGCAAAGTGAGATGCCCAAAGCCCGCCAAACCGGCCTGCGTTATTCGAGTAGTTAACGTGCGATGGCCATGAATATTTCCCGCGAGGGAACAAGAATTCCTGGAATTCATGAATTTCTTGAAACAACAGGGCTTGCGCTGCTCAATGCGTATCCATAGAGGGTAAACGCAGAGTTCTTGCGCGATAGTACAGCCCCTTGCCATCTGAGCGACGCGATCTGATTCAAGTTTAAATGGTTATATAGAGCCGAGAATATGGGTTGCGCCGGGGACGTCCTGTTCCCATTGCGCCTGGACCATCAATTCCTGCGGCTCGGCTTCTCCGGCGCGCTGCCGATCGATGGCTTCGATACAACGCGCGATCACCTGCCGCACATCGAAGCCCAGACGCCGGATGGGTTGCCCGGTCATCGCGGTCAGGGGGAAATTGGCGTGAGCGACAACATCGACATCCTCACCCACCCGCACCCCGGCTTTCATCAAGCCGGCAATGGCGCTTTCGACGAGGTTATCATCAGCGATGATGAGGGCGTCTGGCCGACCATCCTGCGTGCCGCGCATCAAGAGGTCGACGGCGTTGCGGGCGCAGATGGGCGACCCTTCCCAGACATATTGCTGCCAGTAATCCCGAATCATCATGCCGCGCGCTTCGGCATTGGCGGCAAATGCGGGATTATCACTGAACGTCGCCAACAGGCCGGGGGCCGCCAGGATCGCCAGGCGTTTGCGCCCGCGCTTGGCCAGATAATCCAGCGCCATCTCCACGAATGACTGGCCGTCGATATTGACGTTCCAGAGTTTCAGCGCAGGATTATTGGGCGTGGACATCATGGCTACCCGCGGAATGCCGGGCTCCTGGATCAGTGGAGTGCCTTCGATCAGGTGGGGCGAGGAGGCGAACATGAGCCCGGCCAGACGATGCTCACGAACATCGCGTAACAGCGACTGGTAGGTCTCGTTATTCGGAGTGCCGTCAATGATGTCGTAATAAATGGGAATTCTGCGCACCTGGGCTTGCTCAAAGGCGACCGCCTCGTGGGCCACGGCACTCCAGAGTTTGGTCCAGGCGCCGGCGCCGGGGTGGTGGGGAAAAACCAGCGCGTAATTATTCAGGAAGGGCGGTCGGTCGGCAACGAACGTTCCGAGGCGGCCGCGGGATTGCAGAAAACCATCCTGGGCCAGATTATCGATGGCGCGTTGGAGCGTCACATGGCTGACCTGGAACTGTCCCTGCAGCTCGACGCGAATGGGAAGGCGGCTGCCGGGGACGAGTTTCCCTTCGGCGATCTGTTGGCGCAGCACGGTAATGACTCGATTCCGAGCCACCGATCGTCTTTTTTTCACACGTGTGTTGCCAGCCATAAGAATAACAACTGATATGCCGCGATGACCACGTAAACTATACATCCAATTCGTGCGGAGAGTAAGGCCCAAACGGGAGAATTTCTGGGATAAGGTCGTTGAAAGCCGGTGGTTATATAGGAAATGATGATGCGTCTATAAAGTATATTACTGCAAGCTTAGAGCAGCCCAGACGTTGATACACAAAGATGGACAAGTCATGACGTGACACAAGGCAAGCAGGAAGGACTCGCTCGGGTGAAGCGCACCCCGTTGAGGAGGTATTGCTGTGATCAAACGCTGCGTAACAGGGGTGCTGTTTTTATTGGTCATGAGCCTGCCGGCGCTGGGGGCACTACCCAAGGCGCCAGTGCTTCCGCCGTCGGGACTCGATGCGGACGGCGGAGACGGAAAAACCTATCTGGAATGGAATCCGAACACGGAGTCCGAGGTCACGGGGTATAACGTGTACCGCTGGACCGAAGCGGATGAGAAAAACAAATCGCGGCTGAACAACCAACCGATCGCAGGCACGACCTTCACGGACACAACGGCACAAAATGATACGGGTTATGCGTACGCGGTGACGGCAATCAGTCCGGCCGGTGAAACGCGGCCATCGTCGCGAGCGCTGGCGAAACCCTCCAAAGTAGCGCCGGCGAAAGCGTCCAACGGCGCGGCGAACATCAAAAAGACGGAATGGCGCAGCGAAGTGCAGTTCGGCAGTGCGATCACGATCAGTTTCGCCAATGGGCACTCGCTCGTGTTCGACATCGACCGCATGAAATGGCGCGACTGGCTGACGCCCGACGGCCAGCACCTGGTGAATCCGCGTCCTTACGGCAACCCAATCGACCTGGGAAGTTTTGACAATTTTGGTTTTGGCGCGATGGAGCCGGCGACGAAGATTTCGCCCGTGGCGCCGGCGCGGATCAATCTCAATTACGCGCCGGAATTTGAGGGGCGGATCGCGGGCAAATGGCTCGGCTCGGAAGTCGATGGGCAGCGGGTCACGCTCACTTATCGCATCCCGCTGTGGGGTCCCGGGCTGCCGCAGGATGCCAAGAACGATACGTGGATCTGGGCGAAAATCCGGGAGACGTGGTTTCCTGTGACGAGAAAGATCAGCGGAACGACATACAGCGGCCTGGCGCGCCGGGTTGAAATCATCATTCCCAGTTATTACCAGCAGACCGGTTTTTCGCTGTCGCTTAACGACGCATTCGGGATCGATGGCAGTTGTGACGGGGCGACGACGTATCGCACGCATTCGTGGTCGAAGGTCGGCCCGGAAATCATCTCATGGAAGCGCGGGGAAAATGGGACAGAGCACGGGAAGGTACGGGAGGGAGGGAATTTCCATCCGACGGAACCGTGCCTGCAGACTCAGCCGTTTGTGTTCATCGATCAATCCAAGGGAACGCTGATCATCGCGCCGCGGCGGCAGTATTACGGCATCCTGAGCAAGCTGACCAATTATGCGGATCAGGGCCAGGACGGCATCTGGCCGAATTTTACGATCGATATGGCGGGCAAGGATGGCCCGCAGGCCGTGGACACTTTTGAATATCTGTATTCGCCGGACCGGACGCTTGAGGCGCCGCAACGTTTTCTCGATGCGCGTTTCTATTTCAATCGGCGGATGGCGGCGTTGTACGATTTACCGCCGTACCTTCCAGCGGCGGCGCGATCCTCAACGCTTTATTGGGGACAGAAAAATGCCGTGGAGGGCGCCGTATCGCAGGCGAAAACCTGTGCGGACAACGGCGTGGATCTCTTTTTCTTCTATCACCCGCTCTGGTTTTCGGCATCGCATGCGATGGATGAGGAGCATCTGACCGATCCGCAGCAGGAAGACAATCAGGTGATCCGGCAGATGGCGGCAGCATTTGCGGCCAAGGGCGTGAAGATGGGCTACTGGATGCGGCCGGACTTAATCATGTCGCCACGGGCCAATGCGCTCTCGGACGCCTTTTACACGCCCTACTATGGATACAACAATCAGGTGATTCCGCCGCTGATTCCGCTGCTGGAAAAGCGTGGCATGCCGCTGATTCGATCGCACGAGGAGTGGATACGCAAGGGTCGCGACGGAACGTATCCGGCGGTCGCGAATTACTACTGGACGCCGATGAGTCTCACCGGCGGCTGGCTGGATCAGATGGTCTGGAACACGTTCAAGATGTCGGCGCAACTGGGTTGCCGGACGGTCTTTTTTGACGGCGGGTACGGTGGGATGAGCGGCGTGGATTACACGTCGGGCCATGCGGTGGCGGTGCAGCCGTACTGGTGGCGCATGTTCCGTCTGGCCAAGGAGGCGGGGCTGGAGATCAACGGCGAATGCAGCGTAAGTTGGGGTGGAGCGCACGATTTCGGCCCGGTCGGCAACGAGGTTCGGGAAATGCCGTGGTGGTTCGCCAACGGCACGGCGAACCCGCCGAAGATTTCGGGGCAGGCGGAATCGGGCATGGTGCGGCACCGGTTGCACCAGGTCTATTGCGAGGTGGAGATGCCGCCGAATTCGGATGCCGAGGAGCATGCCGCGACACTCTTCTTCGGGAGCTTTCGCAAGGCGCACGGCGATCCGGAGCGGATCGTGCTCAAGAATCTGCGGCTCGACAACGGGCATTGGATTTATGATGGAGTGGACTGGGAATACGCGGACGGCAAGCGCGTCGAATATCCCAACAGTTACAAAAATCCGTGAGTGGTCAGGAATCAGCAGTTCGTGGAACGGAGGATAATTCATGGCGATCCATCGCAGGGTATATTTCCGCAGCGCGATTTTGTCGCTGGCCTTTTTGGGCATTGCAGGGATGGCGGGGTTGCAGGCGGCAAGCCAGGCCGCAGCGCCGAACGACATATTGCCTGAGTACCACAACACCGAGGTGACGACGCTCACCGAAGATTCCGAGACGGTGCGCCTGGCGCTGGGCGCGGGGTGGGATGATGCGCTGGCCTGCCGGAGCATCGCCGGGTACCTGACGCCGTGGACCGGCCAGAAACCCGCGGAAGAAATCGATGCCCTGGTGAAGCGGGGCACTCGGATGTACGAACTGGTGAAGTGCGTAGACGACGGCATCGAGAGCGTGCGGCTGGCGCGGGATTCACGCGACGAGCCGCGGCTGTTGGAGGACGTGGCGTTTTGGCGCAATGAACTCGCTTTGGCGGCGAAGGAAGTGGCAACGTATACCCAGACCGCCGGCAAGCTCAAAGAGAAGTTGCAGGCGCAGTTGATCGAGCAGGCAGCCAAGAAGGGCATCAGTGCCGTGCAGATCGCACCGATCCCGTGGCCCGATGCCGAGCGTGAAGCGTGGCGCATGGCCGGGCCGATGACGGGCGTTCGCCTGCCGCTGAATCCCGCCGCCGATGCGCTGCCGCACATCTGGAACGACAACCTTTCGCTTGCGCCTGGGTACCTCGTGGGCAAGCTTCATTCAGCGGGCGAAAACTTCTTTTCCTCAGAGCTGCCCATCGGAGCATGGGGCTACAACTGCACGGGCAAGGGCCAATATGACTGGAAGAATTTCGATCGCAGCGTACAGATGGTGCGCGATCGCGGCGGAAAATTCCTGTTGGAACTGCCGACTCTCACGGCGATCAAAACCGATCAGCAATGGGGCGCGGAAAAATACGAACTGGGCAAGCAGAAACAGTGGATCTTACCGCTGTATGCGCCGGCACTGCCGAAGTATTTGGAGATGGATGCCTCCGCGGGTTTGGCCGCACGAAACAAGGACGGCACCATACATCCCTTCGGCGGCGTGCAACTCTTTAATCCCGCCATCGCGGCGGAATACGCCGCCTATCTCAAGGCGATGGTGGCGAATCTGAAGCAGGAAGGCCTGTATGACGCAATCGCCGCGGTCCATCTGGAACAGGGCGATGCGACAGTTCTCGGCGATGGCGCCGATTATTCCGACCTCACCAAACAGCGCTGGCAGGCCTATTTGACCAAACAGTACGGCACGATCGAAAAACTCAACGCCAACGCCGGCACATCCGCCAAATCTTTCGCCGAGATCGAATTGCCGGACTGCGGCTTCCCCAAGGCGGGTCCCCCACCGGTGTTGCAGGTGGATTACCTTCACTTTCGGCGGGTGTGGGTTCGCGATTATCTGGCGATCAAGCGGCAACTCATTGCCGCGGCATTCCCGGACAAACTGCTCATCACTGAGATGCGTCAATTCTCCGATCATGATGGCATCTCCAACAATGGCGAGGCCAAATGGGGCGGCTTCCAAGGAAAGACGGATGACTTGGCACAATGGACCAATGTCGGCGCGGAAAACGACCAACAACCGTTCATGATCCGCAGCGTCGGACCGGTGGGCTTCGGCACACGCCCCAGCGACAGCATCGAGAGCCTTTTCCGGGATTACCTCTGGATCAATTTCCGGGATCCCGGCAACCTCACCCGTTACTTCTATGATTGGGTGGCGCATGGTTACATGGATGAACAACTCGGCTGGCACAGCGTCGGCAACCACTGGCTGACCGATCAGTTGATCTACAAACTCGGCACGACGGTGGCGAACACCGCCCCGCAGCCGCAGCGTATCGGCCTGCTGCTTCCGCGGACGACATTCGACCTTTCCGAAGGCACGATCTATCACGAGTACCTGGGGTGGGATTGGTTGCTCAACGCATCGAAGCTTTCCTACACGCGGATCGATGAACGTTTCATCCGCGAAGGCGGGCTCAAGAAGATTCATCTCGACGCGCTGGTGCTGCCCGATGCGCACGCGATGGATGCGGCGCTGGCCGCGGAGATCGCACGGTGGACTTCCGAAGGCGGCCTGCTGATCGTGTCGCAGGTTCCGGCCAAGATGGACGAGTACGGTCGAAAGCTGAACAAGTCTCTGCTGGCGGATGTTCTGGACGCCGATGCGGACGGAACCACCAGCGAGGCAGTGACGAAAACGCCGCTGACGATCACCATTCCGAAGGGAATTTTTACCGGTGGCGATCCGAAATCGACCGATCGCAAGCCGCCATTTACGGTGCTCAAGCCTGGTCTGGCGAAGGTGCTGGCGAGTTACGAAAGTGGCAAACCCGCGATCACCAGCAACACCTACGGCAAAGGCCAGGGCGTGTTGATGGGGTATCCGTTCGGCGTCGAGGCAGTGCAGGCGGATCGCACGAGCATTACGTTCTATCGCACGTACTCGGGATTTGTCCGGGAGCCGCAGTTGGTGGCGCGGACCGCGTGGCTGCGGCAGTTCATTGTGGATCAACTCGGCTATCAACCGGATTACGCGGTGGAATCCGCGGATGTGGAACGCTTCAAAGGCAAGGAAGCCAACGCCATGGGATTGAGCGTACCGAAGGGTATGTCGCAGGAAGCGAGCGACTGGTATTACGTCACCACGGTGGGCGATCCGCGACCGAGCCACGAAATTGAGCTCGATCATGAAACGCCAGATATGGCGCTGCGCTTCTTCCCGCGTCAGCGTGCGGGCGTGGCGACGATGTACCTGGGCATTTCGACGCGCGAGGTGCATTACATCAGCCCGCGCGGCGCGGTGGATATGCTGCTGTCGAAACACAGTTATACGTGCCGCATCAACAATCCGAAGATTCAGGCGATCTGGGATGTGGCCCGCAACGTGCCGGTGGGATTTGAACGCGACGCGACGGGCGTTCGGTTCACCATTTCCTTGCCGAGCGGGCACATCATGATGTTGGCGTTGAGCGAGACACCGGTGGTACAGATGTTTGCGCCGGCGGCCTTTCCGGGCCGGGAAAAAAATGCCGTTGTGGCGGATTGCGTGAAACTCGCCGGCGAGGCCAAGCCGTCGCCGGAAGTCTCGAACCTGACGCCGGGTCAGATTGGTCCGTGGCTCAAAGGCCTGGCGGAGAGCAAACAGTCCGTGCTCATCTGCTATGGCGATCCGCTGAATAAGGCGACTGCGGAGAAACTTGCCGCCGTGCTGCGCGAACAACTTCAATTGAACGTTTCCACTGCCGAACAGACCGCCCGCACCAAAGACGAAGATCCGACTCACACTGAGCACTGGGCCGACGCGACGATCCTGATCGGCGACGAGTGGACGAATAATGACCTAGCGCTGGCCGGCGCGTATTGGAATTGGGGCAATCATTACGGGCCGCATCTGCCGTTCACCGCCACTTATGCATGGCCCGGCAAGGGGCGAACCGTGGTGTCACTCTCACGCCGCTATGCGCTGATTACCAATCAGGGCTGGCAGGTGGGCGGTGGCCGGGTGGGCGCGGAATACCGCGTACTACCGGTGAAGGATTCGTATGGAAGCCTGCGGCGGAAGTTATATATCGCGGGCAATGGCGATGATGCAGTCAAGGCCGTCGGCGCAGTGATCGATGAAATCGCCACGACCAAGAAGTGACGCCACAAGCGCCCCCTCGCTGGAAAATGCGGAATCATGTATTCTGCCGCTCAGCGAGGAGATCCATTGCATGAAACGTTCGGAAATTAATCGGCATATTGAGTTCGCCAGTTCCTTCATGGCCGAGCACGGGTTTCGGTTGCCGCCGTTTGCGTTCTGGTCGCCGAAAGACTGGTGGCAGGCGGGGCATGAGGCGGATGAGATTCGCAGCCGGCGGCTGGGCTGGGATGTGACGGACTTCGGCTCCGGCCGCTTTGAACAGGTCGGCCTGCTGCTCTTTACCCTGCGCAACGGCCGGCTGGACGATCCCGCCAATCGCAAAATGTACGCGGAGAAAATTATGCTGGTCCGCGAGGGCCAGGTGACGCCGTTTCACTTTCACTGGCTCAAGACCGAAGACATTATTAATCGCGGTGCGGGGGAACTGGTCGTGGAGTTGTATAACAGCACGGCGGACGATCGGTTCGCGGAAACGCCGGTGGAGGTCAGTTGCGACGGGGTGGTTCGCAGGATCAAGGCAGGCGGAAGCGTCACGCTGCATCTCGGGGAGAGCATTACGTTGACGCCGCGTCTGTATCATCAGTTTCAGGCGCGGCCCGGAGCGGGCGTCGCGCTCATCGGCGAAGTTTCCAGCGTCAACGATGACGCCACCGACAACCGCTTCCATCAGCCGGTCGGCCGATTCCCGGCGATCGAAGAAGATCAGCCGACGACACGGCTGCTGTGCAATGAATATCCGGCGGCAAGGTAAGTGTGATGAAAACCAAGCGCGTAAATCCTCCGCAAGCCGTCGTCGCCGGGCATGTCTGCCTGGATATTCTCCCCTCGTTTCCCGCAAGCAAATCCGGCGGTGCCGTGAAACTCGTGCCCGGACAGCTTTTCAACGTCGGCCCCGCCGTGCGCGCCACCGGCGGCGCGGTGCCCAACACCGGCCTGGCGCTGCATCGCCTCGGCGTCTCCGTAACGCTCATGGGCAAGATCGGCGATGACCTCTTCGGCACCGATGTGCTCAACATCATCCGCAGCATCGATACACAGCTTTCCCGCGGCATGGTGATCGTGCCGGGCCAGCCGACCAGTTACACCGTCGTGATCAGCCCGCCCGGTGTCGACCGCCTGTTCCTGCATTGCCCCGGCTGCAACGATACCTTCGGCGCGGCCGACATCGACGCGCAACAGCTTCGCGGTGCGAGGCTTTTCCATTTCGGCTACCCCCCGCTGATGCGCCGCCTGCACGAAGATGACGGACGCGAACTGGCCAAGCTGCTCGCCATCCCGCGGAAGATGGGATTGACCGTCAGTCTGGATATGTCCCGGCCGGACCCGTCATCTGATTCGGGACGCGTGAACTGGGAGCGATTGCTGGCGCGCGTTCTGCCATTGGTGGATGTGTTCCTGCCGAGCGTCGAAGAGCTGCTCTTCATGATCGACCGCAAACGCTACGACGCGCTCATCCGCGCCCACGGCGAAATCCGCGTCGCGCGCGATATCGATGGCGACCTGCTTTCCCATTTGAGCAGCCGACTGCTCGAGATGGGCGTCGCCGTCGTCATCATCAAGCTGGGCGACCAAGGCCTCTATCTGCGGACGAGCGCAAGGAAAGAACGCCTTGCCTACATGGGCCGGGCCCGCCCGGACGCCTTGCCGCCCTGGCTGAATCGCGAACTGATCACCCCCTGCTTCCAGGTGAAAGTCGCCGGGACCACCGGATCGGGCGACTGCACGATAGCCGGATTTCTTGCCGCACTGCTACGCGGCCAGGCGCCCGAAACCGCGCTCACCACTGCCGTCGGCGTCGGCGCGTGCAACGTGGAGCAGGTCGATGCCCTCAGCGGCATCCCGGCGTGGGCGAAAGTGCAGCAACGCATCGCCCGCAAATGGAAACGCCGCGCCAGTGATCTGCGTCTGCCAATGTGGAAACACCACGCCGACGACGCGACAATGATCGGTCCGCACGATGTCGGCCAAGAGAAATAGGATGAACGTCTTGTCAGACTCAAAAAAAAGATTCGTCGGCTTCGGCTTCGGCCCCATCCAGAACGGGCTGTTCGTCTACGAGGCGTATCGCAGCGGCAATTTCCACCCGGGCGGTTTCACCATCGCCGAAGTTGATCCGGCGCTCGTGAAAGCCGTCCGCGACAACGGCGGACGTTACACGATCAACATCGCCCACGCCGATCGCATCGAGCCCATCACCGTCGAAGGCGTGACATTGCTGAATCCCACCGCGCCGTCGGATCGAGAAGCCCTGGCGCGGGCCATCGCGGAGGCGGATGTCCTCTGCACGGCCCTACCCAGCGTGGATTTCTTTGCCCGCGGTGGAGACGCATCAGTTCTGGAACTGCTGGCGAAGGGCATTCAGCAACGAGACACTTTGATTCCCGCGATCATCTACACAGCGGAGAACAATAATCATGCGGCCGAAATTCTCGGTGCAGAATTACACAAAAAGATTTCTCCCCGCCGCACGGCCGCAATCCAGATACTCAACACGGTGATCGGCAAAATGAGCGGCGTGATCACGGACGGCGCCGAGATCGCCCGTTTGAAGCTCACGACGCTCACGCCCGCGACGCCCCGCGCCGTACTCGTTGAAGCCTTCAATCGCATCCTGATCACACGCATCACGCTCCCCGGTGTCACCAGCGGCATTCCGACGTTTGTCGAGAAGGACGACCTGCTGCCCTTCGAAGAGGCCAAGCTCTACGGTCACAATGCCATTCACGCCCTGCTGGGCTACCTGGCCCATCGCCGCGGATTGCAGACGATGGATCAGCTCGCGCAGCATCCGGATTTGCTGGCCATCGGCCGGGAAGCCTTCATTTCCGAGTGCGGGCAGGCCCTGTGCCGAAAGTACGCCACTCTGGGCGATCCGCTCTTCTCGCGCCAGGGATTTCGCGCGTACGCGGAGGACCTGCTCGTACGCATGGTCAATCCCAACCTGAACGATTTGGTGGCCCGCGTGATCCGCGACCCCCGGCGAAAGCTGGGCTATCACGATCGCTTGTACGGTACGATGCATCTTGCGTTGACACGAGAAATCACGCCGACGAACATGGCTCGTGGCGCGGCGGCGGCGGTGAGGTCCTTGAGCGAGAGTGAAAAACTTCCCATCACCAGCGAAGCGGAGCTTGGCCGGCTGCTCGAAAGTGTGTGGGGCGACCAACGCGATGCTCTGGCGGCGAAGCTGGTTGAACTGACATGGAGCGCGTTGAACGCTCGCGACTGATTGATGTTATTCCTAAATCAACCGATCCAGCGCCTCGTGCCACAAATCATTCGCATCACCGCCGGATAATGGTGCCAGCACGATCCGGTAGCGGAAACGGCCGGGCTTGATCAAGTAGGGCTCATGAACGCAGGGGGCCCAACTGTTGTCGCCACCGACGCCCATGTGGCGATGATCGAGTGACAGAGTGATCGCGTCGCGCCGCGGCACGTCAATCGTGTGCCGCGCGGCAGCCAGATCTTCCATCGTGCAGCGATGGGCCGTGAACTGAAGCAGGAAATCGGAACACGCCAGCAACCCCCGACCGGCGTCATCGTGCAACGCGACCCAGCGTACATCGCACCGCCCACCGTTTTCCGTCGGGAATATGTAGGGCACAAAAAGATCATCCACGCGCGAGAACCATCGCCCAAGATGCGATGATGCCTTGCGATCCGCATAATTCTCATGCGGCCCACGCCCAAGCCAGGTGCAACGATCGAACGCTCCCGGCACATCACACCGCATCCCGATCCGCGGCAATACCGGCAGCCGCTCGTCGGCCACCACTTCGTTGTCGATAACGATCAGGGAACCCGCAAAACGATACGTGGAACGGGTGGAAAATCCGTATCCCACTTCCGGGCAGAAGACGTCTTGCAGGACGCTGATCGTCGGAACGTCGTCGAGGCGCTCGATCTCGACAGTCTGCTTCTGAATCGCCAGGCGATCCAAACCGGCAGCAAGCCAGCGGGTCTGAAAACTTGACGATCCCCCGCCGATGTCGTTATCCGTGGGGGCACGGAAAAATTGATGACGCGGCGGAGACACCAAAAGCTCGCGACCGGCATCTTTGAAGCTCACGAGCTGGCAGGTTGCCGTGTCGAACAGGCTGGCCGTGTTGCCTGATGTAATGAGCAATCGCGAGCCATCTTTATTGACGGATGGCTTGATCGTCCGTGCGGCAGCGGCGCGGGCCGGCCGCGCAAATAAATCCTTCGGCCACGCGATTTCATCAGTGGCAATCACGAATCCCGCGTCTGCCCAGGGTGTCTTTTCTTTCAATGCGTATTCCACGGTCAGAGTGAACTCTGCCGCGGCATGCGCGGCTTTGAGCGAAGGGAGTGCAATCGTCGCAGTACCTTTTTTTCCAGGTGCAATCGAGGGCAAAACCAACTCGCCATTCGCCACGACCTTGCCGTCCGACAGAATCTTCCACGTGCCCCGAACGTGCGAAAGATCACGAAATTCATAGCGGTTGGCGATTACCAATTTGCCTTTGGACAGATCCCCGGCGCGTGTTGCGATCCGTTGGTATTGGTGCTTTACTTCGAAATACGCGGGATGAAGGGAACGATCCGGCCAGACGATGCCGTTGTTGCAGAACTGCCCGTCGTTTGGTTTGTCGCCGAAGTCGCCGCCGTAGGCCCAATACTCCCGGCCATCCGCGGCCTTCACGCGAATACCTTGATCGGCCCAGTCCCAGATGAATCCGCCCTGCAGGCGTGGGTGCAGCTCCCCCGGATGAAACACCCCGGCCAGTCGGCGTCCCGTGTGCCGGTCCGGCCAGATCAGATCCCAGTATTCATGAAAATTTCCTAGTGCGTTGCCCATTGAGTGAGCGTATTCGCACTCGATCACGGGCCGATGTTCGTTGGGAAGCACGCCGAGACGGTGCATCTCCTCAGGTGGGGCGTACATCGGGCAAAGCACATCCGTCGCCGGGCCGGCCGCCGCGGCTTCATAGTGGACGAGGCGCGTCGGGTCGCGCCGCCGAATCCACGTTGCCATCGCGTCGTGATTGAAGCCGTAACCGCTTTCGTTGCCCAGGCTCCAGAAAATGATGCATGCATGATTCTTGTCGCGTTCGACCATCCGCACCGCGCGATCGAGAAACGCCCCGGACCATGCGGGATCGTTCGCCAGCCGCCCACAGGGATTCATGCCATGCGTTTCGAGATTCGCCTCATCAATCAGGTAGATGCCCCATTCATCGCACAGCTCATACCACCGCGGCTGATTCGGATAATGGCTGGTCCGCACCGCATTGATGTTCGCCTGCTTGAGCAGCTTGAGATCAAGCAGCATCTGCTCCTCGGTGATCGACTTGCCCAGCCGCTCGTCAAACTCATGACGATTGACGCCCGTGAAAATAATCTTCCGCCCGTTGACGCGGATCTCGCCCTCCTTGAGTTCGATCGTGCGGAATCCGACGCGGCAACTCTCCGCATCCAAGACCTTGCCCGCCGGATCGATCAGCGTGATGACGAGCGTGTAAAGATTTGGAAACTCCGCGCACCACGGCTGCACCTGCAGCGCACCGGACTTAACCCTCGATTGGTCCGTGCTGATCCACAGGATGTTACCCACATCCGATTCGAGCGCCGGGCCGATAGGCGCGCCAGCATTATCGTAGAGCTGCGATCGAACACGGTGCTTGACCAGTTCCTCCGGCAGAGCGCCGTGAATGGTCGTCTGGATTTCGAGTGCCCCCTCTGTGCCCTGCCAGGGCGACCGAACCAGATAATCGGCGATATAGATCCGTGGTTTGGAGTAGACGAAGACATCGCGTTGGATGCCGCTGAGCCGCCACATATCCTGGTCTTCGAGATAGCTGCC
>Ga0114951_10002880_pt1 | contig 18731 bp, 23 predicted proteins | sample AM7aDNAmetaG_FD_88677 | JGI IMG/M metagenome (GOLD analysis project Ga0114951, IMG submission 88677) | Freshwater microbial communities from Finland to study Microbial Dark Matter (Phase II) - AM7a DNA metaG | ecosystem: Environmental > Aquatic > Freshwater > Lake | place: Finland: Lake Alinen...
CATCGTTAAGCGGTTTTTGCGGGGGAGCGGTTTCCGGCGGATTTCGCTTGCCAGGCATCCGGTATGGGGCAGCGAGTCGGGCGTTTCGGGGGCAGCCGGACAAGGTCTCAGAGCTTGGATTTGGCACTTACCTGGGTCGAATTGGGCTCATAAAAACTCGTCCTTCCAGAAGGACGACTCAAGGACGAGTTTTTATCTCGGCCAACGCACACCTTTACCCCCACCTGCGGCTAAAATGCGTTGGCCAGAGCCCAATTCGAGCCCGGCTGCCCCCTTGCGAGCGCCGCCCTGGAGGATAGTAATCCGGAAGGGCAAGCGAAGCTCAGTCGGGGGCAGATCGATGGCCTAAATCAGCTATTCTTGATAAAATAGGTACAAGCTTGGTTGAAGATGTACTCCAGTAAACAAAAAAACGCCAATTGGCGGTTTTTTGTTATTTAACGAATAATTGAATCTTGACATTAGAATAAAAGCAATGTATTGTCTACTCAATAATTCTGAGAAAAGATATTGTGCGGGGTGAATTTGGTGGATGCAAAAGAAAAATTAACAAACATGCTGTTGATGCTGGGGAAAACGCCTGGCGAGATAAAGGGCGATTGCATACCTTGGTGCGTAATTGAAGGTATTGCGTATATCACTATATCTTTCATAGAAGGAATCGCGCTAGCCGCTTTTTATAAGGGGAATGCATCGATTCAGTGTCGGCTTCGCGACGAAAATAACAGCACGATCTCCTTTGATGAGATGAACTATCTTTTGGAGGTTTTTAACGAAGCCCCCGAAGAAGTCAAGGAAACCATGATTTTGCTTCTCTTGGGAGACGCGGAAGTGGCTGGACAATTTGTTGCCGCCATCAAAGAGAAATACGGACAAAATTTGACACAATAATGACCGGTCGTGAACTTGGCCGTCATTAAGTGCCAAAAAGTAGTCCATTTTTTTTAGGAAAGCAGCCCTCCGGAGGGGTCTCCTGCAGGCCGGCGGACGCATTAGGGCAGTCCTAGTGATTAGTTTCGTTAAAAATTTATGGAATTGAAAGACTAATGAATCCTGGGTCCTATTGATTTTCCATCGCATAAAAATTTGACAACAATCATAACCGATGGTAACCATTTGGCAGGTGATATTTAATGTCAGAATGGGCTTGGAAGTGTCGTGAAGATGATGAGGAAGAAGAGCGAATGCAAAAACAGTTTGCCAAAGACTTGGAAAAGTCTCGCCAAACAGGATGGTTCCTTGTCAAAAGCAAAGTGATCCAAAGCAAGGAACAGAATAAAAAGAAATATTTCTGTTGCCATGAGGTAAAGATTAAGACACCTTTTATTCAGGTGATGAGCATAGAGGCAGGCAGTCTTGGCGGAGCAGACGCGCTTACTTACTTAGCGGAAGCTTTATGTGAGACCGGGCCGGAGATTGGAAAGTTTGCTCGGGGAGCTGACAGTGTTTGGAGATTAAGTTTAGCTATGGAGTGTGCAGAAAGAAACCATCCTCCGCTGGTTATTTGTAACGCTGCCGAATTTCCCAAATTTTATCCACAATTCATCAAAGCGCCTTCCGCGCCTTACAATGGAAAGATATACGTGCTTACCCTCAAAGCCGAAGATGGCAAAATTGGCAGAGTCTTTTACAACGCATACGAACGGCTTACAGGAAAAGATCCGAAACCTTTTTGTTCGCCAACCTTTCATGGCCCTTTTGAAGGCTTGATGTCAAGTTATGAGAGCAATGAGCTGGTTGTGGCCTTCCATGCAGTAGATATTGAGAAGAAATCATCAAAAGCTCCAAAAAAAACCAAGGCAACAACTGTTAAGAAACCTAAAAATACAACAAAGTAGCACAGAACAAGTGCTACAATTTTTTTTGCGATAAAATTTTACAAAAATGAATTATTTGGTTGAGGACTCGCTAAAAATTTATGTGCCGTACCATTCGCAGATGAAGCGGTTGGGTTTAGATTAAGCCTATTTTTGAGATTTGAACCGGCCCTTATAAATTGCTTCTCCTTGGCAATATTCGAACACGAATTGGCAAATTTTGGTTCCGGGAAAGATCGTGAGGGGGGTCGGGCTTAGGTTGGCAATTTCCAGCACTTCGCGGTTGTTGATGCCGGGCTGCATGAACGGCGCGGATATGTGCACCATTAACCCCAGGCGCGCGAACCGGCTCCGGCCTTCCAGCCAACCGGCGATATTCGGCGCCAAACTGACGTTTTCCACGGTTGTACCCAGCAAAGTTTCTCCGGGCCGCATAGTATAACCGCTTTTATCGATGTCGATCAGCTTGGTCAGGTCGTTATAATCCGCTTTGTCGTCTACCGCGTAAGCGGTTGGTTTCAAAACAAAGATCCGCAAACTGTTACCTAAGGCCAGGTCATATGACGCCGGACCGAGATTTTTGGCTTCAAACGGAGTTATTTTGATATTTCCTTTCTTGATTTCCTCCAAAATTACATCATGCGTTAAGATCATAATAGTAATTACTAATTTTAGTCCATTATACTACAAAGGAAACATATTGGCATAAGCCAAACATAATAATTTAAACGGCGCAGATGTAAAGATAAAGATAAAAGGGTGATGCGGGGTGGGATTTTCGCGGCCCGCCAGCAGATGGGACGGAAAGTCGAACCTCATTATCAAGAAAGTATGCCGGAACTTTTTGGTAGAAACAGTTTTAGTAAACAAAAAACCTTCAATTTGCGGTTTTTGCCTTGCTTCGCCGAAGCTTTGGCGCAGGTGGGTTTTAAAGGGGCATAAATACAGCTGGAAAAAGACCTATGCCCGGTTTAAGGCGGGTACGATGGATTATCGGGTTGAAATAAACTACAATTAATTAATAATTTGATGTTAAAGAATAATTTCATGAATAAAATTTATTTATTGCTTGTCGGCCTGCTTGTTATAATTTTTGCCGGCGGCGCATATACTTATTTTTTATATCAAAATGAATCACAGCCATTAATTTTGCCGCAGGATGCCAATAAGAAGTCGGTTGGAGAAACCGAAAACCTCCCGCCACAGGGTGATGGAGGACAAGAAACCCGAGAAACAAAAAACGCGGGCTTTGTTCCTTTGTTGGTGCCGCCATTGCCGCCTTTTATTTCCTCTTTAAAAAATACGGACGACGTCAAAATAGATTTTCATTATGAGGGAGACTATCCCGAGGAGAGCTGGCAAGAACCGGAATTTTATACTCCCGAGGGCACGGATGAGAAATTTCTGTCCCTATCCAAACTGAAAGACAGGGAAGGCGAATATGCTTACGGCCAGGAATATCATTCGATATTCAGTTCCGAGGGAAGCCATTGGTATGGAGGATCGCCGGTTTATCTGTTGAACAAGGATTCAAAATATTCCGTTGCTTACGCCGGTTTTAAAATCAGCGACCGGGAGCTTATCAGCGAGCTAAAAATGGAATTCGGAATCGATTATAACGCCGATTTAAGCTTGGAAAAATCGAAATCTTCGCCTTTTTCCTCAATTCTTGGAATCGAACCGGCTTATGCCTGCGGCCCCGGATTGTATCTCCGCCCGGTTGGCGACTCCGCTTTGAAATTTGTGGAGGAATCGGGCGGCATAGCATGGTATCGGCTTGAAAAACCAATCGCTCTTTACAACCTCCGTTTAAGCTATTGCGACCAGGATTGTGCTTCTAAGCCCGCTTATTGCACCAACCTCGCCGATGATCCCGCGGAGTGCGATAATTATTCCTGCTGTTTTTTTGACGCGTCAATCCAAACACTGGAGGACGGAAACTTGAGGATGCATGTCCTTTATAAACCTAACGATAAAGAGGGATTTCTCAAGTTTCAAACGGCTATTCTCATTTTAACCGATTCGGCAGGCGCCAATTACCAGGTAAAGATGGGAGAAGATTTTGACCATTATTACCGCGCTTATCTCCACTAATCGATGAGTAAAATATCAATCTTTCTTTTTTTGCTCGCAATTTTAGCCATACCATCGATAAGCGGCGAAATAACGGCTTCTCCAAAAAAAGATTACTCCAGCCCGGCTAGCCCGATGCCGGCGCGGGAGGAAAAAATTACCTTGCCCTCCGATGATTTGCTGCTTGGGCAAAATTTTGTCGTCGGCATCTATGGTACGTCGTTAGACAACGAAACAAAAAAATATCTTTTGCGGATAAAGCCAGCGGGAATTATTCTTTATTCCCGGAACTGCGAGACGCCCAGCCAGCTTAAAAATTTTGTCGCTGAATTGCAGGAGTTCGCCAAAAGTACGTCCGGTTATTATTACTTTATGATGATTGATGAAGAGCCGGGGGGAGCGTCGCGCCTCAATCTCTTTAGAAACGTTTTTGAATTCGGCACGCCCGAATGGGACAAAATAGAACGGGACATAAAAAATATGGCAATGGCGGGAATCAACGTTAATTTGGCGCCGTTGGCTGATTTTCCTTTTAACGAAGACACTTTCATTAAAAAAAGGATTCAAGCTCATACGCCGGAAGCTTTAATTGATTTTAACGCGAAGTTTATCGCCTTATCGCAAAAAAACAACGTTTCCGCGACATTAAAACATTTCCCGGGAATGGGAGTTTTTGTCGATGATCCCCACCAAAAAATTCCATACGTCCGCGCCGGTCAAAAAATCATCGATGAATCGTTGGGAATTTTTAAAGGAGGAATTGATGCCGGTGTTGATTTTGTGATGACCGGGCACGGGGTTTATGACGATATCGACTACGACATTCCGGCGACCCTTTCCGAAAAAATTACGACCGGCATATTGCGGAATACCCTTGGTTTTAAAGGCTTGATCATTACCGATGACCTTTCGGATATGCCCTTTATTGTTGGCAAGGAAATGAATTTAACGGACGCGACCGCGGAATCGCTGGAAGCCGGGCATGATCTCGTGATTTTCTCGCATAACCAGGACAAGGCGGGAGGCGTATACGAAAAATTGCTGCAACGCTTAGGGACCGACCAAGAATTGAGATCCGTCGTCGAGAAAAATTATCGCGATATCATTTCTTTTAAAAATAAGCATCCTTTGTCTTCCGTTCAATAACGGCGCGCTGGCTTAAGCGGTGGTAATTCGCGAGACGGCTGTTTTCCTGTTTTCGAAATGGATTATGTGTTAAGGGGCCGGTAATTGAAAAAAGGCCGCAAAAGAGTTAGTTTTAATAGGTAGTGCGCCAAAAACCAAACCGATGAACAGGCAAAAAGATAAAAAAGAAAACAGGAAGGCGCCCAGCCTTTTTTCGGTAATAAGGCCTTACGGCTGGTTCGTCGCCGGCATTATTGTGTTGACGGTAGCCAGCAGCGCGTTGAGCTTGGTCGTGCCCAAACTGGTCGCGGCGGCGATCGATGCTTATGGCCGGGGAGGATTCGATTTTCGCGTACTGGCGATCGAATTTTCGCTGGTGGCGGTTTTTGTTTTTATCTTCACTTATTTGCAGGGTGTGGTCCAAACCTATGTATCCGAGCTGGTGGCGCGGGATTTGCGGACGCGCCTGATAGAGAAGATCGCGGTTCAAAATTATTCTTTTGTCGAAAGCGTCACTGCGGCGAAGCTTTTGACCAATCTTAGTTCCGACGTCGACGCGGTAAAATCTTTCGTTTCGCTGGTGATCCCATCGCTGGTTTCGTCGGTATTTCTTATTGTGGGTGCCAGCGCGCTGATGCTCGGCATCGATTCCAATTTGACGCTGGCGGTCATTTCGGTGATGCCGTTCATCGGCCTGGCGTTCTGGCTGGTATTGGGGAGGGTGCGCAAATTGTTCACCAAGTCGCAGGAAGCCATCGATTGGCTTAATCGCGTGATCAACGAAAGCATTCTGGGAGCGGCGATCATCAGAATTCTTAATTCTCCGCAATACGAATATGAAAAATTCAGCGCGGCCAACGAGGAGTCAAAGAATATCGGTCTGGCCATTTTGAGATATTTTGCCAGTTTGCTTCCGGTGGTCAATTTTATTGCCAATCTGGCCACGCTGATCATTTTGGGATTGGGAGGACATTTCGTGATCAGCGGTGCGATGAGCTTGGGAAATTTTACGGCGTTCAACAGTTACTTGGGGATACTTATTTTTCCGATCATTATCATCAGCTTCATGAGCACGGCCATTGCCCAGGCCGACGCGTCTTACGCGCGCATACATCAAGTGCTGACGGCTTCCGAGCCCAAAAAGACCGGAACGCTCGCGCCGGTTTTGCGGGGCGATATCGAAGCGGTTAACATTAATTTGGTTTACGGCCAGAAATCGGTGCTCAAAGACGTGAGCGTCAAGATAGGCGCGGGCACCAGAACCGCGATCATCGGTCCGACCGCAGCCGGAAAAACCCAATTGGTATATATATTGGTCGGGTTGTTGGAACCAACGTCGGGTACGGTAAATTACGACGGGAAAAATATCAATGAATACGATAAGGCCGCGCTGCACCGGCAGGTGGGTCTGGTTTTTCAGGACAGCATTATTTTCAATATCAGTTTGCGGGAAAATATCGCTTTTAGCACCGAGATAACCGAGGCAGACATGGAAAAGGCGATAGCGGCCGCGGAACTCGGTGATTTTATCGAGATGCTTCCGGATAAATTGGATACGATCGTATCCGAGCGGGGGACAAGCCTGTCGGGAGGGCAAAAACAGCGTATTATGCTGGCCCGGGCATTGGCACTCAATCCCAAGGTGCTGATACTCGATGATTTTACCGCGCGCGTCGATCCGGACACCGAACAAAAAATATTGAATAATATCCGTACCCAATATTCCGGTCTTACTTTAGTATCGATAACGCAGAAGATCGAGCCGGTGAAAGATTACGATCAGGTTATTCTCTTAATGGAGGGAGAGGTGCTGGCGCGCGGCACGCACGGGCAATTGATGGAAACCTCGCCGGAATACGTCCAAATATATAATTCGCAAAAAAGTATAATGTCGGACTGACATTGAGTCAATATGAATTACGAGCTAAGCGGATCGAAAAACAAAAAACAGAAAGGAGATACGACGCGGGCGTTGAAAAAACTGGCGCCGCTTTTGAATGGAGAAAAACGGAAACTTGCGTTGGCGATCTCTATGGCCATGATCGGGTCGGCGGCTTCTTTGCTTGATCCGATCATCATTGGCCGGGCCGTTGATCTTTACATTAAAAACAAAGATTTTCACGGGGTTTTGATCTCGACGGCAATATTACTGGGAGTGTACTTGGTCGGGCTGGTTGCAAGCTACATTCAAACACTGGCTTTGGGCGGCGTGGGCCGCCGGGTGCTTTTCAGCTTGCGCAACGCGCTTTTTGCCAAATTGCAGGAATTGCCGGCGGCGTTTTTTAACCAGAACAAATCCGGAGATCTGATTTCCCGGATCAACAACGATACCGACAAGCTTAATCAGTTCATCGGTCAGGCGTTGATGCAATTCATGAGAAGTTTGTTCGTCGTAGCGGGTGCCGGAATTTTCCTTTTGTCCTTGAATCCGCGCCTGGGCGCGGCGTCATTGATCCCGGCCGCCGTGGTGCTGCTCGCGACGCGATTACTCGCGCCCTGGGTTGAGGCCGCCAATTTGAAAAGCTTGCAAGCGGTCGGGCAAATGAGCTCGGAGATCCAGGAAAGCCTGGCGAATTTCAAAGTGGTCGCGGCCTTCAACCGTCTTGATTATTTCAAAGACCGGTTCAATGGCGTAAACGTGAAAAATTTTTCCGCCTCGGTTAAAGCGGGGATCGCGAGCAATATTTATGCTCCGATATACGGCGTTGCTTCCACGATGGCGCAGCTGATCATCCTTGGATACGGAACTTATCTCATCACCGCGGGTAACTTTACCATTGGCTTATTGATCGGATATCTGCTGTACGTGGACAATTTTTACCGCCCATTGCGGCAATTAGCCACGGTCTGGCCTTCGATGCAGCTGGCTTTCGCGGCCATCGACCGTATTTCGGAAGTGCTGGCCCTCCGTTCGGACATGGAAATCGTTCAGGATAAATTCGCTGAAGCGAAAACCGATCTGCAGTTGGAATTCCGGGATGTGTCTTTTACTTACCTTGAGGGGAAGACGGTTTTGAGCAAGGTCAATTTGAAACTCCAAAAAGGAAAAACTTACGCGCTGGTTGGTCCGACCGGCGGCGGAAAAACCACTACCGCTTCTCTGATGGCGAGATTGTACGACGCGTCACAAGGCAGTATTTTGTTCGAAGGCCAGGATATCCGTTCCTATTCTCCCGAGGTTCGGTCGCAGAAGATCGGCTTTATCCTGCAGGAGCCGTTTCTGTTCACCGGCACCATCCGCGACAACATCGTTTACGGCAACCGCGATTATTTGAATTGTACCGACGAACAATTGGCCGGGGCTTTGAACAGTTCCGGACTTTCCGGATTGATCGCGCGGTTTGGCCAGGGTTTGAAAACCAACATCGCGTCCGGCGGGGATACGATCAGTCTGGGGCAAAAGCAGCTGATCGCATTCATCCGGGCGGTTTTGCGGAAACCGGATTTGCTGATCCTCGATGAGGCGACGGCCAATATCGATACGGTGACCGAGCAGCTTTTGGAAGAGATAATCAATAAACTGCCCAAAGACACCACCAAAGTCATTATCGCGCATCGCCTAAACACCATCGACAACGCCGATGAGATCTATTTTGTTAATGCCGGAAAGATTGTCCTGGCCGGTTCAATGGAGCAAGCGGTTAAAATGCTTACCGGCCAAAAACGCACCAGCTGAAGCTGTCCGGAACCCGCAATGCCGGCTTTTTTGGCGGTGGAAATTGTTTCCTTCCGGCCGTAATTGATAATTATTCAACCTTACCCGGGGCCTATAGGTCCCGTTTGGTTTGGAAAGGGCGAAGTTGGCCGGCGGAATAGAGCGTAATAAGGCTATTTGGCTCTTGACAAGAATAGTTATGTATGCTATAATTATGGTATACAATTAAGCAAGTACCGTAGAAATTTTGGATTTTAATCGTTGAGCCGCGGTTCGGGCACAGTCCTTAATGATAATCTATCGAAGGACTTCCCGAATCGCCGCTCAACCCGCACTGTCGGGTACCTTGACCGGCGATTTGGCGAGCCGTCTGCGCGGCTCCCTAAATTACCGGTCAACTTGGAAAGCAATTTTTCAATTTAATGTGATGGAAGTCTTTGGTGGCGGTTTGGGGGATTGTCCTTGATAAAGGACTTCCCAAAACGCCACTTAGGGCGATTGTGATCAAGAATCCCAAGGAGGGTGAAAAGGTGAAGTTATTAAAGCCAGTGGATGAGGAGATGTTAAGGGCTATAAAGAACATGGCCCTCATGGCTATGGGAGCCAAAGAGTTGATTAGAAAATACGTGGCAGAGAAAAAACTGTCGGATATTGATAGCCTTCTTTTGACAGAAGGTGATGATTTGGTTGAGAGGCTCAAGCACCTAGCAGAGATGGCGCCATTCTATGACGCCGATGGAGAGGGTACCGATAAAAAGGTGGATTGTCTTCCATCGGGCGGCAGATCTCTGTTATTTGGCCTATTTCAGTAGGCCAGGACAGGGAATTAAGGCAGAGATGTTGCCGGTTAAAGGCAAGCACTGGGTGAGAGCAATTAAGGTTGCCGGAACCCAGTTATTTAGGGCAGCAGGGGAACTTGTTTCTCCCTATGCCATTGCCGATATAGATGGCAACATCCGCATCGGAAACCGCGACCACCTTGATGGCATGCCCGACCTACCGGAAGGGACTTTGCGTGAGCAGAGAGTGCTCGCGAGAGAGGGAATCCGAACGACGATGGGAATTGAGGGCCAATATCCGTTCCGGCCCGTTTCCATTTCCGGTCCGATCGAGGGCTGGAGGAAGGCGCTTGAAAGGATTGATCAAAGACTGAAAGAGAAACGGAATTCCTGAATCATTCCAAATGGAGAGGGAAGGACTCCAAAACTTAAATTTCTTTCGCAAATAAACCTTGTGGGAAAAGCGCGCCGCGCGGCACGAGCCGCCAAAGCGTAATTCCTTCAAGGTTTTTCAATTTTATGGGTCGCAGGCGGTTTTAAGAACCGTTTTTTAGTTACCGCGGACGCCGGGTTTTCGTAGTTAATCTTGACTTTTTATCAAATTAGATTTATTATATGATAAGTTCTTCGAAAGGAGAGATTTGAATGGAAAAAGAAAAATTGGCGAAAGGGACCGTTTCGGTCGATTTGTCGAGGCCCGAGGTAAAGATTTTAAGCGCCTATTTCGGAAAAGGTTTTGGAGCGGGTTCTCTGCCGGTCGACATGGACGGCTCGATTAAGAAAATAATCAAAGCGGCCGAAGACAAGGGCGGAAATGAAACAGCTGCTATGGAATTTAACTTGCTTGACCGAGGCGATCTGGCCGTGGCTATCGGGCTTCCGTTAATTATTAGGGCGGCTGTCAAGGGATTGACCGATCAAGCTTCGATGACCGGTCAGGTTATAGGCAAGGCAAGCGCGTCTCGGATCACTAAGGTAATAATCGGATCGCCTGTCTCTGAGCTCGCGATTATAGTCCTTTGTTGCGAGGACAAATTTTTCTCCGCCGCTATTCCAGCCACGTCGGAAACCAAAGAATTAGCGGCCAAATTGATCCGCGATGCCGTGGCGGATAAATCCAATCCCGACAATGTAGAGGTGGAGATCGATTTAGAGAACGGTATGGGGCTGCCTTGTTTGCAGGCTATCCATGAAGCATGCAAGGTTATGGCCGGCGAACTGTTAAGGATATCCGCTAAACTGGGAACAATGATGAGTCCGGTAAAAATGGTCATCTGCTGAGTTTGCGGAAGTGAAAACAGTGATAGCCGAAATAAAGGATCTGATTAAGGAGCTTCGGGCTCTTGAACGATTCCTAAGACTCGGGATCGAGGCGGGAGTCGAAGCTTGGATGTTTCGCTAAATAGAGCGGAAGAGTGGAGCTTAAGCAAATACAAAAAAACCTTGCGGAACAAACCGCAAGGATTTTTTTTATTCAGGTATTTTTTTTCGAAAGATCCTGGTTTAAAAGAAATAGGCGAGAATACCGAGCAGGCCATGGAGAAGGGCTACGGTGACAGCGGTAAACGCAAGCGTTTTGTGGACGGTGAAAGGGATTTTGGCCAGGTTATGATGGATCAGGTAACCAACCGTGGCCGTTGAAAGTATCAGGATCAAGGCCAAAAGGCCGCCGTAGGCGATCAACGGAATCCCATGGATCGGGAGATAAGCGATATTTTGAAACATATGGATAAATTATTTATCGAAAAATTAATCGGCGGAATTGTCGTAGATCCAATCCGCTTCATTTTTTCTTAAGAGCGTGGCCATAGTTATCAGGTTTTTGGCCAAATCGCGCGCTTCTTTTACAAAGGCTTCTCCGGTAAGCAATTTCTTATCGGCATACGTTCCGGTAAGAATGGATCCCATGGCGTACATATTTGAGTAGGGAGGGAAAACCAGGCCACAGTGGTTGAGGGTCATAAACAGCTGGGAAATGGCCATACTGGCCCCTTCTTCGTGGCCGGTAGCGATGATCCCGGCGGTTTTTCCGGTAAACCGGCGAAGAAATCCGCTGCCCGGAATTTTTTCATCGGCGTTCAGTTCGATAAACTTGGTATGTTTGATATTGAGATTTTTATTTTTGCTGGCGCTTGGGTCGGCCGGTTCCAGGCTTCCGTCCAGACTGATGCAGCGATCGATAAATAAAGCCATCGGCGAAGAAATTTTGAAATAATTCACCGGGGTGGCGAAGACGATGATATCGGCTCCAAGGATTTTGTCGTAAAGGATATTGCTCATGTCATCGCCCGCGGGTGTGCCTTTCGGATAACAGGAACAATAAAAATGGCAGTGGGCGTTGGTTGTCGAGTAGCAGGCTTTACAGGGCTTGATATCGTAATCGCGCAAAGCGATCAGCTCGGTTTTAGACCCGAGTCTTGCCAGCTCTTCGAGAGCGGCCCGAAGCAAAAATTCGGAATTGCTGTTTTCGCCCGCGTTGTCGAATTCGGATCGGCTGGAACCAGAAATTCCCAGCGCGATCATGGGACCGCTTTTTTGCGACCGTGTTTTGGCTTCTTTGATCGTGTTTTCCCGGATTTCCTTAAAGCGGTTAAGGATATGGTCGTCGATCTCCAAGAATTTTTTCAGGAATCCGTCGCTTGTTTTGGCTACCAGAAGAGATTGTCCGCAACCGGGACAGCGCAAAAGATTTTCCGGCTGGGTCGTTTGGCAGTTTTCGCATATTTTCATGCCGTGTTTTGTGATCAGCCGGTTTGTTCCGCTGATCCGTTAATACAATAATAGTTCGCTTTCAGGCGGTTTTCCTTATGGACCGGGCAAGAGTTGCACGGGCATCCGTTGGTTTTAAAAACGCACGGTCCGGTCCCATTGGCGCAAAAAAGGTTTTCGTTTTTTTCTTTGGCACAATCGCCGTAAGAGGGACAAATTTTACACGAACACTTGGCGGAATTATCCCGGTTATTTTCTATTTTCATGATGGGCTTATGGATTTTAATATTACTGGACAATGACTCGGCCTTTCATGCCGGGATGAATGGCGCAAGAATAGTCATATGTTCCTGCCGAGACAAACGTAAAAGAAAAAGTCTCGCCTTTGGACAGGGCTGATGAATTAAAGGTGTCTGATTTGATCTGATGCGGGGCCGGATCTTCATTGGTCCAGACAACGGTCGTGCCGGTTTTTATCGTGAGGGCCGGCGGCTGGAAGGAAAAATTGGCGATGGCGATGGCCGCGGTTTCACCTTGGGTTACGGGTTGGGCAGGTTGTCCGTTGCTTGCGGGCGGGTTGGCGGTGTTTCCTTGAGGTGTTTTTGGATATCCCTGAAAAACATAGTACGCGGTGATCAAGGCAATTACGACCAGGATGGCAATTATGATTTTTTGGTTCATATTTATTGTTCTTGCTTTGCGGCGGAAGAACTCAGTTAAGATTATATGACTGATTATAACATAAGAACAAGGGGCGAACGTAGCTTTGGGGGCGTGTCATTAGCCCTTGACAAATTATATTTAGTTGTGGTATAATATTAGCAATTAAAAAATACCGGACAATTTTCCGGTCAAAGGAATTTGAGGCGAGGAAAATGGAAACGGGAAAGAATGCCAAGAACGCCATGATCGAGGCGTTCAGGAACAGAAACGCTGTATTGACCACAGAGAATCAGAGTCTGCGCGAGGCTCACGCGGCTGTAATAGTACAACGCAATGAAGCCCTGCAGCTGGCTAAGGAAAGGGGCGAGGCGCTCGAAGCGGCCTATGCCAGAATCAAGGAGTCGGAGCAGCACCGGGTCGAGGTCAGGAAGATCTCCAAGCCCGCGGTTGTAGCCAGAGTACACGTGAAACCCGTACCCAAGCCGGAAATGGCCCAGGTGTGGGAGGATCGGAGGCCATTCGGACTTCGCGTCCAAAGCGTGGTGGCTGAGTTCCTCAAGGCTTGGGGAAGAGCTCCTCGCGATCCGCAGCGGATCGCCTGGGACAGGGCCTACCACATTAACGGTGCGTTGCTCGATGGAAAAGCCAAGTATTCTCTCGAAGAGATTATGGCCGCTGTAGAGTGGCTGGAGTTCACCCTGGGGGAGAAGAGGCATTCCGTCGAAGAAACCAGGGAATGGCTCACGATGTTAGTCGAGACCGAGGAAGATGAGCTTTGCCGCAAAGCTGCGTGCGAGCTCGCACTTCTCAATCAAGTATTCTTGCCAGAGCAAGAACAGCAAAAGGCCGATTTCGAAGGGGAGAGGGCGATTGCCGCCTAAACCTCTTTGAAACAAGGCCTTTTTTCTTTGGCTTGGCCGTTTTGACAAAAAAAGTTGGTTGGGGTAAATATTAGTTGTTTTCGAAGAATTTTGTAACTTTAAAATGAGGGTTGAGAAATGGATAAGAAAGATGCGGCCAAAATGATCGTTTTGTATATTTGCCCCAATTGCGCGGCAATATATACGACGCCTAAAACCACTTGCCTTAATAAAAATTGCGCGTTGCAGTTTGATACCGTCGATGAGCCGCGCGGACTGCGGCTGGTTGAAATAACGGTTAAGGCATACCAGGTAATGGTGGATGTGATGGGAAAAGAATTCGTTTTTGTCCATTGCGGGTGTTCGGGCGATCATTGTCCGGACTGCGTAACGACTATTTGAAGGGGTTTATAAAGCCTCTTTTTTGTTGATAAGGCGCTGCCATCGGGTTTGCGAAGATCAAACTCATATGTTATTATCTTGTACATCGTCCATCTTTTTTATAGTGTTCCAAGTTTTAGTTTACAAGCTTATTTACTTATTATCTTGCTGGCTTGTTTGCGCCGAGGTAGCTCAGTTGGCAGAGCGGCGGTATCGTAAACCGCAGGCCGGAGGTTCGACCCCTCTCCTCGGCTCCATTTACCACAAAGTTCGACAGATAGGTTTAGGAGGTTCTGCGCCGGAGGTGTATTTGCCTCGGGAAGAGAACTTTTTTCTCGGCTTCATTAAAATTGTAAGTTTGTCAAACCCGCTCAAAACGGGTTTTTGCTTGACTTTTTTTAATATTTATGTTATTATTTTTGGCAGTACCTCAATTTTTTGGAGAAGGAGGAATGGCGCTGAAGAAAAGAGACGTCTATATTCTGCCCGACGGCAGGGAATTCCATGTTGAAGATTCCAGCCGTCCGGCCGTATTGATCCCGTTCAGCCAAATATTCTGGATGGGTAATAATACCGGAGTGGTTGTAGGCGATCCCGTTGTTATTCCGGATCCAGAATGGTTTCCGGAAATAATAGCGGAGACAATAGAGGGAAAATCCCGTCTTTTGCCCGAAGACCAATGGCCAAGGATTCACGCCGAAATGACGCTGGTCCGCGGGTTGGCGGGCGTGGTTGACTGCACCAAAGAAACGATCGAACAGTACATGAACAGACTTCATGTACTGGGAATAGCGGTTTGACAAAATGAAGGAGAAGGTAGAAATGACAATGGGAATGGGAATGGAAATGCCGGATGAAGAAAAGCCAAAGACAAAGTTTGTTCGCCAGCCTCCGGACGAAGGCATCGCGGAAGCGTTGGCAGCGACACTAATGTCAAAGTATCCCGATCTGGACCTGAGTGGTCAGCGGTTGGGTGGTGCCAGTAAAAATGACAGGCCCTATCTGATCGCAGGAAAGTGGGGCGTGGTCGATTTGACCGAGAGTTTTGGGCACGTTATCGTTCACGGTTTCGTCAACCGACTGATTTTGAACAGCGCGTCCGGGATTTTTGTTCATCTGGTTGGGGCGTTTGGGTTTGTAGAAGCCCAAAATATAGGTTGTGATGACCAAGGTTCCCGTAGCTGGATCGACCTGAATGGCGGTATATTCGAAATCGATCTCCGTGGAAGTTCCACCGAGAGATTGGAGCTGATCCACAGTATTGCCGAACCCGGTTGCCATCCGCCATTGGAAAAAGCGCGGGCCGGAAAGGTAAAAATCAATCCGTTTGACATCAGGTATGTCATTTCGGAAACTCCCGGCGCCTGGCGCAAGGCCATTGCCAATAATTGTCTGGAAATCCAAGATAATCTGAATTTATTCGCCAGGCGGGGGATCAAGGAGTAGCGAGCATAAAGAGGTCAAAACCCTCTTTTTTCTTTTAAAACTACAATATTCCCGTTTGAAATCCGAGTGCTTCACTTTTGGCTTTCTTTGTGGTAATTCTTATGTATGGCAGGGTAAGCGATTCGAGAAAAATGGCTGAATTATCGGAACAAATCGCAGAGCAGCTTGTTAAGCTCCATCAGTTGATGGACTGTCTTTGACTTTTCAGCGAAAAAGTTGAGACTAAGGGAGTTGGAGGAAGAAATGGCGCGTCCCGATTTTTGGGGATTTCCCGACCAGGCGGCCAAGATAAGCGAAGAATATTCCGATCTTAAAAAAGAGGTTGGAGAGCTGGATGACTTGGAGACGGAGCTATCCATAATCACCGAAGGCGGGACGGAAGCCGATCTTGACCAATTCAAAATTAAATTCAAGGGAAAAGAGATCCTTATTTTCCTTAACGGGAAATACGACAAAGAAAACGCTATCCTGACGATTCATTCGGGAGCGGGAGGGTTTGACGCGCAGGATTGGGGTGCGATGCTGTTAAGAATGTACGAACGCTATTGCCAAAGAAAAGGTTATAAATTTTTCGTTCTCCATGAATCTTTCGGCGAAGGGAACGGCCCGGAAGGGAGATCCGGGATAAAGGAAGCGACGGTTTTGATAAAAGGGCCAATGATTTTTGGTTTATTGAAGAAAGAGAATGGCGTGCACCGTTTGGTACGGATGTCGCCGTTTTCCGCCAAACAGTTGAGGCATACGTCGTTCGCGCTGGTTGAGGTTTTGCCGGAATTTCCGAAAAATCATTTAAAAGAAATGGTTTTGAATCCCGAGGATTTGAGGCTGGAATTTTACGGCTCATCGGGACCGGGCGGACAGTACGTGAACAAGCGGGAATCGGCGGTGCGGGTGATCCATATTCCTACCGGTATTTCCGCTACTTGCCAGGTTGAGCGGCTTCAGGGCCAGAACAAGGAAAGGGCGATCGAACTTTTGAAAATGAAATTGTTCAACTTGATGGAGGAATCCCAGCTTAAAGAACTTTCAAAGATCAAAGGAGACCGCGTATCGGCCAGCTGGGGGAACCAGATCCGCTCCTACGTTCTTGACCCTTACAAACTGGCCAAGGACCTCCGGACGGACGTGGAGACGAGCAGTGTCCAGGATGTGCTTGACGGAGATTTGGATGAATTCATTGAAGCCGAGATAAAAATAAAGCAATAAACGTATTGTAGGCAATCTTTAGGCGGCAGGTCTAACAGACAAAAAGTTCCACATGATCAGATTTAACGACATTACCAAGATTTACCAGGCGAAAGCCGCGGGCCACAAGCGCGTGGTGGCTTTGGATGGGGTATCTTTCGGGGTGGAAAAGGGGGAGTTTGTTTCCGTCGTCGGCCGTTCCGGGGCGGGGAAAACCACGCTTTTCAAGCTTTTGCTGATGGAAGAAAAACCGACCACCGGCAGTGTTTTATATAAAGACCAGAATATTTACAAATTTAAATCAAAACATATCAATAATCTTAGGCGCAGTATCGGGGCGGTTTTCCAGGATTACAAGCTGTTGCCGAATATGACCGTTACCGAGAATATTGCGTACGTGATGAAAGTGATCGGCGCGACCGATATGGAAATCGCCCGGGATGTCCCCAGGATCTTAGAGATAGTGGAGCTTGAAGAGAGAGGCCAGAACTTCCCGGAGGAGCTTTCCGGCGGTGAATGCCAAAGGGCGGCTATCGCGCGCGCCCTTATCCACCGGCCCGAAGTGGTGTTGGCCGACGAACCGACAGGTAACCTCGATCCTTACCACACGTTGGACATTCTGAAGCTGTTGCTTAAGATAAACGAGATGGGCACGACGGTTATTCTCGCGTCCCATAATCGCGAAATAATCAATAAGCTGAAAAAAAGGGTAGTGACTTTGGATAAAGGCAAGATCATCCGCGATGAAGCAAGGGGAAGATTTTCACTCTAAATTAAAAATGTATTGTTTTTTAAACTTTAATTTTTTTTTATGTTTACTTTACTTAAAAGAATAATCGGTTTGGGATGGCAGAACTTGGTTCGCGACGGAGGCATTGCCGTGGCCAATATTTTTATCATGATGATACCGATTTTTTTGGTTTCTTCGATTTTTTTATTGAAGGATGTGAGCCGCTACATGATTGATGCTCTTCAAGCCAAGGCGGACATTTCGGTTTATTTCAACGAAAACACCAACGAAGACGATATTTTAAGGATCAAGCAGGCGATAGTCGCGATACCGCAAGTGAACGAAGTGAAGTATGTTTCCAAAGACCAGGCTTTGGCCGATTTTACCGAGCGGCACAAGGATAGTGCTACATTGATGGAATCGCTACAGCAAGTGAACGGCAATCCTTTTTTGGCTTCCCTGAACATTACCGCCAAGGGTATGAGCGAGTATGACCAAGTAGCCCAGTTTTTGAACCAGGATCAATATAAGGCCATGGTCAATAAAGTGAATTACAACGAAAAGAAAAGCGTGATCGAAAAGATCTTTTTCCTTACTGCCGGGGCCAGCAAAGCCGGGCTTATTCTGGCCGGGATCCTGGGATTCGTTTCGATCCTGGTGACGTTTAACACGATTCGTATGGCGATCATCAACCGTAAAAAAGAGATAGCGATCCAGCGCCTGGTTGGAGCGTCGCGCGTGTTTATCCGCGGCCAGTTTTTTGTCGAAGGCTTGATCTTTGGCCTTCTGGCAGCCATTTTCTGTTTTTTGATAACGGCCGGGGTTTGCTGGTATGCCAACTCGTCGCTCGAAGCATTGATGCCGGGTTTGAGTCTTTGGAATAATCTCATGGCCAGTGTCGGAACGATGTTTTTACTTCAGTTTGCCACCGGTACCGTTTTGGGTATTATTTCAAGCATGATCGCCACCACAAGATATCTGAAGGCGTAACCTTGATTATTTCTTATTTTAAGCTAAGATTATCGCGTGCTTTTAAGAAATCTTTCGTAGCCCTAAGGCGTTGGCCGAGGGTTTCTCGTTTTTCATTGCGGGATCGTCTAACGGTAGGACGCATCCCTCTGGAGGATGTTATCTAGGTTCGAATCCTAGTCCCGCAGCCCTCGATGGAATCGCAAACTAACGGATTTACGGAAAACGGGCGCAAGCTCGTTTTTTCGGCGGGAAAATTCGCCGCGCTTCGCGCGGGTGTTCGGCGGGAGGATGTTTCGGCGGGAAATGCGGATTGCCCCTTATTTTCAAGGCAAAACA
>Ga0114951_10002881_pt1 | contig 18727 bp, 16 predicted proteins | sample AM7aDNAmetaG_FD_88677 | JGI IMG/M metagenome (GOLD analysis project Ga0114951, IMG submission 88677) | Freshwater microbial communities from Finland to study Microbial Dark Matter (Phase II) - AM7a DNA metaG | ecosystem: Environmental > Aquatic > Freshwater > Lake | place: Finland: Lake Alinen...
GGTTACGGTTCCGTCAGCCGCGAGTTGTATAGTGATAACGTTTTCATCCCCTCCCTTGGCCGCTTCTGAGGCTTTCGGAAGATTGACCTGGATCTGGGACTGCACCAGGAACGGCGTTATCACCATGAAAATAATAAGCAGGATAAGCGACACATCAATAAGCGGGATCATATTGATGTCGGCAATGATGCCTTTTTTTACCGTGTGTATGCGCATAGGTATTGTTTTAGATAACGCCGGTTAATTCTCTGGAGGAGGTTTTGTCTATCAACTGTTCGCTGATCCAGTTCATCTCACTGGCGAAGTCGTTGGCCTTATGGACAAAATAATTGTACGCGACGATGGCCGGAATGGCCACAAAGAGGCCCGCCGCGGTGTTAACCAGAGCTTCAGCTATGCCCATCGCAACTACCGAAGGCCCGGCGCCGGCATACATCGAAAGGTCCCTGAACGCCCTGATGACTCCCACCACGGTACCGAACAATCCTATAAAGGGACTGATGCTGCCTATTGTGGCTATTGCCGTAAGGCTCTTGTTGAGGTGCGAACCATGCCACTCTATGGCTTTTTCGGCCAACTCACGCTTTTCAAGCGGGCTGCCGTAGTGAGTGAGAACTTTGTGCAGGATGTCAGCGGCGGGGCTTTTGGCCTTGGCACAGAGTTCAGCGATATGGCGGTTTTCCCCGCTTTTGATCAGCAGATGAACTTTGTGCAGCAGGTCTTCCATGCCTTTAAAGGTCTTTTTGTAGGTTGACCAGCGCTCCCAGATCAAGGCAATAGAATAGACAGACAAGCCCGCGAGAAGAAAAAGGATGGGACCGCCTGCCACGATGAGCTGTTTAAAGGTGATATTCATTGTAGTTCTCCGTGCGAAATCAAGCAAATCAGCCGACAGGCATATTATAGCAATTGCCGAAGTGGAGAATAGCGAAATAGTGGGAGGATTGGCAGTTTGGACGCAAAGCAGTTTAGCAGCTTAGACGCAAAGCGATATAGCAATTTAGCTAAATTGCTGTACATCTAAATTGCTTTGCCTCTGGACTGCTTTACCTCTAGATCGCTGTGCCTCTGATCTTAGGTCTTTTTAAAGGCGTATTTGAGGCGCGACTCCAGGTTGTCGAAGTAGCCGGAGAGAATCCCGATCTTGGCTTGTATAACCCCGTAGGTTTCTTCCTGCTCTCGGGTTTTGCTCGCAGATAACGATTCAAATTCTTTTATCTTGCTCAGAGCCTCGGAAAGGGCTAAGTTAAGACGGTCAAGTTCCTGTTGTTTCCACTTGACTTCTCCTTTAAGCTTGCCGATCTCTTCGCAAAACCGCGTGTTCTGCGTTTCATAGTCCCGCCGTTCATCCAGCATTATATGTTGAAATTCTTCATTTTTACCCAGAAGCGACTGGATGCTGTCGGACATGGTCTTGATGGCCATTTCTTTTTCCTCCAGCTCTGACTTCAACGCCTTTATTTCGTCGCCGATTTTATCGCGTTCTCTGGCTGTTTTCTCAATCAGGCCGCGTTTTGAATCTTCATAGGTGTCAACCATGTTCTGAATCTGGCCTCTGAGCCGCAGGATCTCCTCGCTTTTCTCTGCGACTCCCTGGGCGGCTTCAAAAAGTTTCTCGTCAGACCGTTTTTTAACGGTTTTGTAGAGGTGTTCCCAGGAAGGGTGCTCCCTCTGCGCCGCCTGAGCCGCGGAGGTCCGCTTCAGCTTTTCCGTGAGGGCTTGAGCCTCTGCGGTCTTTTTTTTAAGTTCTTCCTCAAAATTCTTTTTTTCGCGCGAATATCCGCGCCTCATTTCCTTAACTTCGTTTTCCAACTGGGAGTTTTTTAAAATTGCCTTTTCAAGCAGGGACCTGACAGCTTTGTCCTCCGCGGCTTCACGGGGCGGAGTAGGCTTAGCCCTGACCGGAGACTGGACCGGGGATTGGAGCAGGGTCTGGAAAGCGTCGTCAAGATACGCGTCCCGCCACTGGCCCAGCGTAGCTTCCGTGCACACGAGCGTGTTCCGGCTGAACTCGGGCAGTTGGGCGATGTCGTTGGGATAAAATGGGCCTTTGATGCTTCGTTTGATAAAAGCGAAATAGCGTGAAATTGGTTCGTTCATACACAATAATGATAGCAGTCGGGTGTTACAAAGAGATTGCGGAGTTGGGAATAGTCGAGGGAGAAATAGTGCAGCGGCAAATTGTGAAATGGCGAAACAGGGGTGGAGTTTACTAACTTTCTGACCTCACTGTTTTCCTGTTTTGCTGATAGTTGCTGCTCGTAAATTTTTAGCGATATTCCTACGGTTTACCGGGCTGATCACCCCCCGCTCTGTAACTATGGCTGTTATCAGGCTGACGGGTGTGACATCAAAACCGGGATGCCTGGCCTTAACCCCCTTAGGGGCCACAAGACGGCCGTTTATAAAAGTCACTTCCTCGGAGGAGCGCTCTTCTATCTCAATCTCCTTCCCGGTTTTAAGTTCGGTGTCTATTGTCGGAGTAGGGGCGACGACATAAAAAGGTATTTTGTGGTATCTGGCCAGCACGGCCAGAGCGTAGGTGCCTATTTTATTTGCGGTATCGCCGTTGGCTGCTATCCTGTCCGCGCCCACTATCACGGCATTAACGCCGGCTGTTTTCATGAGGTGGGCCGCCATGTTGTCGGTGATCAGTTCGGATGGGACACGGCTTTGCTGCAGTTCCCAGATCGTGAGCCGGGCGCCCTGGAGATAAGGCCTTGTCTCGCAGGAATAGGCGTGCCTTATTTTTCTGCGGGTGCTTGCCTCGGTTATAACTCCTACCGCCGTGCCTATGCCCATGGTGGCCAGGGCGCCGGCATTGCAATGTGTGAGGACTATGGAGTTATTATTAAGAAGGCCGGCGCCGAGCGCGCCCATACTGGCGCAGGCTGCTCGGTCTTCTTCGGTGATTTTCGCCGCTTCCCTGTGAAGCGCGCGAAGCAGAGCTTCATATTTTGCCGGCGAAAATTCTTTCTGCGCCGCGATAAATCCCGCGGCCTTTTCAGCCATGCGGTCCGCGGCATAGAAGAGAGCCAGGGCCGTTGGCCGGGCCGCTTTTATAACGCGCGCTGCGCTTTCCAAGAGGCGGAGCGTTTCTTTCCAGGAAGAGGGGTGGCGCGATTTCAGTTCCAGCGGGAATCCCCAGGCGGCGGCGCAGCCGATAAGCGGCGCGCCCCGCAGGACCATGTCTTTTATCGCTTTAGCCGTGCCGGCGGCGTCGCGGACAGTCAGATAAGTGATTTTATGGGGAAGAAGGCGCTGGTCTAAAATTTTTAATTTTCCATTCTTAAAAATAAGGCGGGGCGGTATCATAAGGGGAAGTGATTAGTGGGTAGTGGTGAGTGATTAGTGACTAGCGGTTATTGAGGTAGTTCCTGTCTAAACACTAACCACTAGTCACTAACCACTGTCGTTATGGGATGGAATCCAGAAGGTTTTTAAGTTCTTCCTCGGTCTTGCCGGTTATTTCTACGGTTTTTTCTCTGCCCTTGGCGCCCCGTATTATGTTGACCATTTTTATGGGCACTTCAAAGAATTCCGACAGGTAGTCGCGGAGCATATTGTTTATCTGGAGGTCCGCCGATGAGGCGCAGATCCTGACGCGCAGGACGCTCCCTATTCTGGAGACCACTTCGTTGTCTTCGCAGTTAGGTATCACTCTGACTTTAACGATCATTGACCCTCCCGTATTGTGGTGCTAAGCAAATAACATGCTGCCTATTCTGGGCAGGTTGGCCCCTTCCCGGACCGCTGTTTCAAAATCTCCGCTCATTCCGAGCGAAAGATAGTTCTTAAAACCGTAAGCGTTCGTCGCGCCTGGAAAATCCCTGTCAAAGATGCGTTTCACTTCTCTGAATACCGGTCCTAAGGTTTCCGGTTCGGGGACGTTGGGCGCTATAGCCATGTAGCCCGAAGGACAAACAAAAGGAAGCTTTCGTATTTCTTCCAGGAGCCTGGGAGCTTCGTCCGGGGCTATTCCGCCCTGCGTATCCGAGGCGGCGAGCTTCAGCTGGATAAGAATCGGCATTTTTTTGCCCTTCAGACCCGCATACTTGCTGATATGGCTCGCAAGTCTAAGGCTGTCCACCGAGTCTATCCAATCAAACAGTGCCACTGCGTCGGCGGCTTTGTTGGTCTGGAGATGGCCAATAAAATGAAGTTGGACTTTCGATCTTGCCGCTGCTAGTTCCCCTTTCTCCCATCTTTTTATGGCGTCTTGTACTTTGTTCTCGCCGGCGGCTCGTATATTTCCGCTTTCCACCAGATATTTAACCTCGCCCGGGTCAGCGTATTTTGTTACTGCCAAAAGATCAACTTCCGCGGCGGTCCGGCCGCTTTTAAAACAGGAAGCGGCTATTTTCTCAGTTATTAATTGGAAATTTTTTAGAAGTTTTCCTTTTCTCGCGGATTCGGTCCCTAGCATCAATATTTATATTTTAGCAAAAAAACGCTTGTTTTCATAGCGGAAAAATTGGTAAATGGGCGCTTTGTGGCGGCATCGTGCTCTATTCACGGCCCCTTAAAATTGATAGATTTTAGTTGCCGCTTACGATATGAAATACCACCCCGGTTTCTGGATTTTGGCCGTCTCGGAAGGGATTATGACCGCCGGCTACGCTATTTCCTTCCCTTTTTTGGCTATCTACCTCAGCAGCCAACGCGGCGTGCCAATGGCCTGGGTGGGCATATTCCTTTCGTGCTCCATGCTGGTAAGTTCCAGCGCGCAGTTTATCGGCGGAGAGATCTCCGACGCCATCGGGCGGCGTAAGGTTATGGTGGTTTCTCTTGCGTTGCGGTCGGTGCTTATAGCGGTTATAGCCTGGATAGTGTACACCGGAGCAGGGTTGTGGGCTATTTTTCTGTTCCACCCCCTGGGTATGTTTATCGGTTCTTTCTTTCATCCAGCCGCCAGATCCTGGGTGGCGGATTTCGTAGGGCCGTCGCGCAGGATGAAGGCCTACGGATTCCTGCGCATGGGTTCGAACGCGGGCTGGGCTCTGGGGCCGGCGTTGGGCGGGTTTCTGGCGAAAAGTTCCTACTCCATAATGTTCTTTGTGACGGCCGCTGTTTACGCGGGTTGTACGGTTGTGGTCGCCATATCTGTGAAGGACGCTCCGGGGGCCGCCAGCGGTAAGTTCGCCGCCCCGAGTTTGCGCGCCGGTGTTTCTACTTTAAAGAACGTCCGCTTCCTGCGGTTCTGTGTTTTTACTCTCATCATGTGCGCCGTAATGAGCCAGCTTGTGGTTTCCAGTTCACTCTATTCCAAGAATTATCTGGGTTTTTCTGAGGCGCAGATAGGTCTTCTCTTTTCTGTTAACGGCCTGATGGTGGTGCTGGCGCAGTACTTTATTACGCGTGCCCTCGAATGCCGCCGTATAACGGCAGGGCTTGCCGCGGGGGCCATGTTGTATGGGGCGGGTTATCTGGCTTTCGGTTACTCAACGGTTTTTTACGCCGCGGCGGCGGCTATCGTAGTTGTTACGCTTGGAGAATTAGCGGTTTCGCCGGGACTTCAGGCGCTGGGTGCTAATATGGCTCCGCGCGGTGAAAAAGGGCGTTATCTGGGCGTGCAGGGGGTTTTTCAGCAGGTGGGAAGTTCGGTCGGAATTCTGGTCGGTTCGAACGCTATAGGCGCGATAAGCCCGATGTTTCAGCAGGGTCCGTGGTTTATAGTTGCTGCCGCAGCGGTAGTTGCTTCTCTGGGTTTCTCAAGCCTGGGGCGGCGGCTGACGCCGGAGCAGGACGGATTAAGGAATCCCGAAGCCCCCACCTCCCCCCTGGAATCGCCAGAGACAGTTTAGGAGTGGGTAACGCCTGACTGGTTGGCTTTGGCTTGAGAGCCGCATGGCGTATGGCTCCCAGACCCTGGTCTTAAAACCCTCCGATTGGAGCGCGCAGAAAACCTGTCGTCACCCCTCCAGAAAACTTACGCGCTTAATGGTCGTTTAGCGTCATCCACTTTCTGTCAGGATCTCCCAATATCAATAAAAACCCCCGGCCTTTGGGACCGGGGGTTTTTGCTGCCTAAGGCTTATTGCCTATGGCGTATGGCGTCGTTTAATACATGTCTCCGCCGCCGCCCATTCCGCCCATCCCGCCTCCGCCCATCGCGGGCATCTTTTCTTTCCTTTCGGGGATGTCGGCGACCAGCGCTTCGGTGGTCAGGAGCGTGCTGGCTATTGAAGCCGCGTTCTCAAGAGCGGTGCGGGTCACTTTGCAGGGATCCACAATTCCGGCCTTGATCATGTCGACGTATTCCAGCTTGTCGGCGTCAAAGCCGATCTCGACAGGGGAGTTCTTGATCCTTTCGATCACGATGGAACCGTCCATGCCGGCGTTCTCCGCGATTATGCGCAGGGGCGCGTAGATGGCCTTGCGCACGATGTTGATGCCGGTGGCTTCATCTTCGTTCGCGGGCTTGATCTTATCCAGAGCTTTGGAGGCGCGGATGATGGCGGTGCCGCCGCCGGGAAGCAGGCCTTCCTGCACGCCCGCTTTGGTAGCGTTCCTGGCGTCCTCAACCTTGGATTTCTTGGCCTTCATTTCGGTCTCGGTGGCCGCTCCGACCCTGATGACGGCTACGCCGCCGGAGAGCTTGGCGAGTCTTTCCTCAAGCTTTTCCTTGTCGTAGTCGGAGGTCGTGTCGTCGATCTGCTTGCGGATCTGGGCAGTGCGCTTCTTGATCTCGTTTTTGTCGCCGGCGCCGTCTACGATGGTCGTGTTTTCCTTATCGATGACGATGCGCTTGGCTTTGCCCAGCTGTTCCAGTGTGGATTTATCGAGTTTCATGCCGCGATCTTCGCTGATGACTTCGCCGCCGGTGAGGATGGCGATGTCTTCCAGCATTTCTTTGCGTCTGTCGCCAAAGCCCGGGGCTTTTACGGCGCAGCCTTTAAGCGTGCCGCGCAGCTTGTTGACGACCAGCGTCGCCATGGCTTCACCCTCGAGGTCTTCAGCGACGATGAGGAACTGTTTGCCGGTCTGGACTATCTTTTCAAGTACGGGCAGAAGTTCGGTCATGGCTGAGATCTTCTTGTCGGTTATAACGATGTAGGCGTCTTCAAGTACGCACTCCATCCTTTCCGGATCGGTGACAAAATACGGGGAGACGTAGCCGCGGTCGAACTGCATGCCTTCCACAACTTCCAGTTCTGTTTCAGAGGATTTGCCCTCTTCGACGGTGATCACGCCTTCATGGCCGACTTTTTCCATTGCCTGCGCTATCAGGTCGCCTATGACGCGGTCATTGGCCGAGATGGTCGCTATCTGAGCCTTCTCTTCTTTGGTTTTGACCGGCTTTGCCATTTTCTTAAGTTCTTCCACCATGGCCTGCACGGCCTTATCTATTCCTTTCTTAAGGTATATGGAATTGGCACCGGCGGTGACATTTTTCAGTCCCTCGGTAAAGATCGCCTGGGTCAATACTGTCGCAGTGGTGGTGCCGTCGCCCGCTACGTCATTTGTCTTGGATGCGGCTTCACGCACGAGCTGAGCGCCCATGTCCTCGAAGTTGTCTTCAAGTTCTATTTCTTTGGCGATGGTCACGCCGTCGTCAATGATGGTCGGAGAACCGAATTTCTTTGAGAGTATGACCGATTTGCCCTTCGGGCCGAGGGTCACTTTTACGGCGTTGGCCAGCTTGTCCACGCCGGCCTTGAGGCGCATTCTGCCTTCTTCCGAATAAATTACCTGTTTAGCCATTGTTGTTTCCTCCTTTTAAATTATCTGATTATGCCGAGGACGTCTTCTTCCCTCATTATAAGGTAATCCTCGTCGTTGATCTTGATCTCAGTGCCTGAGTACTTGCCGTAGAGCACCTTATCGCCTACTTTAAGTTCCATGGCGATGAGTTTCCCGTCTTCCGTGGTCTTGCCTTTTCCGGCCGCCACTATCTCCCCTTCCTGAGGTTTTTCTTTGACGGTTTCGGGGATGATGATTCCCCCTTTTCTGACTTCTTTGGCTTCCAGGGGTTTTACGATGACCCGGTCCCCAAGAGGCTGTATTTTTATTTTGGTCGCTGTTTCTGCCATATTGGTGTGTCCTCCTTAGTGGATTTACAAAACGATTATTAGCACTTCAACCTTCTAATTGCTAATTTTAGCAAAAGTGTTTCCGGGTGTCAATAGCACTCTTTATCAGAGATTGCCAATTTAGATTGCGCGCGCGGCAGTCCAGCTGAGTCGGTTCTTATTTCTTGATAAAAAACCGGAATTTGCTGCAGCCCGCTTCTATTATATCGTCATCCTGGAGAAAGATCTTTTCATTAAGAGGGTTGCCGTTATGTCTGGCATAACCTTCCTTTATCGGGACAAGGTAGTAGCCTTCCGGACGCATAGTTATGACCATCGCGACGGCCGGGCCGGTTTTGAAGATGCCGGAGCCCTGATATTTGATATTAGCCTGGGCGCTTTTACCTATATAGGTTGCGAGATCCGTGAGTTCGTACTCCGTTTTGGCTTCGCAGGCCCCTTCAAGAACTTCAAGCCCGCCCTTAACCCGGGCCTTCTGCGGAGGCAATTCCGGTTCCGTCCTGATTTCCGGTGCTTGGGAATCGTCGCCGCCCGCGGCATTTCGCGCCGGAGAGTCTTCTGTGAACACAAGGGAATACTTAACTATGCCCACGCTGTCGCTGTTGTGGAGTCCGGCTTTAAGGATCTTCTTGCCGTTAACGAATGTGCCGTTGGTAGAACTCAGATCTTCCGCGAACCAGGTTCCTCCGGCCTCATAGATCTTGCAGTGGTAGCTGGAAACCGTGGCGTTCTCAAGGACGATGTCGTTGTCCGGTTTGCGGCCTACGGTGAAACCGCTCTTGTCCAGTTCTATCTCTTTAATAACAGAGGCTTCAAATTTGAGAAGTAATTTAGGCATACGATTTTTTAAAAATGTCTCCCAGAGTCTCCATCAGGGTCTTTTTTTTGAGAAACCCTATCAGGACGGTGACATTATCCGGCCCTCCATTATCGTTAGCGGTCTTTACCAGAAGTTCGCAGGCTTTCTGCCCGTTCTCATTGCTCTTTAGAATAGCGGCGATCTGGTCCACCGTGACAGCCTTGAACAGGCCGTCGGTGCAGAGCAGAAAACGGTCGTTTTCCATCACCGGAATTTCCTTCAGATCTATCAGCGGGGTCTTCTGGGCGCCGAGCGCGCGCGTGAGGATGTTCTGAAGCGGGGATTTGTCCGCCTGCTCCTGTGTGAACAGTCCCTGGCGCACATGTTCCATTACCAGGGAGTGGTCCTCCGTGATTTGCTGCAGAACGCCGTCGCGGAAAAGATAGACGCGGGAATCGCCGATGTGGGCTATAATGATCCTGTTGCTGTTCAGGAGTATGGCGCTCAGGGTCGTCCCCATGCCTTTTTTTTCGGGGACGGAATTTCCGGCTTCGTAAATTACGCTGTTTGCAAGCTGTACGGCAAAGCCAAGCTGGTTGGTTTCAAGGGAGTATTTGTCGTCGTAAGCTCCGGGTTTAAGGCCGGTGCGCTGCATGGACTCCAATTTGTCGCGGGTAACATTTACAGCCATGGCTGAGGCCACCTCGCCGGAACTGTGTCCCCCCATGCCGTCAGCCACTATTGCCAGGTTCATGGCCGGGTCGGCCAGGGCGCAGTCTTCGTTGTTGCTGCGCATTTTTCCGGTATCCGACAGAAAAGCCAATTCCATCTTTAATCTCATTTTCTTTCTTCCTCCGGGTAGATCAGCGGGAGCGTCTTTTCAAAATCAGGACCGCTCATTGTAAGCGGAGCCGGCTTCGGCGCCGGCTGTGGGGCGGCCTGCGGCCGGGGCGGAGCCACGGTGTTCAGCTTCTCCGGCTCTTTTTGCGAGACGGGAAGGACGGCTGACGGCGGATTACGTTCCAGTTTATTTAGCCCCTGGTCTGAAGAAACCGGCCGGGCCGCCGCCGGTTCAGGTTTGGGAACCGGAACTTTGAGCGGCTGGAGTTCCATCTTCAGGGTCTGCGCAGCCCCAAGTTCCTTTTCTATCGCGGCCGGGGGCGGCGTCTTTTGCTGCGGCGCGGCTGAACCCGGTTTGGGCTGGGCAGGGGCTGCGGGCTGAAGCCGGGATCCGGTCAACGGTATTTGGGGCGCCGGCTTAGTGAGTGTGATCGGGGCAGTCAAAACTTTTCGCTCCGGCTTTGGAGCTTCTGCGGCCGCGGGCGCAGAGGTGATCAGCAGACGCCTTATGTCTGCCGCCATTTCGGCGCCAGTCTGGTATCTTTCATCCGGGTTTTTCTTAAGCGCTTTATCAAGTATCGGCGCGATCCCTTTGGGCAGGTCCGGCCTTATCAGCATGGGGTCTGGGCAGGGGTCCGAGCTTATCTGAAAGAAAAGAGTCCCAATTGCCTCTCCTCCCTTCCATGGGCGTTCTCCGGTAAGAAGTTCATACATTGTAACACCAAGCGAGAAGAGGTCCGCCCTCCCATCTACTTTTTTTCCGGAAATTTGCTCCGGGCTCATGTAGTACGGTGTGCCGAGCACGGTTCCCGTGGCGGTCTTGGAGGAAGCCTGAATGCGGGCTATGCCGAAGTCGGCCACACGCAGTGCTCCGTCCTCAAGCAGCATTATGTTGGCCGGTTTTATGTCGCGGTGTATGACGCCGTTCTTGTGGGCGTAATCGAGGGCTTCGGCGGCTGTGGCCATATAATCCAGCACTTTTTTTACCGGCAGCAGATTGTCTTTAGAGGCCCATTTTTTTAGATCCTCGCCTTTTAAAAGCTCCATGGCCATGTAGGCGATATCCTGTTCTTCTCCGGCGTCATAAATTTTCACGATGTTCGGGTGGGAGAGATTTCCAGCCGCCTGGGCTTCGCGGAAAAACCGGTCCTTCATTTCTTTCAGCGTTCCCTCTTCAGTCCCCTCCTCGAAACGCAGCGTTTTAATAGCTACGGTCCTGTTGATCTTAGGATCGCGTCCCAGATAAACTATGCCCATGGCGCCTTTCCCAAGTTCCTTTGTGATCTCATAGCGGCCGAGCGTCGGGGTTGTAGAGGATCCGGCAACCAGCATCGTGGAGTCGCTGGTCTTGCCGACACCGCCTCCGAAGACCGCGCCGTCCGAGGCTTTGGTAAGCATTTTAATCTTGCTCTGGATGTCTTTGTAAGCGGGGTCCTTGGCCGCTATGTGCCCGTATACGGCGACGGCTTTATTAAACTGGCGCTTTCTCTCAAAATCCAGGGCCAGATTGTAGAGCAGTTCCTTCATCGCGCCGTCCACGGGGCAGTTTCTGAACTTCTCAAAGGAAAGGTCCAGCATGCCCTGTCCCTGGAAAGAGAGGCCCAGCATCTTATTGGTCTCTATGGCGGAAACCTCTATAAGTTCTTTTTTCTTTTCTGTGGAAAAAAAGCGTTTTGTGACTATAAAAATGTATCCGGCGATCAGCAGGAAAGAAGGATATGCCGTTTTAACCCAGAGACCTTTGTGCGTGAACAGGTAGATGCCCGCGCCGCTTAAGCCGGCCAGCGCCAGGGCCGCCAGAACCGCGCCCAGACCGGCTCTGAGACGCGGCAGCAGAAAAGTGATGAAGAGCCCGGTGAAGATAATAAGTCCCAGTTCCGCCTTGGCCGCCCAATCGGGCTTTACTATGAAATGACCGTGCAGTATGTTTTCCGTTACATTTGCCGAGAATTCCACGGCCGGAAGATTTTTTTCCACCGGCGTCACGTAAAGGCTGCCGATTCCCTGTGCGGTAAGGCCGATGAGAACGATCTTATTCTTAAAAGCTTCTGGGACAATCTTGCCGTTCAGCACGTCGTAAAAGGAATAATACTTGAATGACGATTTGCTTTTATTGAATGCGACCAGCATTGATGAGGAATAATCCAGCGCGATCTTTCGGTTGCCCAGCGAAAGCAGGCGTCCCGGGGTTATAAGGGCGTCGGAGGGGTTAAGTTTTAAATATGTCCTGGCCAGCTCTTCCGCGAATGACGGGTAAAAACTCTGGTTATAGGCCAGCAGGGGATACTCCTTCCTGACAGTTCCGTCGCTGTCGTTAAAGATATTTACGTGGCCTATCCCCGCCGCCGAGGATGCCAGTATCTCCACCGGCGCGGTGAAGTCCGAGCCTTCTATCTGGATGTCGGAGGCGCCGGCGGATTGCGCCACGGTGGCTGCGTACTGCTTAAGCCAATCCGGTTCCGGCCTCGGTTTTGAGACCATTTCGTCGGTTTTAAAGTACATGGGCAGTACGACATTGCCCGCTCCGGAGATGGCGGCTGCCAGCTTGGCGTCGTTGTCCATGTCTTTCCGGGTTTCGACCAATATCTTTTCGAATTCAGATTCCCTTGTTGTTTCCTTTATTTTTTTAGCGGCCAGAAGTTCCATGTATTTCCGGCGCAACAGATCCGTGATTATCAGGTCTTTGTTATTTTCAGGTTCCGAGAAAAGAATATTCAGACCGATAACGGCGGGCCTGGCCGTGCCCGTGGAAAGCCATGTGATTATGTCAGCCACGCGCGAGCGGGGCCAGGGCCAGCGGCCTATTTTGGATATGCTGTCATCATTTATCTCTATGATGGCGATTTCGTTTTTGGAAGAGGTTTGCGCGTTAAGCTGGGCGCGGAAGTCGTAGAACTTCAGTTCCAGCGGTTCTATTCCGGTTCCTGAAAAATAGAAAAACAACACGGCCAGTGTTATGGCCACGCCCCATATCGTGTTGGAAAAAATAAATCTTTTCACCCTTTGCCTCCGTTGGTATCAGTTAACGTTTTCGGAATTATTTCCGGCGTAATATGTCAGCGTTTCCTCGACAAAATAAATATTGGCCATCAGCAGCAGAAAAATAGTGAGGAAGAGCAACCCCGCCGTGTTGAAAATTGCGTTCTTGATCCTGGCGGCGCGCGTAGCTGAGTATTCAAGTCTGGCTATATGGCTGAGTTCTTCCCGCGGCGTCGGCGCAATTTCGGCTGGCCGTGCGACCGGGGTTTTTTCAATGGGGCGGCCTTCTATATCAAACTCCGGCATAGAGGTTTCCTGAGCCAGCAGGTCTTTCCGGTATTTCAGGTAGCTCTGGTGGCTGAGATCCCGCACGCGAATGGCGTCGCGGCTGACCAGATTTTCCGTAATTGCGTTGATATGCTGATTTGCGAACATTATGGGTACCAGCGCGTTCGACACTAAAAAGAAAAGCGCGGGGCTGGAGAGAAGGGTGAATTGTTTCTGCATAAGCGAGGCCGCCAGACCCGCCAGCGCCGCGATTCCGGCCAGGGCTAGATAGAGTTTGTCCGGGGAAACCGTCTGACCACCCTTAAAATACAACCAGGTAAACAGTAGTGAAAGCACATAAGCGGCTATCGAACAGGCCTTCACGCCCCAATGCGGCCTGAAGACGAACTTTGAGGCTGCGAGAAACAGGCACATGGAATAGCTTGGCAGATTGGCGGGCGAGGCTATATTTTCGGAGGCTATCTTGAGGCATAAAAAAGCTTTCGAGACCATGTCTGTAGTCTCCGGCGCCGGAGCGTATGCGCCGGCGGTATAGGCGGTCAAAGCGGTTGAGAAAGATAATAAAAGACGTATAGGCGTGAGTTTGAGCGGTTTCATTATCAGCGCCCAGATTGTAAGGGCGAGGCCGGCCGTAAAGAAGAAGCCGGAGCTGTACGGGTTAGAGGCGAAAGGAGAGAGCAGCGACTCCGCCAGACCGGGTTTGGACATACCGCCTGAGCCGGCCAGCAGGAAGCAGCCCATGGCTGCGAATGTTACCGCAAAATATGTAGTGGCCTTTATGGTGTTGTGGAGTGCCGGAAGCTGGAGATTTTTGCCTTTGAGCGTTTCCCTGCGGGGAGCGACGGGGGCGCCTAGCGGGAGGGTGCTGTTGACCGCATCAGCAGGCCGTGAGGTCTGCGCGGGCATCAGTCGGTCTGAAACCAGGGTGGCTATAGGCTTCCTGTACTCTGGCGGCGGAGGAGGCGCGGGAGTGGCGGCCGCTTCAGCCGCGAAAAACTCTGAGATTTTGGGCAGATCAATGGACCGTTCATTTGAAACCGCTGTTCCGTCATTTTCGGCTGTTCTGAGGCGCTTTATTTCACCTATCACCTGGGTGGCGCTTTGGTAGCGATCATCAGGCTTCTTGCGCGTGAGCTGCTCTAATACGCGGGAGATCCAGAGCGGGAGATCTGGCTTGAGGAGTATGATGTTAGGGAAAGGAATGCCGATGTGTTTGTGGATGACTTCTATGGAGCTTTTGCCCTCAAAGGGATATTTGCCGGTGAGCAGATAAAAATAAGTGGCGCCTACGGCGTAAAGGTCGGCCCTGTGATCCACTTTGCCGGCCAGGCCCTGCTCCGGAGACATGAAATAAGCTGTGCCCACCATTTCGCCTGCCATGGTCAGCTGCTTCTCCTCGCTTGCTGCGGGCCAGGCCAAAGTCCACGATCTTTGGGTGTCCGTCTGTGTCCAGCAAAATATTTGCCGGTTTTATGTCACGGTGTATTATTGTTTTAGAATGCGCGTGCCGCAGTCCGTCCAAGACTTCCAGTACGATTTCTGTCGCAGCATCCGGGTTCAGGGGGCCCTTTTCCGCGACTATGTCCGCGAGACTTTTGCCCTCGATGTAGGACATTATGATGAAGTATGAGCCGTTCTCCTTGCCGAAATTATATATGTGGACAATATTCGGGTGCTCAAGCTTGGCGGCCGAACGTGCCTCCCGCAGAAAGAATTCAATATTGCGTTCGTCGCGGGCGAGTTCCGCGGAAAGAATTTTGACGGCTACTATTTTGTTTGTGGCATCCTGCCGCGCCGTATAAACGGAACCCATGCCGCCCTGGCCTATCTTCGCCAGGATTCTGCAGCCCGCGAAAGCGGTGCCTATTAAACTGTCAGTTTCAGGCATCAGAGTCGTCTGTCCTTTATGTAGAGACTGCCCCTGCGGTCGGGAAGTTCCTTCGCGTAGTGCTTCAGCTCAGCCGCGATTTGAACCAGCTTTCCGTAGTGTTTAAGCGCCTTTGGGATTATGGCCGCGACCGTCAATGATATGATGGGAAAATTGCGGGTCTTGTTTTTTCTGTCCAATGTTACGATATAGCCCCTCCGTCTGTCTTCTTCTGTATAAAAAGAGCCTATCGTCCGGTCGAATTCTTTCACTATCTCTTCTCCCGCGGCCTCCAGCAGCTCCGGTTTTGCGACCAATACGAAATCATCGCCGCCGACGTGCCCCAGAAAATAATCATGACCGGCGTGCGCCTTGGCCGCGTCGCTGAGTATCGAGGCTATATGCTTTATAACCGCATCCCCTTTGGCGTAGCCGTAGACGTCGTTATAAGCTTTAAAATTGTCGGCGTCGATGTAGGCGAACGCGAACGGGGTTTCCGTCGCCATGCGCTTAAGGACGTGCTCTTCTATGGCCGGACTGCCGGGCAGATGCGTGAGCGGGTTGAGAGAGACATCCATGCTCTTGCGTTTAAGGATGCGGTTAATGCGCGCACGCAGTTCCCCCATGTCAAAAGGTTTGGTTATAAAGTCATCAGCGCCTAATTCTATAGTTTTTACTTTAACGTCGATTTCGGAAACGCCGCTGAGGATTATGATCGGGAGGTCGCGAGTATCAGGGTTGTCGCGGATGCGTTTGCAGAGAGCATAACCGTCTAGGCCGGGCATCCTGAGGTCCATAAGAATGAGATCCGGTTTCTCGGTGTCCAGAAAACGGAGAACTTCCTCCCCGCTGTTCAAAGCAACGACACTGTAATTAAATTTTTTCAGCACTGCCGAGATCAATATACCCACATTCGGATCATCGTCAACGACCAACACGGTTTTGTTGAGCACACAGTCCCCCAAAATCCCATCGATAAAAACTAGGCGCGCAAATGCGTTTGCGTGGCGCGGCCCGGCTGTAAAAAATGGGGGCACGCCGATTTTAATTATAAGATATATGCACTCCTGAAAGCAATTGCGGGAGGCAGGCTGTCTGAGTCTGGGGACGCGGGAGTATTTTGATAATATCCATTGCAAAAAAAGCAATTATGTTGTAACATATCAAAAGCCCAAAAACTTCAAAAACACAAAAAGGTTGAATTTTATGCGCGTAAATACTTATTCCACTTTTGACATCGCCAAAATGCTGGAAATCGTTCCCGGGACAGTTGCGAACTGGATAGACAGCGGCAAACTAAAGGCGTTCATCACTCCGGGAGGACACAGGCGCGTAGCTCTGGAAGATTTGCTCGCTTTTTTGCAGGAAAACGCAATTCCTGTGCCGGCACTTCTGGCAAATTCTTCCAGCAGGAAAAAAATACTCGTTATTGAAGATGACGAAAAATTCCTAAAGTTGATTGTTAAGGCTTTAAAAACTTTTAAGGATTTTGAGTTATTAACTGCCACTGACGGTTTTCAGGCAGGTCAGATTGTGGCGGGGAGCAAGCCCGACCTTGTGGTTCTTGATATTATGCTGCCGGACATCAACGGTTTTAAGGTCTGCGAGTTAATAAAAGCCAAGAACAAAAACACCAGGGTGATAGCAATAACGGGTTACGATTCCGAGGACATAAAAAAGAAGATCCTGGATTCCGGCGCCGATGCCTATCTGATTAAACCATTTCATTTTAAAACTCTTTTTGAGCATATCGAGAAGTTTCTCGCTTTAAAAATCCAGAAATGAGAGTCGCCGCAACTCCGGCAGTTCCATGTGTGTGATATCCAATAACATATATTGTGTAACTTCGGTTACATTTGAGCGCACCTTGACAAAAATCAAAATAGGTGCTAGAATAAATTTGTCAGGGCTGCCTCCCTCACCCTACCCCCCAAAAAGGCAGCCCTGCCTTTTTTTGTCTAAAAATGATTATTTTGTGTTGTTTACCAATGAGGATTTTTTAAGACTTTAGCGAGAAAGACGGATTTACCCCGAAAGTTTTGCCGACTTTCGGGTCAATCCTGGCGCTTATCGCTCACCTTTGTTATTTCGGAAAATATCCGTAGCGGAACTGGAACATGCCGAGTACATCCCAGCCCCCTTTGAAGGTTAGGTAGGAAATTTCAAAATTCATTTTCAGGAGCGTGCCAAGGTGGAAGTTGAATAGTTTAGGGTTTTGAGACGCGCCCTGCGGCATCATCACCTCCACGCCTATCGGTGAATTGGGTTTAGGCAGCCACATCAGGCCGCCGAAAACCATGCCGGTGGGGATAGTAAGGTTGGTTACTCCGCTTCGGGTAAGGGCTTCTTTTGAGAGGAATTCTGAAAGTTGGTAGATGACCTTAGGCATATCCCCGTCCGAGTAGCCGGCGTTCACGATGAATTTGGGGTGGAGACGCTTTGTCAGAACGATATAGGCGTTGGCGTAAGTATCGGTTTTCTTGCCGGTGGCTTTAACCGTGAGATTAAAAGTTCCGGCGATAGGCGGTTGAGGCGCGTCGCGGAACATGAAAATGCCCTGCACACCGGAGGCCACGGCCGGGCGCCAGCTTCCCTCGGTCTGAATGAGCATTTTGGTGTCGGCGCTGAGCATCCAAAATCCAATGCGATCCAGATAGTTGGTTTTCTCTATGGTCCAGTCGTACTTGTTTTTCCCGTAAAGGCGGCCTATGTAATAGGCGGCGTTAAAATCAAGTCCAAGGCCTATGGAATTTTTCCCCCGGCCGCGATAGGCTGTCGGCATGAGCACGATGCCGCTTAAAGGCACCCTGGTTTCCTCATATTGCGCGGGTTTGGACGGCATGCCGGGTTTAGCCGCTTGCGGGAAATAAGGGGCGGTGGAAAGTGACAGCCCTTCCAGAGTGGCGGTGCTGGGTGCAGGAATCACCTGCATCATCTGCGCGGTGGCGGGGCCGGAGAAGGGGATGCACAGGAGAAAGGCTGCGTAGAGTGTTTTTTTCATATTATCAGTTAGAACTTGCCAATCCAAAAAAACATCAAAAGTCTGGTAAGCAGGTTCGCTTCCAGTCCCGCCAGAGCGTCGTCGAACACTATCCCAAAGCCCCCGGCCAGATTTTGTTCCAACTTTTTTATGGGCCATGGCTTTAGGGTATCTAATATTCTAAAAAAAATGAACGCGGTTGTTAAGGAAAAAATTGTACGCTCCATGAACGCCGCCGCTATCCAGTAACCGGCGATTTCGTCTATCACAATGCGGGGGTCATCGTGAGTGCCGTATATTCGGGACGCTCTGTCCGCGACCTTTACGGAGAAAATAATAAATATCGCAAGAAAAACTCCGTACGCCGTATAGCCTGCCGGCAGAAGCGGCAACATCAGGAAAGCCAGAGCTGTACCCATGAATCCGGCCCCGGTAAATTTCCTGAACCCCGTCAGTCTCTCCGGGATGAGACTTATGAAAAATCCGGTGGCCAGGAACTCGATTAGTTTCTCCGCAAAACTCATTCCCGGTATTCGCGAGCGCGGTCGGGAGGGCATCACGCTTTTTTCTCACTCCAGGATTTCCTGATAAGTTCACGGTGATTGTAAAGGTAAATAATCCCGCTTATAAACGTTATCAGGGCGGTGATAACTGTGAGGTTATGGGAAATCTGTCCTGAATGTCCGCTTAGCCATATGAGCCAGTCCAGGTCTATAGGATGCTTTCGCAGCCAGGCTTTGAGTACCAGCAGCGCCATGATAATAAACGCGGAGGTCAGTTGCACGGCCGTCTTGAACTTGCCGGCTGCTTCTGCTTTCATAACTTCTCCGTTCAGGGCGGCTAGTACCCGCAGCGTGGAAATGGTGAATTCCCTCAGCAGGATTATAAAGACCGCCCATAGTGGTATAGTCAGGTCGCGAATGGAGGCGAAAGCGAGAAAA
>Ga0114951_10002882_pt1 | contig 18727 bp, 20 predicted proteins | sample AM7aDNAmetaG_FD_88677 | JGI IMG/M metagenome (GOLD analysis project Ga0114951, IMG submission 88677) | Freshwater microbial communities from Finland to study Microbial Dark Matter (Phase II) - AM7a DNA metaG | ecosystem: Environmental > Aquatic > Freshwater > Lake | place: Finland: Lake Alinen...
CGTCCCCACCGACGAGCTCGCTTTGATGGTGACGATCGCCCTGCGCTTCATCCCGACGCTACTCGTGGAGCTGGACACGATCATGCGCGCGCAGCAGGCCCGCGGCGCCGATTTCCGCCGCGGCGGGCTGCGCGAGCGCACGCGTTCGCTGGTGCCGGTGCTCGTGCCGCTGTTCGTGCTGAGCTTCAGGCGCGCCGACGAGCTCGCTCTGGCCATGGAGGCGCGCTGCTATCGGCCCGGCGCCGCGCGCACCCGCCTGCACCCGCTGCATGCCGGTCGGGCGGACATCGCCCTGCTCGTGGCGACGGCGGCCGTCATCGTCGCCGGGCTGCTCGTGTAGGATGCCGTCCGTGGATCCGCGCGACGATATGGGGCCGGGAGCACGCCTGCGCGCGGAGGACTCGCCGCCCGGGCACGCTACCTGGCGCCTCGACCTCGCCTACGAAGGCACGGCATATCGCGGCTGGGCCCGGCAGCCGGGGCAGCGCACCGTCGAGGGTCTCCTGGGGGAGGCGCTGGCGATGGTGCTTCGCGAACCCGTGCGCCTGAGCGTGGCCGGGCGCACGGACGCCGGCGTGCACGCGTGGGCGCAGGTCGCGTCGTTCGTCTGCGCGCGCCCCGACGTGCGCCCCGACCGCCTGCGCCTCTCGCTCAACGCGCTGCTCCCGCCCGACATCGCCGTGTCGCGCGTGTCGCCGGCTCCGCCGGGGTTCACCGCGCGCAAGGCGGCGTCACGCACGTACCAGTATCGCCTCTGGATCTCGCCGGTGAAGCCGGTGCGTGAGCGCGCCTACGTGTGGAACGTGCGTGGCGCGCTCGATGTCGCGCTGCTCGCCGAAGCGGCGGCCCTGCTGCCCGGCAGGCGCGACTTCGCGGCGCTCACGCCCTCCGCGCGCCTGTACCACAGCTGCGTGCGCGAAGTGCTGAAGGCGGACTGGCGGCCGTTCGCGGGCGGCGACGGCCCGGTTTGCGCGGCCACGGACCCAGGCGGCGACGACTCGCGCGCCGCCTGCTCCGAGGCCGGCGGGCACGGAAGTCCGGAGTGGGTCTTCACGATCAGCGCCGGGAGCTTTCTGCACAACATGGTGCGCGTGGCCGTGGGTTCGATGGTCGACGTCGCCCAAGGGCGGATGACGCCGCAGGGGTTCGCGGAGGAGCTGGCTTCGGGCCAACGCCGGCGCATGGGGCAGACGGCGCCCGCGCGCGGCCTGGCGCTAGTGGCTGTGGCCTACTGACGGGGCGCTGGTGCCCGGCGCGGGCCTTGCCGGGCACCGCACTTACTTCGTCAGGAACTGGTGGACCATCTTCTGCTTCTCGGCGTCTGACGGCGGGAAGACGTAGGCGACCCCGCCGTCCCAACCGGGGGTACCTACCATCACCATCTTCTTGCCGCCGGTGGCGCGCCACTTCAGGTAGCCGAGCTCGAGGATCTGGTTCGTCGTCAGGTCGGTGGCCACGCCGCTCAGGAACTTCTTGCCGATCTCGGGCAGCTTGGTGATGTTGGACGGCTGCACGATCTTCTTTTCCAGCGCCTGGACGAACTGCTGCTGGCGCGCCGCGCGGTGGAAGTCGTCGTCGGCGTAGCGGATGCGCACGTAGAGCATGGCGTACTTGCCGTCGAAGTGGTGCATGCCCTGCTTGAAAACGACGGTGCGGCCGCTGCTGCCCGCGATCGTCGAGATCGTTGTGGGCACGTTCATGTCCACGCCGCCGACCGCGTTGACGAGGCGCGGGAAGCCTTGGAAGCCGACAACCATGACGTGATTGACGTCGATTCCCGTGTACTGCTCGACCGCCTGCACTGCCATGGACGGACCGCCCCAGAACATGGCGGTGTTGATCTTGTCGACATTCCCGTTGGGGAGCGTCACGCGCGTGTCTCGCGGGATCGAAAGCTGGTTGATCGTGTGCGTCTTGGGGTTGAAGCGCATGAGCATGATCGTGTCGGAGCGCGCGGGTTCGCCGGCCTTGCTGTCAACGCCGAAGAGCAGCAGCGTGGTGCCGTTGCGCCAGATCCAGCCGTTGTCGGGCGTGAGCTTGGCGCGGGTCTTCTTGTCGAGGCGCGCGTTGGCCTTATCGACCGCCCGATCGACCTTCTTGTAACCCGGCCAGGCCAGGACGGTGACCACGACTCCGGCGATGATGAGCGCGACCAGCAGGCCGACGGGGACGAACCACCAGCGAAAGCGGCGGCGGCGTTTGGGCGCCGTGCCGGCGCCCCCGTCCGCCGCCTTCTTGCCCTTCGCCGGCGCCGGTCCGTACCGCCGGTACTCACCGTTTGAGCGCTCTGCGTAGACCGGCGGCGCCTGGGAGCCCCGGTCGTCGTCGCGCGGCCGCGGCTCACGGGGTGGCCGCGCCCCGGCCAGCTCGTCATCGACGGAGCTGCGTCTGGCGCGGCCGGCCTTGTACCGCCTGTAGGGCTTGCGCCCGCTGTTGTCGTCGTCGTTTTGCATCTGCTGGTGATCCCGCTCTTCACGCAGGCGGCGCCCAACTCGTGATTGTGGCGGGGAGCGGGGCGCCAGGCCTTGCACCTGACTACGCCCTAGGGGGAGCGTTTCCTTTACACGCAAGTGTACCGCAAAGTGAAGGGTCAGCGCCCGAGGGACGGTATGGGCTGCCGACCTCCCGCGGCCGCACTCACGGGCAGTGGGCGTCCTGTGAAGCGGCCAGCGGTCGGCAGCCGGCAACGCGAGGAGAAGCTCTCGGGCACATGGTTCTTCGCTGTTCTGTTTGGCGAAGGCCACCGCCTCCGCAAGTGCCGCCGACCTCTGCCGCCTGTTCGTGCAGGACTAAGATGCTGCCGAGCCGGCGCGACTTGTCGGTCTCGGCTCCTTCAGAAAGGCTCGAACAGAGGATGCACGTTGGTGCGGACAGCAGGCGCGACCACGTCGCACCTGATACGGTGGTGCTCAGAGAAGGCCGAGTGTACGAGCGTGGTAGGCCGGGAGGCGTCATGAGCGCGGAACGCACCGTCATCGGCGTGGACATCGGCGGCACCAAGATCGCCGCCGCACTGCTGCGCGGACGCCTGCCGTCGATCTCTGCGGGCACGCCCGCCGCTCGGGAGACGCCTGTGATCCTCGACCGGTACACAGTGCTCACGGACGCCCATTCGATGCGCGCTTGCCTGGACGGCATCGTGACCTGCATCGCCGACCTCGAGCACGGCTCCGGGCGGGTCGAGGGCATCGGTGTGGGGGTTGCGTCCATGGTCGACTTCGCCGCCGGGCACGTGGTCGAGTCGGTGAATCTTCCGCTGGTCGACGTGCCTCTGCGCGATCTGCTGCAGCGGCGGTTTGGCGTACCTGTCGTGATCGACAACGATGCCACGGCGGCCACCATCGGCGAACACGTTTTCGGCGCCGGCGCCGGCGCTCGCGAGATGCTCATGCTCACGCTGGGCACGGGCGTGGGCGGCGGCATCATCTGCGGCGGCCGCCCGTATCGGGGCTGCAGCGGGGCGGCCGCAGAGCTCGGCCACATCATCATCGACGTGAACGGGCTCAAGTGCCCGGCGAACTGCCCCAACCGCGGGTGTCTTGAGGCGTACGTGGCCGGCCCGGCGATGGCGGCCGCGGCCGCGGCCGCGGCCGTGGCCGAGCCCGCCTCAGCTCTCGGCCGCGCCCTCACAGCGGGTCGCGCCGTCGACAGCCGGCTTCTGACCAGGCTCGGGCGCGAGGGCGACGCCGGCGCCGTGGCCGTGCTCGCCCGCCTGGGCGAGTATCTCGGCGCCGGCCTCGTGACGCTCGTCAACATCTTCAACCCCGAGGTGATCGTCATCGGCGGGGGGGCCGCCGAGGCCGGCGAGCTCCTTCTGGGGCCGGCCCGCGGCGTGCTTCAGGCGCGCGGCTCGCGGCCCGCCCGCGACCAGGTGCGCATTGTGCCGGCGGCGCTGGGGCCGGACGCCGGCTTCATCGGCGCCGCCGCCCTGGCCCTCACCGAGCTCTTCCCGGACGACGCCCAACGCGCGTCTTGACTTCGTCACAGCCATATCGCTAAATGGGCACCGCAATCCCGCGCGTTCTGCGTCCGCAGCGCGCCCACAGGAGGTGACGAGAACCACATGGCTTACAAGATCACTGATGAGTGCCTCGCATGCGGCGCTTGCGTCGACGAGTGCCCCAACGAGGCCATCTCCGAGGAAGACCCCATCTACATCATCGATCCGGAGAAGTGCGACGACTGCGCGACCTGCGTCGAGTCTTGCCCCAGCGAGGCGATCATCCCCGAGTGACCCCGGCGGAGAGCGCCTGACGCTCCGGGGGCCGGCTCCGTGAGGAGCCGGCCCCTTCGTGGTTCAGGGCAGGATGCCCTCGCAGCCCACGAGCTCGGGCGCGTCCCACCAGAGCCGCCGCGCCATGACGGCGACGGCCTCGGCGTTGGAATCGACGAGCAGATAGCTGCGGCCGTTCAGTGCCGCGGCCTCGCCGGTCGTGCCGCTGCCGGCGAAGAAGTCGACCACCAGATCGCCGGGGTCGGAGTGCACCCGCACGATGCGCTCCAGGATCTTGAGCGGCTTCTGCGTCGGATACCCAGTCTTCTCCTTGCCCGTCGGGCTGACGATGGTGTTCCACCACACGTCTGTGGGCGTCTTGCCGCGCGCGGCCTTGACGGGGCCGACGAGGCCCGGAGCCATGTAGGGCACGCGATCGATGTCGTCGTAGCGGAAGACGTAGTGGGTCGGGTCGACCGCGTACCAGAAGATGGTGTCGTGCTTGGCCGGCCAGCGCTTGCGGGAGCGGCCGCCGTAGTCGTAGGCCCAGATGATCTCGTTGAGAAACGACGCGCGCCCGAAGATCTCGTCGAGCAGCACCTTGCAGTAGTGCGCCTCGCGGCTGTCGATGTGGAAGAACAGCGAGCCGTCGGGAGTGAGGATGCGCCGCGCTTCTGCGAGTCGCGGCGCCAAGAACCCCAGGTAGTCCGCGAAGTCGTCGGGCCAGGCGGCGCTTCCGAGGATCTCCGTGCGGTAGCGCCGCCCCTGAAAGCCAGTGCGGTCGCCGCCGACGTCACGCGAGGTGCGCAGGCGCGTGCGCTTCTGCGCGCGCCCCGTGTTGAACGGCGGGTCGATGTAGATGAGGCGCGCGCAGGCGTGCGGAAGCGCGCGCAGCACCTCGAGGTTGTCGCCGAGAACGATGCGCTTCACAAGGGGTACTCGTAGACGCGCTGGTCCTTGACGCGCCGGCAACCGACGGCAGGGTAGAAGTCGTGCACTCCGTCGCGCGCCAGGTTGGCACGGATCCACATGACCGCGAGGCCGCGCCCCCGCCCCCATTCGGCGGCGGCGGCCAGGAGACCTGTTCCCAGCCCCTCGCCGCGATGCCCGGCCTTCACGACGAGACCGCCGACCTCCGCGTACGGGTCTTCTTCCACGACGCGCTGCACGTGCACGTCGATGAAGCCGGCCATGTCGCCCTCAGACTCCGCGACGAGCAGGGCGCGTTCGGGGTCTTCGAGAAGGCGCAGGCGATCCCGGACCTGCTCGATCGTGGACGGGTAGCCAAGCTCGCCGCACAGTGCGGCGAGGGCTTCGGCGTCGGCCGGGGAGGCCGGCCGGATGTGCGCGCGCGAATCGCTCATGGGCGCAAGTCTACCCGCACACGCCAGACGCCGCGCGCCCGGGCGCGCGGCGTTTGCGACTACGCTACGCCGAGAGGCGCGAAGCCCGGCTCTCCGCCGCCGCGGGCATGCGGCAGTGGATGTGCAGGACGCGGTCCTCGACGGGCTCCGCGTCCAGCGCGACCGTGCCGCACATCGGGCAGACGATCGTCTCGCTGGGGTCTTCGGCGAACAGATCTTCGTTGAAGACCTCGCCACACTCTCTACAGACCATGTGCTCCAGCATCACGGCTCCCCCTTCCACACTACAACCCTTCCGCAAAGTACTCGAAAGAACGCACCGGGCCTGACAGAATGGGGTGAAAGACCCAGAGGGAGGCGGCATGGCCGACAGTGTGTGGCGCGCGTTCTTCGAAGAGTGGGAGATCATGGCCGTCGTGAGAGCGCCGGCGGCGTGAACGCGTCGCCCGGCATCAGTATCAGGCGGGCGACGCCGGACGACGCCGCGGGCGTCGCCGCCGTGCTCAACGGCGTGATCGCCGGCGGCCGTCACAGCCTGCTCGACACGCCGTTCACCGTGGCCGAGGAGCGCGCCTACATCGAGGCGCTCCCGGAGCGCTCCTTCATCCACGTCACCGAGGCGGCCGGCCGCATCATCGCTTTCCAGACCGTGGACCCCTGGAGCACCTTCACCACCCGCGAGCTCGACCATGTGGCGACCATGGGCACGTACGTGGACGCGGGGCACCGGCGGCGCGGCGTGGGCGCCGCGCTGGCGGCCGCGTCGTTCGCGGCGGCCCTCGACCTGGGCTACGAGAAGATCTTTACCGACCTGCGCGCCGACAACCTCGATTCTCTGGGGTACCATCTCGCGCTCGGGTTCACCATCGTCGGCGCCGCCCGTCGGCACGCACGCGTCGCCGGGCGCGACATCGATGTCATCTTCATCGAGCGCTTTCTGAAGGGGTGAGCGGAATGCTGTACGTCTGCGCCACGCCGATCGGCAATCTGGGGGACGTGACGCCACGCGTCCTCGACGCCCTGCGCGCGGTTGAGCTCATCGCCGCCGAGGACACGCGTCACACGCGCAAGTTGCTGAGCCACTTCGACATCCACGTGCCGCTCACCAGTCTCTTCCAGCACAACGAAGCGCAGAAGACCGAGGAGGTGCTGCGCCTCCTGCGTGACGGCAAGGACGTGGCCCTCGTCACCGACGCCGGGATGCCCGGCGTGCAGGATCCCGGCATGCGCCTTGTGGTGCGCGCCGTGGCCGAGGGTCTCGAGCTCACGGTGCTGCCGGGGCCGTCGGCGGTGCTCACGGCCCTCGTGGCCGCGGGCTACGACGGCGACGGCTTCCGCTTCGTCGGCTATCTGCCGCGCAGGGCGCGCGAACTGGAAACCACGCTGCAAGGGTGGCGCCGCTGCGGAGGGCTGGTCGTGGCCTTCGAGACAGGGCAGCGGCTGGCCCGCAGCATCGCCGTACTGTCCGCGTCGCTGCCGGAAGCCCGCGCCGCCGTGTGCCGCGAGCTCACCAAGGTGCACGAGGAGGTCGTGCGCGGGACTTTGCTGGAGCTGAGCGAGCGCTATCCGGTCCCCGGACCGGATGCCGGGCCGACGGGCGCTGTGCGCGGTGAGATCTCGCTGGTTCTCGACCTCGGGCTGCCCCTGGACGAAGTCGCCGCCGCCCGGCCGCAGATGAGGACGGCCGCCGCGGCCTTGCTCGCCCGCGGCCTGTCGCGGCGTGACGCTGCGGCGGCTCTGCATGTGTGCCTCGGGCTTCCGGGGCGAGAGGCCGACCGTCTGGTGCGCGAGGTCGCCGCCGAGGGCTGAGGCGGCGGGCGGCTGGGCGACGCGCCGGCCGCCGTCGAGCTGCCCGGCTCGTCTGCTACACTGCCGGTATGGACCTCATGGCTCTCATCGCCGCACGCCCACTGCTGCTCGACGGCGGACTCGGGCTGGCGCTCATGGTCCGCGGCTTCGGTGCCGGCGAGTGCCCCGAGGAGTGGAACGTCTCGCATCCCGCCGAAGTGGAGGACATCCATCGCGCCTTCTACGCGGCGGGCTCCGACATCGTGAACACCAACACGTTCGGCGGCAGCGGTCTGCGCCTGGAGGCGCACGGCATGGCCGCTCGCGCCGTCGAGCTCAACGAAGCGGCCGCCCGCCTCGCGGTCGGCGTGCGCGACCGCGAGTTCCCCGGCCGCTTCGTGGCCGGCGACATCGGCCCGTGCGGCAAGATGCTCAAGCCCATGGGAGACGCCGATCCCGAAGCTCTGCGCGCCACGTTCGCCGAGCAGGCGGATGCCCTCGTGCGCGGAGGGGTCGACCTGCTCAACATCGAGACCATGTTCGACCTCACCGAGGCGCGCATCGCCGTGGAGGCCGCTGCTTCGGTTGCGGCCGGCCGGCCGGTGCTGGCCAGCATGGCCTTCAAGCCGGCCGCCCGCGGCTTCCGCACCATGATGGGCGTCGACCCTGCCTCGGCGGTCGCCACCCTCAAAGAGGCCGGCGCGACGCTGGTCGGCTGCAACTGTGAGATCACCGCCGAGCCTATGGCCGCGCTGGTCCCCATCCTCGCCGAGCTCAACGGCGGCGTCACCTGCGCGCAGCCCAACGCCGGCCAGCCACGCCTCGAGGACGGCCAGACGGTGTACGGCGAGACGCCCGAGCACTTCGCCGCCGTGGTCGGCGGCTATCCCGCGCTCGGGGCGCGCATCGTCGGCGGGTGCTGCGGCACGCCGCCCGAGTCCATCGCCGCCCTGGCCGCAGCTCTCGGCCGCTGACGCGGCCGCGGCTCGCGGCCGCCGACACGGCCGCGCCCCTTCGTCGTCGGGGCGCCGCACGCCGGGCGGGGCAGGCGGACACTCCCGTCACGCCAGCCCGCGGTCGTGAGCACGACCACGAAGGCCACTATCGCGGGTGCCGCAGGGCAGACCCCATGCCTCGGTGAGCCGGGCCTCCAGTGTGGCGATGACGGAGCCGGCCGCGCACGCAGTCGTGGATCGCGCCGTCCACAGTCAGGAAGAAGTGGTCATCGCCGAGCAGTCCGGCAGCCCTCGGTGCAGTATCGCCTGCGGGGGGAAGAGCGGGGCGCCCGGCCGGCGTCGAGCTCTGGGCGCGCGCGCCGTGGGTCTGCGGCTCAACGAGGCAGCCGACGTGCTGTCGGATGCGGCCGTCAAGCGCCGCGCCTGACAGAGGAGCGGCAGCGATGCTTGCGGCGACGTCCGCGTCCCCGGATTTCCGCGATGCGGACTTAATCTCGACGAACGTGGCAGCGCTTGCCACGCGCTGTACACTAGCGAAGGGGGCGGCGGCGAGTCCGCTACGAACAGGCACGTCAAGGATGCACGAGTCAGGGGGAGATGCCATTGCGGGCAACAGACGCGCCGTCGGGGGACGGCATTCGAGCGTGATGAGGTCCGCGCGACTCATCCTCGAGGCAGGGGCGTGCGCGTCGTGCTCGTGGCGCTGCCGAGCTTGAGCGCCTTTGGCCGGATGCCCTCCTGGTCACCAGGAAGCCAGCTCACCACAATCCTAGGATTTGGAGGAACGATGTTCAGTTTCCGCAAGTTGAGCTTGGTGGCAGCATTGGCGCTAGCTGCCGTTCTGCTGGTCGTGCTTGTCGCGGCCTGCGGCTCATCGAGCAGCTCCGGTGGGAGCACGCCGTCCGTGGCGTCGACGGCGACGTCCGCGGCGGACTTCGGGGGCATGGATGCCCTCATCGCCGCCGCCAAGAAGGAGGGGACGCTCAACGTCATCGCCTTGCCCCCGGACTGGGCGAACTACGGAGAGATGATCTCGTCCTTCACGGCCAAGTACGGGATCAAGATCAACTCGGCTCAGCCCGACGGCAACAGCCAGGACGAGATCAATGCGGCGACCCAGCTGAAGGGCACGGATCGGGCGCCGGACGTCTTCGACCTGGGCTCCAACGTGGCGATCGCCAACACCGCCATGTTCGCCCCCTACCAGAACGCCGAGTGGAGCGACATTCCCGACAACCTCAAGGACTCCACCGGCCTGTGGGCGAGCAACTACACCGGCTACATGTCGATCGGCTACGACTCATCGAAAGTACCGGCGCCCACCACGGTCAACGATCTGCTCAAGCCCGCATACAAGGGCATGGTCGCCCTGAACGGCAACCCCACCCAGGCCTCGGCGGGTTTCAACGGCGTCGTTATGGCGACGATGGCGAATGGTGGCTCGGCTGACGACCTGGCGCCCGGAGTGGACTTCTTCTCGAAGCTCAAGAAGGCCGGCAACCTCCTGCCTGTGGACCCGACTCCGGCCACGATCGCCTCAGGGCAGACGCCGGTCGTCATCGACTGGGACTACAACAACGTCGCGCAGACTGCTGCGCTCACAGGCAAGGTTCCCTGGAAGGTCGTCGTCCCCGCGAACGATGTCGTAGCCGCGTACTACAACGAGGCCATCAACAAGGACGGGCCGCACCCCGCGGCAGCTCGACTGTGGGTGGAGTACGTGTACTCGGTCGAGGGCCAGAACATCTGGCTCAAGGGAGCCGCCCGTCCCGTTCTCATGGACGTGATGGTGACCAACGGGACCATCGACAAGGCGGCCCTCGCTTTGCTGCCGACCGCGACGGGCACGCCGGTCGTGCTCACCCAGGACCAGCTTGCCGCCGGCCAGACCTACCTGCTGGCCAACTGGACTAAAGCCGTTCAGTGACCCAGAGTGCTGACTTTCCCCCGACTGACGTCGGGGGTCGCGTTCTCGGCGACGACCAGGGTTCTGGTCGCGCCCGTCCGGGTGGCGCTCTGAGGTCTCTGCGACCGAGGAGCCGCCACCTGGGCGTGGTGCCCTTCTTCGGGTACATCGCGATCTTCCTGCTCTGGCCCACGATCATCGTGATCGTCGGTGCGTTCCGCAGCAGCAGTGGCCAGCCGACCCTCGACAACATCATGACGGTGCTCGGAAGCAGCACGTATCTTCAGGCGTTCTGGGGCTCGATCAGGCTTTCGGCGGAGACCGCCCTGGCCGGCGGCGTGTTTGGTGCGCTGCTGGCCTGGGCGGTCGCCGAGGGCGCCGTGGACGGCGTCTTCCGCCGTCAAGTGGTGGCGATGTCGGGCGTGCTCGCGCAGTTCGGTGGCGTGATGCTCGCCTTCGCGTTCCTGGCCACGTTCGGCTACGCCGGCGTGGTCACGCTGGCGCTGCACCGCGTGACGGGAGTGAGCGTCTTCACGAGCGGCGGGTGGATCTACAGCTTCACCGGTCTCGCCGTCGTGTACACGTTCTTCCAGATTCCCTTGATGGTCCTCATCTTCCTCCCTGCCGTCGACGGCCTGCAGGTGCAGTGGCGGGAAGCGTCTGACAACCTTGGCGGGGGCTCCTGGGCGTACTGGCGGTACGTCGCCGGGCCCATCCTCGCCCCCAGCTTCGTGGGTGGGTTGCTGCTCCTGTTCGTCAGTGCGTTCTCCGCCTATGCCACGGCGGCCGCTCTCATCAGTCAAGGGAGCCCGATCGTGCCGCTGCAGATCCGCACCTTCCTGCAGAGCGAGGTCGTCCTCGGTCAGGCCAACGTGGGCAAGGCTCTGGCGTTCGGCATGGTCGTCGTCGTTGCGGTCGTGATGTCGCTCTACGCGTGGCTGCAGCGACGGGGTGCGAAATGGCAGGCGTAGCAAGGACGCGAAGATCTGGCGACCCCAGGCGCGGCTGGTCGCGGACGCTGGTGCGCTGGATCGTGCTCGCGGTCGTCGGCGCTTACCTGCTTGTGCCCCTCCTCGCAATGCTCGAGTTCTCGACCAGAGGCGTGGGCTCGACCCGCACCCTGGAAGCCTGGAAGGCTATCGGCACCTTCCCCGAGCTGCTCAGCGGGATCGCGGTGTCTCTGGAGCTTGCGGTGCTCACCGTCGCGGGGATGCTGTGCCTGCTGGTGCCGACGATGGTGTGGGTCCACCTGAGGCTGCCCGGCGTGCGCCGGACGATGGAGTTCCTCTGCCTGTTGCCGCTCACGATTCCGGCCATCGTGCTCGTTGTGGGACTGTCGCCGGTTTTCAAGCTGCTCTCCTATTTCTTCGGAGACACCGCGCTGGTGCTGGCGTTCGTCTTCGTCGTCCTTGTCTTGCCGTACGCCTACCGCTCGATCGATGCGGGGCTGCGGGCCGTGGACATCGAGACCTTGTCGGAGGCCGCCCTGGGTTTGGGCGCCTCCTGGTGGGGCGTCTTGTTCCGGATCGTGATCCCGAGCATCCGGGGAGCTTTGCTCTCCGCCGCGGTCCTGTCCATCGCGCTCGTCATGGGCGAGTACACGATCGCGTCCTTGCTCAACTACAACACGCTGCAGGTCGTGCTGTACCAGGTGGGCCTGCGGAACGCCGCCGTGTCCGTCGCGGTGTCGCTGGCAGCCCTCATATTCGGTTTCGTCTTGCTCTTCGTCGTGTCCTCCGCGGGCTCTCGACGTCGCGGAGCTGCTCGTGAAGAATCGACCCTGGCGCCCCTGGAAGGAGGCTTGCAGTTGTGACTTCCGAGATGGCAAGCACTGGAGGTGCGGATCGCTCCACTCGATCGGGCGTCGCGCTGCAGCTCGTTGAGCTGCATCGGTCGTGGGGACTCACCCGCGCCCTCGATGGGCTGTCCCTCGACATCGCGGCGGGCGAGCTCGTGGCTTTCCTTGGGCCATCGGGCTGCGGCAAGACGACCGCCCTGAGGATCATCGCGGGGCTTGACGACGCCGATTCTGGTCAGGTCCTCCTGGAGGGCGAGGATATCTCACGGCTCCGCGCGAGCCGGCGCGGCATGGGCATGGTCCATCAGGCCTACAGCCTGTTCCCAAACATGACGGCGCGCGACAACGTTGCTTTTGGACTGCGGATGCGGAAGGTCGGCAAGGTGGAGCGGCGCCGTCGCGCGAATGATCTCCTCGAGCTCGTCGGCCTCGGCGCGCAGGCCGGCCGCTACCCCAGTGAGATGTCCGGTGGGCAGCAGCAGCGCGTGGCGCTGGCGCGAGCTCTCGCCATCGAGCCGCGGGTGCTGCTTCTCGACGAGCCGCTCTCGGCACTCGACGCCAAGGTGCGCGGTGAGCTTCGCGACGAGATCCGGCGCATCCAGGTCGAGGTGGGCACCACGACCATATTCGTGACGCACGATCAGGAGGAGGCATTTGCTCTCGCCGACCGGGTCGCCGTCATGAACCTCGGTCGGCTCGAGCAGGTGGCGCCGCCCACGGAGATCTATCAGAGACCGCAGACGGAGTTCGTGGCTGAGTTCGTCGGTCTGACCAACCGGCTGCCGGGAGTGGCGCGGGCCGGCATGGTCAACGTGCTCGACAGCCAGGTGCCGTTGCTCGCTGGGTCCGCGCAGTCTGGCGACGTGACGGTGCTGGTGCGACCCGAGTCGATACAGGTCACGCCTTCCTCCGACGGCAATGCGACGGTAGCCGCAATCAGCTTCCGTGGAGCGATCTGCCTGTTGCGCATCAAGCTTGCCGCCGGGAACGTCGTGCTGGTGCAGATGCCGAGTGCGGAGAGTGCCGAGCTCGCTCTCGGCGCCACCGTGCGCGCGAGCATGCGGCCCGTGCAGGTGCTCGCCGTGGCCGCATCCCATCGTGACGATGAGCGCTCACCTGCCGGCGGCCCACTGCCGGAGTCGCCGGAGGAAGCGCAATGGCCAGACCCCCTGAGCGCCGCGGCAGAGAGCTCTTGAGGAGGGCCGGCTTGCCGGCGTCGCCCGGTCGCCGGGCGTCGAGATCATCGCGCGCCGCGCCGCGGCCGAGCCTCACGTCAGCTTCGCGCACGGGCTTCGCGCTCCCGCGTTCGAGGGCAGGACGCCGGACTTGAGACGGCCTCCCGGCGGGGGGATCCGGCGTGCCGGCATCCCGCCTCGGCCCGCGAGCCCGCTTCTCGACTCGTCAACTATCGCGGGCCGGTAGAAGGGCAAGTTCTTGACCCGGCCGGGTGCCTGCTGCGAACGCGACGCGCCGACGCACGCTGATCGGCACGTTAGCCGACGATCGCCGTCGAGGGACAAGGACGCCGCATGAGACACATCGCCGAACAAGCCCGAACCATACCGGTGCTGCTGGAGACAGAGGTGCTCGTCGTGGGGAGTGGTCCCGGCGGCCTCGCCGCGGCGATCGGCGCCGCCCGCGCAGGAGTGCAGACGACCCTGCTGGATCGCTACGGGTGCTTTGGGGGCGCCATCTCGCAGGTTGGGGTCGAGACCATCGCCTGGTATCGGCACGAAGGCACCATCGACGCTCAGGGAATCGGCATCGAGTTCGAGGAGCGTGCCAAGGCCATGGGTGGCACCCAGAAGGAATCCCAATCGCTGAGCGAAGCTTTGAACGCGGAGATGTTCAAGTACGTTGCCGACGAGCTGGTGCGGGAATCGGGCGTCGAGCCGATCCTGCACTGCCTGGCCGTCGAGCCGCTCGTCGACGGTAGCACGGTCACCGGTGTGGTGGTGGAGAGCAAATCCGGCCGGCAAGCGATCCTGGCCCGGCGGGTGGTCGACGCCAGCGGCGACGCCGACATGGCGGTTCGCGCGGGCGCGCCGTGTCGCAAGACGCCCGCTCAGGAGATGATGGGCGTCACGGTCATGTTCTCGTGTTCGGGCGTGAACAAGCAGCGCTTTCTGGACTCTGTCAGGGCGCACCCCAGCACGTACAAAGACTGGGGCCTGAACTGGCGCACGGAGACCGACGGCAAGGAAGACGATCTCTTCAGCCCCTATCTCGAAGAACCGTTTGACCGCGCGCGCCAGGCCGGCCTCATCCCCGAGAGCATGAAGAGCATCGCCGGCACCTGGGGTCGCATCACCGATGGGGGCGAAGCGACCTGTCTCAACATGGTGTTCATGAACGGACTTGATTGCACGGACGTGAGGGATCTGACGCGAGGGGAGATCGAGGGTCGACAACAGGCGATCCTGGCGATCGAGGCCTTGCGGCGCTTCGCGCCAGGGTTCGAAAACGCTCGCCTGAGGAACTTCGGCATGACCTTGGGCACGCGCGACTCGAGGAAGATCGTGGGTCGCTACAACATCACCGAGCAGGATGTGCGCGGCCAGGCGCGCTTTGCCGACGCGATCGGGATATTCCCCGAGTTCCTCGATGGGTACGGCATCCTCAGCCTGCCGACAACGGGTCGATACTTCCAGGTGCCCTACGGGATCCTCGTTCCACAGAACATCGAGAACCTGCTCGTTGCCGGGCGCTGCGTCGCTGGAGACAAGGTCTCGCATGCCGCGATCCGCAGTCAGATGTGCTGTGCCGTAACGGGGCAGGGCGCCGGCGTGGCCGCGGCCGTGTCGCTCAAAGACGGGACGAGTCCGCGTCACGTGGACATCGAGCGAGTCCAGCGCGCGCTCAGGAGCCAAGGTGTGCGGATCTTCTGAAGACGGCCGGAGTGTCTTGGGCAGACGTGAAGGTGGGTTGATCGTGAAACCGAAGCGCGCGACGCACGAGGCAGATGTCCTGGTCTTTGGCGCGGGTCCGGCAGGGATTGCCGCTGCCATTGCCGCCGCACGAGAGGGTCAGAAGGTCTCCCTGATCGAAGTGCAGAACGTGATCGGCGGCGTCATGTCATCCTGTCCTGGCATGATGCTGGGGTCAGGATACCCCTGCAACAAGAGCATCGGCGGCTTCTTCGAGGAGTTTGTGAGCCGCCTCTATCATCACGATCCACCGGTGGCAGAACGCAGGGCGTGCAGCCTGGCCAACTTTGGCGATGAAGTCGTGTATGACTATGAATACGCGCTCTCTGCTCTGTATGACATGCTTGCTGAAGCAGATGTTGAGGTACTTCTGAATCATATTCCGCATCATGTGCACGTAGCCGACGAGGCCATCAGGAGCGTCGAAGTCGTAAGTACGCAGGGGTGTGACACCTTCGTTTCAAAGATGTACCTGGACTGTACGGGGAACGGGGACGTTGCAGCAAGAGCCGGTGTGCCTGCTCAATTGGGGGATGACAGAGGCATGATGATGGGCGTCTCACTGACGTTCTTCATGGCAAATGTTGACTGGGACAAAGCATTTGCAGAGAGCTCCGACCCATACTATGAGAGATATGCAGAAGAGGGGATTGAGAAGGGTCGGCTACCACGAACACTGCCGCAGATATATATGCTCAGAGGATTCAGAGACGGCACAGTCTTCTTCAACACGGTGACAATAGCTGGCGTCGACGGAACCCAGAGTCGCAGCGTGGCGAAGGGAACGCGGGAAGCAAGGCTGCAGGTGATGGATCTGGCGGGATTCTGCAGGGAAGAGATGCCGGGATTCGAGAACAGCTATCTGACCTACATCGGGCCGACGGTGGGCGTCCGCGAGACTCGGAGGCTGGAGGGTCTGTATAGATTGACCTACGCGGATGTGGCAGCGGCGACCAAGTTCGACGATGGGATTGTGGCGTGTGACAGCCCGCTGGATGAAGTCTTCAGAGACGAGAGCATGAGCTACTACTCGCATGAAGCGGCGCTGCCACCGGGAGAGTTCTACACTATTCCGTTTCGGACGCTTGTCCCACGGAAGATCAAGAACCTCCTGTTCGCCGGGCGGGTGCGGTCCGTGGATGCCAAGGCATTTGCGACCGGGAGAGGCATGCCGCAGTGCATGGCAATGGGGCAGAGCGTTGGGGTTGGCGCGGCACTCGCCAACGCGGGCTCCTGCCGCGTGCAAGAGATCGATACGAAGCTCGTGGTCGAGAGACTGCTTGCGCTCGGGGTTCACGGAATCGGTGGTCAGCCTCTGTAGGGGGCAAGAGGCTATCGGGTCTGGGCGACACGGCCTTCGTCGGGCCTTCGAAGAGCGTCATGCCGACGCTCTCCATCGTCGGCCTCAAGAAGGGCGACCACACGGTCGTCCTCACTACGTACTTCAAGGGAGCGAGCGCGACGATGCTCACCATGGATCAGCTCAAGGCCCTGGCGGCGATCGTCGCGTCGCGCCTGTAGCAGCGCGACTCCCGGGGCGCGCGGGACGCCGCGCAGGGAGGGATCCCGCGTCGTTGTCAGCGCGCGCCTGACTCTTCAGACGGCGCCGGCAGCGTCGCCCGTCGTGTCCAGCGGGGCGACATCACTCCAGGCCGCCGCCTTCGGCACGAGGCTGGTGCGCAGCTCCAGGCCCAAGACGAACGCCATCTTGCTCATGGTCGCCAACGTGAGGTTGCTGGTTCCATTGAGGAGGCGCGTGACGTAGCCCTGAGAGGTCCCGAGGCGCCGCGCCAGTTCAGCTCGCGTGACGGACTGCTCACGCATGGCGCCGAGGGTGGACGTGTGGCCGCCCAGGAGCTCCGACGAACCTGCTCGTCACCTGACGGTGCCGCGCCGGACCCCCGGTGGGCTGGAAGGCCTCGGGCGGGTATACCCCGGGGTGCATCCACTTACCTCAGCGTCCGCCGGGAGGCTACATGACCGCGAAGACCGTCGCCCAGAAGGCGCGCCTCAAGCCTGGCACCACGATCGCCGTCCTGAACCGGGTGCCCGGCGTCGTCGAGTCGCTGGGGTTGCCCGCGGGCGTCGCGTTCGTGGCACCAGCCGACGCCCAGCTCGTGTTCCTGTTCGTGCACGCGCGCTCGGAGCTCGACGCACAGATGCCGCCGGCGGTCGCCGGGCTCGCTCCCGGAGCGGCGCTCTGGGTCTTCTTCCGCAAGGGTTCCAGGGCCGGGGGGCTGGACGTGAACCGCGACGACATCTGGGCGCTGGCCGAGAAGCTGGGCCTGCGGCCGCTGGGCCTCGTGAGCATCGACGACACCTGGTCGGCGTTCCGGCTGCGGCCAGCAAAGTAGCGGTTGTCAGGCGACAGCGGCGTCGCGTCGCGTCGCGGCCTACCCGAGCTCGGCGCGCCGCCGAAACACAGCGCCGACGGTGTCGAGGATCAGCCGCGCGCCGTGCAGCGCCGTGAGCTGGCCCGGCCCGTCGTACTGGGGCGATACCTCGACGAGATCCAGGCCGAGGACGTTGCAGCGCGCGCAGACGGCCAGCAGGATCGCCTTGGCTTCGTAGTAGCTGAAGCCGCCGGGCTCGGGCGTGCCGGTGCCCGGCGCAATGCTGGGGTCGAGGGCGTCGATGTCGAAGGTGATATATGTGTCGACGCCCGCCTCGAGGTGCTCGACGAGCTCGTCCGCGCGCGCGTCCTTCGCCGGCTCGCACCAGAAGATGTGCACGCCGCGCCGGCGCGCGAGGCCGATGTTGTCCGCCTGGGTGTGCAGCCCGCGGATGCCGTACTGGGTGATGCCGCTCAGCATGTCGGTCTCGTGGGCGCGGATGATGTGGCTCGCGTGCGTGAAGCGCTGGTCGCCCTCTTCGTCCCAGTAGTCCATGTGCGTGTCGAACTGCACGAGATGGAACGGCCGGCCGTCGCGCGCCTGGCTGACGGCTGTGAGCGCCGGGTACGTGATGGAGTGGTCACCGCCGAGCGTGACGGGGAAGAGGCCGGCCTCGACGAGCGGCTGCAGGCGCTCGATGACGGCCGCGTGCCGCCGCTCCGGCGTCATGTTCGGGGCGAGCGCGACGTCGCCGCAGTCGACCCAGCGCACGCCGCCCATGAGCTGGGCCTCGGCCTCGCCGTCATAGAGTGCGTCGGCGCCGTCTCGATAGGCCCAGAACGTGGACACCTCGCGCAGCGCGCGCGGCCCCAGGCGTGCGCCGGCGCGGTTGGTCGTGCCCTCGTCGTAGGGCACGCCGAGCACCGCGACCTCGCCGTCGGCCGGCGTGGGCTGCGGCACGTACGGCGCTTTCAAGAAGCTCGCGATGCCGGCGTAGGGCATCTCGCCGTTCCCCATGGTGCTTCACTCCCTCGTTCAGTTCACGCCCTTGGCGTGTGCCTTGCTCACCTCGGCTACGCATTCTTCCACGATGTCGCAGCCCAGCGCGAACAGCTCCGGCGGCTGGTTGAGCGCCGGCGTGGGGCGGAAGTAGTTGAACGCCGGCTCGTAGATGGGCACGACGCCCCGGCGCTCCATCGCGTACACGATCTCGCGGGTGAGGTCGTGCGCCGGCTCCTTCGTGTCCTTGTCCTCGACGAATTCGACGCACATGTAGGCGCCGATCACGCGCACGTCGCCGACGATCTCGTACTTGTTTTTCATGGCGCCGAACTTGGCCTTGGCGACCTTCTCGAGCTCGGCGACGTTGCCCAGCACGTTGTCGCGCTCCATGACCTCGAGCAGCTTGGTGGCCATGAGGCAGGCGGCGGGATTGCCGGCGA
>Ga0114951_10002885_pt1 | contig 18717 bp, 9 predicted proteins | sample AM7aDNAmetaG_FD_88677 | JGI IMG/M metagenome (GOLD analysis project Ga0114951, IMG submission 88677) | Freshwater microbial communities from Finland to study Microbial Dark Matter (Phase II) - AM7a DNA metaG | ecosystem: Environmental > Aquatic > Freshwater > Lake | place: Finland: Lake Alinen...
GGACAGGTTGTCGGATATGGCCGGAGCACCAGTTTCCCCAATGCATTTTATGGTTTGGTAATGCTTATGGTCATTGGCGGTTTATACGGAATCCTCGGTGGCGGTTTTGTAGGTTTAACACTTGAAGGTTCGAAGCAGAAAAAGGTCAACTGGGGCGCCCTTCTTGCAGAGATGATTGCCGGCGGGGTTCTGGGCTATTACTTGTTTGTCGTTCAGCTTGAATGGCTGATGACCCCTCCAAGGGAAGAAACCTGGTCGGTCTGTTTGGGGGCAGGACTGGCATTGGTGTGGCATATGGCCAGGAATAACTACACTTCATCGATTCGGGTTTCTCTCTTTTCAGCACTGGGAGCAGGTTTTGGATTTGCATTCGGAAATTTCCTCCAAACCCTTGGAGATATTCTGCAGATTCAGTTTAACATGTGGAATGTCATGGAGTATAGCATCGGATTCTTTGGCGGTCTTGGGATGGCGTATGGAGTATTCAGTTCCGAATGGCCCGAAGAGACTGCCGCTTCGGAGGGTTGGGAATCAAAAATCGCCATGCTGCTTGTGTTTATGGGAATCCCCTTTATAAATTTGATTGATTCAATGGGTTATCACACCTTACTGGAACGGATTAAAGATCCGGTCAATCCGGAGACCACGGCGATGCTGAGCACCATTCTGGGTACATTGATTCTGACTGCCGTAGCAGTAATCGGTTACTTTAAATATTCAAAAGGGACCGGTGGTTTTGGACGAAACGATGTGTTGATGCTGTTTGCAGTGTACCTGGCGGCTTACATCCTGGTCAGCTATATTGTTGTCGGAGTCTTTGCGGGCCGATTTCCTTCGAATCATCAGCTTTACTGGGTAAATTTCATTGTGATTCTGTTGCTTGCCCGGAAGCAGTTCTCACCTTTTTTCGCTGATCTGCTGAAGGATTTAAATTTAAACCGGTGGCTTTTCTTACTCGTTGGAGCGATCGTTGTCATCATGCTGCTCGCATTTATATTAGTTAATTCTCATGGGATTATGGGCGGAGCACATGACCGTTTCCCCAATTAATAATACAAGAATGAAAAAAAGCATTAATCCATTCTCAATGTTGAAGAGCTTACTTCTGATACTGATTCTTTGTATTCCCATTTTTCAGGTTGGTGCCCAGGGTCGCTTCGTCAGGGGTGTGGAGAAAGCAGAGTTTTCACTCATCGGTACTGCCGCCGATTTCTATGTCTCTCCCCTGGGAAATGATAACTGGTCAGGAAAACTTGCAGAACCTAACCTCAACAAAACCGATGGTCCTTTTGCAACTATTGAAAGGGCGAAAAGTGCAGTCAGCAAATTGAAACAGGAGGTTTATAAGCTTAAGAAGAAAGCTGTTGACAAGCGGTTTATGGGGACTCCGCACCAGTATGGCACGGGTCGCGATATCCTGGTCTTAATCCGACAGGGGATCTATTCACTCAATAATCCGCTTGGATTCTCCTCTGAAAATGGTGGCGAACGGGTGGAAACAGATCTTCCGACCGGCGCCTTTGAATACCATGAGCTCAAAGATTGCTTTGTCACCTATGCTGCCTATCCCAGGGAATCTCCTGTCATTTCCGGTGGGGAAAAAATAACCGGCTGGAAAAAGACGAAAAACGGGATCTGGAGTGCCCCCTTTTCCGGTTCTGAAATTAATGATCTCTATGCAAATGGCAAACGGCTCACACTAGCCCGGACTCCAAACACCGGCTATTTCTTCACCGATGGCCAACCTTCGGATTCAATATCTTTTAAATTTAAGAAGGGTGATCTGAAGCCCTGGAAGGATATGGAATCAAACCGGATAAATATGACTGTCCGATGGGGTGCAATACACTCAACCATTGCCAGGGTTGATGAAAAAAGCCGAACAGCCTGGCTAAAAACTCCATCCCCCGAAATGATGATTGTACCTCCCAAATATTTTGTGGAAAATGTCGAAGCACTCCTGGATACTACCAATGAATGGTATTTCAATGCAAAGACACACTCAATAAGTTTTATTCCCGATGCTGAGATTGGTGATCCCAATAAGGCATCCATTGTATTTCCAATGCTTGATAACCTGATTTCAGTCTCTGGCACACGCGAAAATCCGGTCAGAAATCTAAGATTCTACAATCTGAAATTTGAAAACACCCGATCAGGTGGCAGCGGTACGGTTTCTTTTCAGTATACCAAAAATTGTGAATTCTTACAAAACAGGATTGAAAATGTGAGCCAGGCCGCCATCCATCTGGGAAAAGGATGCTACCATAATCTGGTCGCCAAAAATGTGATCAACGATGTGAAAGGGTCAGGAATTATCGTGGCCGGAATTCCAAAACCGGAAAACTGGAACGATGTTGTGAGTGACAATGTGATCTCATTTAACAAGATAACAAACATAAATATTTCTGCCACAGGCATTTCAACTTACAATGCACTAAGGACAACGGTTTCGCACAATTACATCTCCAATGTGGGAAGCTACGGGATTACTCTCGGATCGTGGCCCAATATCGAAGAGACCAGCGACGGAAACCACCTGGCAGAATTCAATCACGTCTCATTTACAAATATGAAACGCGACGACGAAGGGGGAATTGCCGTATACGGATTAAGCCCTGGTTCAGTCGTCCGAAGTAACGTGATCCATGACGTGCACCCTGCCGCTACCAATGAAAATGTCGCCCTGTTCTTTCAGAATATGTCTTCCGGATGGACCGTGACCGACAACACCTATTACAACCTCAAACAGGGGCAGATGAAGTTATGTGCCTGCTACCTCGTGGATAACGTGTATGAAAACAACCAGCTGATCGAATCCCCGGTAACTCCTGCCGAAGAGATTATTGATGGCCGGGTGGATCTCTCCTACCGTGATCTGGTTATTAAAACAGCGGGGCAGCTTGTTACAGGGGCTGAAGTACTGATATCTGCACTGGTTGCCAACACAGGATCTACAGGGATGGAGGAGCTCTTTTTCTATGTTGACGGGAAGGTTGTCAGCTCAGGGAAGCTCCCCTTCATCTCACATAATGAGCGCCGGATTGAATTTAAGTATAAATTTTTTGATCCGGGTAAACATACCGTTGCTATTGGGAAAACTCCTGAAAAAGAGGTTGTTGTTGCCGGTGAACCGCTTTTTGTAATCTACCGCGACTTAAAAACTCCCGTTAAGGAACTTCCCCAGGGAGATTCCATCTATGTGAAAATTGAAGCTCAGAATGTCCGAAGCGAAAAGAGTGCCCAAAAGGTTGAACTGATAGTCGATGGGAAAATTTCTGCAGTCAGGGATATTCATTTTAAGGAGAATGAAACGAAGCAGATTGAATTTTCACTCTTTGCCGGGGCGGGTTCCCATCAGGTAACAATCGCCGGTCAGCCACCACTCACCGTTCACGTGTATCCGGTTAAAACAATTGATATTCAGAAGGCCCCATTCCAGACCTTCTGCACCGCAACGGCGAAACCATGCACATTCAACTTTAATGTGAATAAGAATCATTATGAGATCACCGCAGCTGGAACCGATTTCCTGCATGCCGAAGATTCATACGGAACAATATATCTGAAGGGTGCAATCGAAGGTAACTTTGTGGCCAAGGTAAAGGTAATCGGTTTTAGTGAAGGGATCAGCGAGTGGTTTCGCGCCGGGATATTTGTGAGAAACGACCTTTCCAAAAACAGCAGTTCAAAGAGTAATGCCCTGGGTTCGTTCCTGCTGTTCTCTACAACCAAACGGTGCGGAGCACAATGGGACGAATTCGGTGACGGCTGCATGCATAATACCAGGAGCAGGAATTACGGGGTTGATCAACCATTGCCGGTCTGGCTGAAGCTGGTACGGCATGGAAACAGCTTCACCGGATATTACAGTTTTGATGACAAAAACTGGATCATCTCAAGGGAATCGGGCGATATCCCCGGTTTGGCAAAAAAGATGGATATTGGTCTTGCCGGAGGGGCAAACGATCAGAAAGTTTCCACCGTGATCTTTGAAGAATTTAAACTTGAGGTTGAAAGTAAATAATGGTAGTTTAGTGATTAGTGAACCGCTGACTTGTTCGTGACGTGAACAAGTCAGCGGTTCACTAAATTAAAAATCAAACATCTAAATATTAGTAAGTTAACTTAATTCTTTATGGAATGAAAAACAGGTTTGTAAATCTCTGGATAATCTGGACTCTGGTTGGAGCCGGTTTAATCTATGGTGTTGCCGCATCCGATGCGAAGAAAAGTATGATCGCAATAATTGCTAATGTCCTGAGCATTTCTCCTTTAATTGGATTGATGTTGGCATTAGGGTCTGTTAACGCTTTCCGTCGGTTCAGTGATTGGTTACTACGAGATCGGAATTCGATGTACTACGTGGCAGGTGGAATCACTATTTTATTTATGCTGCCGGGAATAATGACACTGAAATTCGACCCTTACTATTCTGTCATTTTTGCCACAATCGTATGTGCCGGGCTGGGAGTTTTAAAACAGTCTAGGAACCAGGTATTTACCTTTGGCTGGACCGATTTATTGCTATGGTTTGTTCTTTGGATTCCATTTGACCTTCGCTGGTACATGGGGATGCTTCCCGCTGAAAGTGATTCTTATGCCTGGTGGTCAGTTGCTGTTTCGGTTATCGGAATAATTGGGTGGTATGGTTACCGGGGTGCCGATATTGGTTACAACCTGGTACCTAAATTCAGGGATTTACGAATCGCTCTTCTGGCACTGATTATGATTATGGTCTTGGTAGCTCCACCGGGACTGCTGACCGGGTTCTTAACCTTCTCGATTCCAAAATCTTTCAATGCCTCTAAAATAATCTTCAGTTTTGTGGGTTTGTTCCTGACCGTTGCATTGCCTGAGGAGCTTTTTTTCAGAGGTATTTTACTTCGGGGTCTAGAGAAACAATTTTCCAGGAAATGGATTCCCCTGGTAATCTCCTCCCTGGCTTTTGGACTCATGCACTGGAATAATGCCAGCACCTTATCGACACAGATCACCTATATTTCCCTGGCTGCAATTGCCGGAGTCGGTTATGGCTGGGCATATAGGAAAAGCGGAAACAATTTACTGGCTGCCATACTTGTGCATACTCTTGTCGATTGGACCTGGAGGATATTTCTGACAACCTAATTATGTCACGACTTATTTAAATACTTCTGATCCCCGGTAAAGCTTTCGAAACCGGGGGCATCTGGACCAACTACAATATCTACCCCCAAGGGTGTTGAATATTGTCTGAGATTTTTTCTACAATTGAGCGGGTGACTGTTCAAAACCTGGATAGTCACCCGCTCACTATCAAATTATCCAGAACAGTCACCCGCTCACACTCGCTATCTGAATATTCTGATAACCAGTCCTGATAACCGTTTTACAATCAGCACTCCCCCCTTCTCCATCGCAATCCAGCTCCAGGTATTTTCTCCTTGTTGATTCTCCCTTATTTCAATATTGTCAATCAATACTCTGGAGGGTTTGGCTGTTAAACGGATCTTTTCTGTTCCGTTTTCATCAAAACTCCGGCAGCCAATTATTTGATTTTCTGTGGGTTCATTAGCATAATCCACCTCAACAAGTACTGATGAGCTTTCCAAAATATGATTCTCATCCGGATTGCTTAACGCTGGATCTATGGCCATCGCTCTCAGATAGTGACGCACAAAATCACCATAGCCATCAGATAACCAGGTAGCTCCGCCATTGAATCTGTTTTCCCCGTCAAAGTTAACGGCATAGGTTGCCCAGTTCAGTTGCCTGATTGCATTGTCATAGCGGGAAGAGTCACCCGTTAGCTTTACATAGAGCAGCTCAGCACAGCCTTGCCGCGAATTATGACTGTTTGCAGGTTCCACACAGGCAGTCTGCTCATTGACAGTTTTCACACCGTATTTAAGCCATTTATCATTCCCCAGAGTGGCATAAACCCAGTTAAAAATTCGGGGCACCTGACTCTTCCAATCCGGGAAGTATTCCGGATGATTCATCATAAATTGAGCAAAGGTCACGGCATTGATCTGTGTCTCGGTCCAGCCGGGCATATCCTCAAAAAACGGGCCCCATTTATTCGTTCTAAGCGGGTATTGCTTCATCCATTGAAGAACACGGTCAAAAGTCTTCTGATAAAGGTGGGTATCTCCTTTTTTAAGCCGGGTCAGCTCGAGGAAAAGTTCAAGTGTGCCCGAATAATTGGTGGTATAGTCTGCTTTCCCTACAATAGTAAAGTCTTTGTAATCATTTTTACCATAAGCAATTAACGATCCTATTTCTCCGTTCACCGCATTTACCCTAAATGGCCAGGGAGAACTATCCCCATCTCCCTCCCGGCATTTCCCGGCGAGTGTGTTGGCAATTTCGATTGCCGCATTCAGATATCCGGTACCCCGTTGCTTGTGATTCGACATCTTATAGAGCTGAAGTAACTCGTAACCAAAAGAACCCGCCTTGTCGGGCTGGCTAAAGTTTTCCCCGAGGATCATATCGCCATCGTAAATTCCCGAGTACCTTGAGGTGGCATAAGGATAGGGAATATTGGGCCAGGCATCAGAAGGTTTTGAAAGCGAATGTGCCAGGTAATAATCGGCAATAAAGTTCATGTTCTCCTTTACCCGGTTATTCCCGGTATACTGATAGAGTAGCTGCCACGAAGAGAGCGCCATGGCAAACTGGTCCCCTGCGATTCCGCGTGAATCGTTTTCATCCCTTTCCCAAACCGAATGATTCATGTAGTAGGGTAATCCGTTATAGTCCGATCGCATGGTATCCCAGAATTTCCAGACCAGTTTGATCACATGATCATACGAAACCCCGGGACTGCCATCATACCAAGGTTCGATATGACCATTTTTACCGACAACAATATTATGAAAGACCAGCTTCTCTGAGGTGGTAATTCGGTCCTGGCCGAAAAGATAACAGGTATTCAGGAAAATGACCAGAATTCCTGACATCGCAGTTTTGAAATTTAGTCGCATTTCTTAACTATTCTATGGATTGCACCGGAAACTAAAAAAAGGTTTGACCTGACTCTAAATTCACCTTCAGATTATTAACATTCACATCATTAATCATTTATGGAATAGGTCACTCCTAAAAAAACGATAGCAATATCCGGTATAAATTTCCCGTATTATTTCAGTTTTATTGATAATTCAATGTGTCCGCCCAGACCAAGTTCAACAATTTTACGGAGCGTAGAAAGACGCGCTTCTTTTATATTATTTTCGATTTTAGAAATATACGATTTAGTTGTACCAACCTTTATCGCAAGTTCTTCCTGGGTTAAACCTTTTTCAATTCTGGCCTGCTGGATTAAAACCCCAATTTTGAAATTTTCGTAACCTGCCTCCAGTTCATTACGCTTTTTTGTTCCGGGTTTCCCGTAGTTTTTGTCTTTTAACTCTTCAAGAGTCATTATATTAGGATCTGCCGTTTTCATATTCTTCTTTAATTTTAAGTGCTATTTCAATCTCTTTTATTGGTGTTTTTTGTGTTTTCTTTTGAAAACCATTCGTAATAACAATTATTTGGCCTTTGTCAAAAAAGCAGAATATGCGCAAAATATTTCGGCCTTGTTGCACACGAATTTCATAAAGGCCGTTGGTGTTTACAATATACTTAAAATATGCATCAGGCACTCTCTCCAGATCCTCTATCAATTCAAAGGTCCAAATAATTTTAGCTTTTACTTTCTTGCTTTGTTTTTCAAAAAACTCCTGAAAGTAGCTTTTGTAAAAAATAATGGTCCGGTATTTCAGTTTCTTGTCCACAAAACAAAGTTAATAAAGTTTCCCTAAAGTGCAACAAAGATTTTTGCTTTTAATTTGTGTGATTTGCACATATTCACATTTTTTTCTCTTTCTAAAATTGCAGGTTATCTCAGTTATAAACCAAATATTTGATCTTATTATTAACAACCAAATAGTTACAAAAACTTCATAACCCGATCCAAAATTATGAACCCATAAACACGGGGGAGAGAAATCCTTTTGTCAACTGATTCTAACTTTCTGCTGATTTTGACCGGAAAATAACAATATTTAATGTGCTTTATCCAATATTACAGAAGTATTTGAGGAATAGCTATGCTATTTTTGAAAAGTTACCCTGATGAAAATTACCCAAACAGAAAAAAGATTATTTAATGCGAAACCTGAGAATTATATTCCTGTTCTTTTTAATTCCAATAATTTCTATCCGGTACTCACATGCTCAGGTTATCGATTTCACAAAACTGGTGAATCCCTTCATGGGAACGGGTGATCATGGACATACCTATCCCGGGGCTGTGCTGCCTCACGGGATGGTTCAGCTGAGTCCCGATACACGGATGGAGAACTGGGATGGTTCTTCGGGTTACCACTTCTCGGACAACACAATTATCGGGTTTAGCCATACCCATTTAAGCGGAACCGGAGAGCCTGAATTTTGCGACATTCTGTTCATGCCAACCATAGGCGACGTCAGGTTGGTTTCAGGAGACGAAAAGAAGCCCAATTCGGGTTACCGCTCCACCTTCAGTCATCAAAACGAGGAGGCGTCCCCCGGATACTACAAGGTGTTACTGGATGATTATAAGGTGACTGCAGAACTGACTGCAACAGAACGGACCGGATTCCATCGATACACCTTCCCTGCTTCCTCAAATTCAAATATCATCATCGATCTGAAACATCGCGGACATATCGTGGATTCCAACCTTCAAATCCTCAATGATTCAACAATAAGCGGATATACCATAACCACCAGGTGGGCAATCGATAAACATAGCTACTTCTATGCCCGGTTTTCAAAGCCGTTCAAGAAATTCGGAATTGCGGTAAATGATACGCTTGTCGACCGCATCGCAATAGCAAAGGGAAAAAACCTGAAAGCTTTTATCCGTTTTAATACCGGGGAAAAGGAACAGATCCTGGTAAAGATTGGGATATCAGCCGTAAGTGTTGAAGGGGCGATGAAGAATCTGGAAGCGGAGAACAGGGGGTGGAACTTTTCGGATGTAAGGGACGACGCCAGGAAAAAATGGAATCAATACCTCTCTAAAATTGAGGTGGAGGGTGGAACCGAAAAAGAGAGACGCATTTTTTATACTTCACTATATCATGCTGCACTTGCTCCGAACCTGTTTATGGATAGTGACGGGCAGTTCCGGGGGGCAGATCACCTGGTCCATCAGGCAAAAGGGTTTACAAATTATACGATTTTCTCCCTTTGGGATGTTTTCAGAACCCAGATGCCCCTGCTGACCATTATCGAGCCATCCCGGATGAACGATTTCATGAAGACGTTCATGGAGATGTACCGCATCGGCGGAAGTCTGCCGATCTGGGAAATACAGGGTACTCTATCCGGGAATATGATCGGAAAACACTCGCTGCCGCTGATTTTGGATGCCTACCAGAAAGGGATCAGGGATTTCGATGTTGAGCTCGCTTACAAAGGGATGAAAGTGGCGATGGAAAACCTTGAATATTACAACAATCTGGGCTTTATCCCTTCCGACATAGAAGGAACAGGTGGTTCCGTGGCAAAAGTTATGGAGTACTCCTTTAATGACTGGTGTCTTGCGGAGATGGCCCATATTCTGAATAAGCAGGATGATTATTTGCTCTACCAGCAACGCGCTCAGTTCTACAGGAACATGTTTGATTCTACTACCGGTTTCATGCGCCCGAAAAACAAGGATTACACCTGGGTGACCCCTTTTGATCCTGCTGAGCCGAGCGGAAATTATGTCGAGGGTAACGCCTATCAGTACAGCGCATTTGTTCCACACGATGTAAATGGATTGATTCACCTGCTGGGTGGAGATGCCAGATTCGTGACGTGGCTCGATTCGCTTTTTACCCATAAGAGTAAGTATGATCAAATTGTAGTAGATGCCAGCGGCCTTATTGGACAATATGCGCATGGGAATGAACCAAGTCATGAGATTGCCTATTTATACAATTATGCCGGTGCGGCGCCAAAGACGCAAAACTATGTTCGTAAAATTTTAGGTTCCCTATATGACGATGCCCCTGCAGGGCTCAGCGGAAATGAAGATTGCGGACAAATCTCGGCATGGTATATCATGAGCGCCATAGGCTTTTATCCGGTTCTGCCGGGAGAACCATCCTATTCAATCGGAAGTCCCATCTTTGATAAGATCACCTTAAACCTTGAAAACGGGAAACGGTTTATGATCCGGGCACGGAATAATTCAGACAAAAACAGGTTTATACAGTCGGCAACCCTTAACGGGAAACCGTATACCCGGTCTTGGTTCAGGCATGAGGATATCGTGAATGGAGGTGAGTTAGCTTTTGTGATGGGTGAAAAACCAAATTACAGCTGGGGCACTTCAAAAGCTGACAGGCCTTTCACCCGCAAGCTGGCCGCGGCGGTTGAAATGCCTTATTACAGGATCAAAGAGAATTATTTCTTTGACAAGGCAACGGTTACCCTGGGAAGCCACACCCCAGGCACCAAAATATATTACACGATCAACAGGGGTGAACCGTCAGAGAAATCCATGCTCTACTCAAAACCGTTTGAATTGAATCAGACCTCAGAAATTAAGTTTTTCGCTAAAAAAGCTGGTTTACTTACCTCTACTGTCATTACTGCAAAAATCGAGAAATTAAAGAAAATAGAGTTAACTGTTTTTAAAAACTACGAAGGAGGGCATTTCCTTCCCGGGTTAAATTACCAATATTTTGAAGATCACGTGATGTATGTGGATGAACTGGACAGGCTGAAACCCAAAAAAGTTGGGATAACTCCTTGTTTCAGTATTGAAGAGCGGGAAAATGACGGACTTTTCGCATTTACTTATTCGGGTTATATCAGGATTCCAAAGGACGGGGTTTATACTTTTTATCTTTCTACCAACGATGGCGGGGTTCTTTATCTCGACGGTGAGCGGTTTATCGATGCCGATGGCCCACGTACTGCGACACCGTCATCCCGGACCGTCTCTTTAAAAGCGGGGACCTATAAGATCGGGGAAAAATATTTTCAGATGGGAGGCGGCTTTGCGAATGTGGTAAGCTGGAAGGGTCAAGGAATTAACAAGGAGGTAATCCCATCAAAGGTGTTGTTTCATGAGTAGATTGTTTGTCAAATTGTGGCATCGGTGAGTATAATATTTGATTTCATGTCAGTTAACAGAAAGAATAGGAAAAGATAAGTATACTTGCAAATTCGGATGCCGGGAATCCGGGATCCATATTATTGACTTCCGTTCGTAACCGGAAACTGGTAAACAATGATATGGATCCCGGGAATCCGGGATCCATATCATTGACCTCCGGCAAAACCGGAGGCAGGTGAATAAAGGTAATTCAGAACCCCGATGTGGGTTCAATGTTTTTAAGAAATTATGGAGAATAAAATCAAATGGGGAATTCTGAGCACGGGGCATATCTCAAGCAAATTTGCCGATGCACTGGCATTATTGCCCGATGCTGAACTTGTCGCCGTTGCCTCAAGAGGGATTGAAAGCGCAACAGGTTTTGCCGCAAAACACCATATTCCAAAGGCTTATGGTTCCTACCAGGAGCTGGCTGAAGACCCTGAAGTTGATGTGATCTATATTGGAACTCCGCATACTTTTCACCTTGAAAACAGCGTGATGTGCATGCGCAATGGTAAAGCCGTTTTATGTGAAAAGGCGTTGACGATTAATGCCGCTGAAGCCAGGAAAATGGTTCGCGTTGCCCGTGAGGAGAATGTTTTTCTCATGGAAGCGATGATTACTCGGCATGTCCCGTTAATTAAAAAGGTTTTAGGGTGGGTAAAGGATGGCCGGATCGGACAAGTCCGGATGGTAAAAGCCTCGCGCTGTGCCCGGGGAGAATTCCCACCCGGGGCCCGACAGCTAAATCCCGGACTCGGTGGCGGAAGTCTGCTTGATGTTGGGGTTTATGTGATCTCCTTCGCATCAATGATCTATAAAAGATCGCCCGTTGAGTCAGTCGGCCTCGGCCATATCGGAGATTGGGGATCCGATGAGCAAGGGGTGGCCATTCTCAAATATGACAATGGCGAAATTGCCGATTTATCCTTTGCCCTGAGAACAGCCGCTGTAAATGAGGCCTATATTTTTGGTAGTGAAGGATATATCAAGATCGATGATGTTTTTGCGGTACCAACAAAGGCAACCTTATTTATAAACAAGGCAGAAGTGGATGCCATTGAGGAACCAATTATTGGGAACGCCCTCAATTACGAAGCAGAAGAGGTCATGCGTTGCCTGAAACTGGGATTAAAGGAATCACCGTTTATGCCCCTTGACGAGTCCGTCCGGATCATGGAGATCATGGATCATATCCGTAAACCATGGGGATTGGTTTATCCGAATGATAACAAAAAATGTATTGTATGATTGTAGAGCCAAGGTATTGCCATATCTCTCCAAAAAAATATTATAAAATAAAATCAAACAAATGAAAATAATGTTCCGGATTATCCTGCTGATTATGATTTGCGGCGCCTGCAACGAAAATGTTCCGCCGGTAAAGGTGACCAATCTGAAATGTGAGTACAAAACAAATCCTTTGGGTGTGGATATCCTGAAACCCCGTTTTGGCTGGATCTCAGAATCGGAACAACGCGGCGTCACCCAGGCCGCCTATCAGATCCTGGTCTCTTCAACGCTTCAGAATCTGAATGATAATAAGCCAGATCTGTGGGACAGCCAGAAGGTCGCATCGGATAAATCAAGTCAGATTACCTATGAGGGGAAGGCGCTGGAAAGCAATCGGAAATATTTCTGGAAAGTCAGAATCTGGGACCAGAACGGTGGAATTCATGCCAGTGAGCCCACATTCTGGACCACCGGATTGCTTCATGAGGGTGACTGGAAAGCCAAATGGATCGGTCTTGAGAAGGGTGTTGGAGAAGATAACCCGATCAGACCCCATACCGTTCTCTCTGCAAGAATGTTACGTCATGAATTTAACCTGGCGAAAAAGGTTAAATCTGCAACCGCATTCATATCCGGGCTCGGCTTGTTTGAACTATACCTTAACGGGGAAAAAATCGGCGACCAGGTCTTGTCTCCCGCATTGTCAGAGTACAATAAAAGAGCCTTTTACATGACTTTTGATGTCACTAACTCGTTGCTGCCGGATAAAAATGCAATAGGTGTGGTGCTCGGAAACGGCCGGTTCTTTGCGCCAAGGGTCGCAGAAACCGGTAAAATGAGATCATTTGGCTTCCCGAAAGTAATTTGTCAGATAGCCCTTGAATATGAAGATGGTGCACTGGATACCATTATTACCGATGAAACCTGGAAACTGACCACAAATGGTCCTGTCTGCAGGAACAATGAATATGACGGGGAGTATTATGATGCCCGCATGGAGTTACCTGGCTGGGACAAAGCCAATTTCGATGATGCCAAATGGATTCAGGCAGAACTTGTGAACAAACCCGGCGAAGTTCTGGTCGCACAACCGATCGATCCGATCAGGATAACAGGGGTAATAACACCGGTTGCGGTGAAGGAACAAAAACCCGGCACCTATATTTTTGATATGGGGCAGAATATGGTAGGCTGGACCGAACTGATGGTAAAAGGGAAACAAGGGGACAAGGTAACCCTGAGATTTGCAGAGACTTTAAAAGATGATGGAAGCCTGTTCCTGGCAAACATCCGCAGCGCAGAAGTCACCGATACCTATGTTTTGAAGGGTGAAGGTGATGAACGATGGGAACCCCGCTTCACCTATCATGGATTCCGCTATGTTGAAATGACCGGGTTTCCCGGCGTTCCGGCTATCTCTTCAATCAAAGGAAAGGTGATCCGCGATGCATTGGAGGTTACAGGTTCATTTACCAGTTCAAACCCAATGCTTAACGCCATATATAAGAATGCTTTCCGGGGAATTGGAGGAAACTACAGGAGCATGCCGACCGACTGTCCTCAGCGGGATGAACGGCAGGGCTGGCTGGGCGACCGTTCTGCGGAATGTACCGGTGAGAGTTACATCTTCGACATTTCGAAACTTTATAATAAATGGGTGACTGACATCAAGGATGCCCAGCTCAAAAGTGGCAGCCTCCCCGATGTCGCGCCTGCATTCTGGCCCATTTACAGCGATAACACCACCTGGCCCGGAACGTTCCTCTTTGCTTCCGATATGCTTTATACGCAATATGGAGATATTCAAACTATTGAAACCAATTATCCGTACATGCAAAAATGGATAGACCATATGAGCGGTTTCCTGAACAACGGAATAATGCCAAAAGATACCTATGGTGATTGGTGCGTTCCGCCCGAAGACCTTACACTTATCAATTCAAGTGATCCGGCTAGAATCACGAGTTCGGAATATATCGGAACTGCCTATTTCTGTGATGAATTGAGAATGATGGAAAAATTCGCCAGTCTGCTGGGTAAGGAGAATGATGCCGAAGGTTATTCCAAAACGGCGGAAGAGATGAAAATTGCTTTCAACAAAAGATTCCTGGATAAGACTGAGGCAAAATACAGTAATAATACCTGTACAGCCAGTATCCTGGCGCTTGCCTTTGACCTGGTACCCGACGAATACCGCGATAAAATTATCGATAAACTTTTGCAGAAGATCATTAGCGATAATGGGGGGCATGTCGGAAACGGGATTATCGGGGGACAATGGTTAATGCGGACCCTGACTGAAAACGGACATGCTGATGTAGCCTATACCCTCGCCACCCAAACCACCTATCCGGGCTGGGGTTACATGGCTAAACACGGCGCAACCACCATTTGGGAACTCTGGAACGGTGATAAAGGGGACCCCGGGATGAATTCCGGAAACCATGTAATGCTTTTAGGCGATTTAATCATCTGGTATTACGAGAACCTGGCAGGGATCAAAGCCGATCCTGAGATTCCGGCCTTCCGGCATATCATTATGAAACCCTGTGTCTTAGGCGATTTAACTAATGTTGATGCCTCCTGCAACTCCATTTACGGAAAAATAACCAGCAGTTGGAAACTGGAAAACAACAAGTTCAAATGGGATGTTACAATCCCTGGAAATACCACGGCTACCGTTTACGTCCCGACCCTGAACAAGGAAGAGGTGATTGAAGGGAATCAACCGGCATCAAAAGGTGTTTGCATCAAATTTATTAAATGGGAAGATGACCGTGAGGTTTTTGAGATCAAGTCCGGGAAATACTCCTTCATCTCCGGCGGCGCGAAAAAGGTAATCACCGGAGCCTATGTATCAACTCCCGTAATAACCCCAAAAGATACCGTTCTGAACACGGGCAATAAACTGACCGTTAAAATTAGCTGCGCAGAAAGTGCCGCAAAAATACATTTTACCACAGACGGAAGTGATGTCAATGAAACTTCCCCGATATTCAGCGCACCCTTCGAAATATCCGGGAACACGGTTGTTCGGGCTCAGGCATTCCTTCTGGGGTCCCATCCCAGTAATCAGTCAAAAGCGATCTACAACTTTGTGAACCCGGCAAAGAATGGTATCATGTGGTCACTTTATAATGGGGCATTCACCAAGATCCCTGATATGGAAAAATTAAAACCGGCATCCAGAGGCACTGTTTTTCAATTTGGAATGGGAAAAATTGCCATTCCAAAGGTAAATTTTGCACTTCAGTTTAAATCGTTTATCCGGATTGATAAAGCCGGGAAATATACGTTTTACATCTCCTCCAACGATGGAAGTAAGTTGTATATCGACGATCATTTGATTGTTGACAACGATGGGGAACACGGAACCAAAGAGATCGGCAATTCGATCACGCTTAATCCCGGGAAACACAAAATCCGTGTAGAATATTTTCAAAGTGGCGGTAGCAAAGCACTGCTGGTGGCCTATAGCTCCGATGAAATTAAATATCAGCCTATCCCGGAATCCATCTTGTTTAAATCAAAAGAGCCTTAAAAACAGACAAAAAAACTCAGGAATTTCCCCGATTAACAGGATTTGATACATTTGCAATCAATGTCATAGTAAGGAGAATATGAGCAGGCCGTGAATTAATGTGAAATTTTAATCTTAAAAAGTAAAACAGAGAAAATGTCTAATCAAGAAACTACTTCAGAAGTTAAGTTACTAAGAGTTTTATCCTTACGTGATATTGTCATTTACGGAATTATTCTCATTCAGCCGGTTGCCGCATTGCCCTTGTTTGGTCATGCCAATGACATCTCAAAAGGACATGCCGCGACGACAATCCTCATTGCGATGGTCGCGATGATCTTTACGGCAATTAGTTACGGAAAGATGGCCAACCGGTTTCCGTCCGCAGGATCAGCCTATACCTATGTTGGAAAAGGGTTACATCCTTATCTTGGATTTGTTTCCGGCTGGTCGATGTTCATGGATTACATGTTTATTCCGATCATTTGTGTCATTTACACCAGTATCACGGCAAACCATATGTTACCTTTCATTCCTTACGCGTTTTGGATCATTTTCTTTGTCATTGGTTTCACCTGGATAAATCTTATGGGAATCAGGATGGCCTCAAGAACCAATTCAATTCTGATGATCGTCATGAGCGTGGTTGTCTTCTACTTTATGGCGGCTGCCATACGTTATATCCTGATTAAGAATGGATTTGCGGGGCTGTTCTCGGTTCGTCCGTTTTATAACCCGGAGACTTTTTCAGTAGGAGCCGTTGGATCTGCAACTGCCCTGGCTGCTTTAACCTATATCGGGTTTGACGGGATTACGACTTTATCTGAAGAGGTAAAAAATCCCCGGAGAAATATCATGATTGGTGCCGTGCTGACCTGCCTGATTACCGGTGTCTGGAGTGGATCGCAAATTTACCTTGCACAATTATCATGGCCCGACTGGGCTTCGTTTACCCAGGGATTATCTGATGCAACCGCGCAAAACGACGCGCTGGATACGGCAATCATGTCGGTGGCTCATCGTGTTGGCGGACCAATATTAGACGGGTCTCTCTCAATTATCCTGCTTCTTGCAAGTATCGGATCGGGCGCCGCCGGACAACTGGGTGCATCACGCCTCCTTTATGGAATGGGCCGCGATGGGGTTATACCCAAAAAAGTCTTTGGACACCTCGACAAGAAGCACGCCTCTCCAAACTACAATATCATGATTGTCGGAGTCCTGGTGCTGTTAGGTGCCGTCTCATTGAATTACGAGGAGGCTGCCCTTTTGATTAATTTTGGAGCCTTTTTTGCATTTATGGGTGTGAATGTTGCATCCTTGAGGGAGTACTTCCTGAAGGCTGAAGTCAAAACAATCAAAGGGTTTCTGATCGATTTTCTCCCGGCCGGGATCGGATTTGTCTTTTGTCTGGGAATTTGGCTTAATTTGCCGCTGAAGACCTTTGTCATCGGCGGAACCTGGATGATTGCAGGGATTATCTACCTCGCTTTCCGTTCCAAAGGATTTAAGGAGACCAATGTTATGATTGATTTTTCTGAAAAATGATTTTGTTTCCAGACCAGGAAATGTTTAACCCATTGCCATGAGAATCTTCAAAATACTGTGCCTGTTTTCCTTTGGATTAATTGCTTTCAGCACATTTGCCAGGGATAAAAGCCTGAAACGCGATTTTACCCGAATGGTTAATCCGTTTGTCGGAACTATTGGCGGTGGGAATACCTTTCAGGGTCCCGTCCTTCCCTACGGGATGATTCAGCCCGGTCCTTATTTGATTTATTCAAAGGATCAAAAATCGGGGGTAATTTATGGATTCAGCCAGACTCACCTCAGCGGAATGGCTGGTGGCGGTGACGGCGCACCCGGGGATGTTTTGTTTATGCCTACCGTCGAAAAAGAGTTATTTGCTGCCGGTCTGAAGAGAGGATATTCATCCCGATTTTTACATAGCGACGAAACAGCCTCACCGGGTTATTACAGGATTAAACTGGAGGATACCCACATCCTGGCTGAGGTTACCTCAACAACCCGTGTAGGATTATACAAGTATACCTTTCCCGAATCTATGGGATCAGGAATCTATTTAAAGATTGAAAATGGTTTTGCAACAGTTCAGGGAAATGAAATATCAGGGTGCAATAATCACCGGGTTTATTTTGCGGCCCGTTTTTCAAAGCCTTTTAAAAGCTTTGAACTGGCTAAGGATGATCAGATTCTGACCGGACAGGACACCCTGAAAGGGGATAACATCAAAGGGTTCTTCCGGTTCGATACCCGGGCTGAAGAACCGGTCCTTCTCAAAGTCGGAATATCCATGGTCAGCATTGAAGGGGCAAGAAATAATCTGGAAACGGAACTCAAAGGTTGGGACTTTAATCAGGTCAGGGAGCAGGCCCGAAAAACATGGAATAAGGAGTTGGGCAAAATTGAGATTGAAGGGGGAACCCAAACGGAGCAAATCCTGTTTTATACCTCGCTTTATCATTCGATGATCCATCCCAATATTTATATGGATACTGACAGGAAGTTTCACAGTACAAACGGGCAAATCTATACGGCATCAGATTTCGACAACTATACCAATTTCTCCCTTTGGGACACATTCAGGGCGCTACACCCGCTTTACACCATCATCAACAGGGAACGGACAACCCAGTTTATCAGGACTTTCCTCGAACGGTATGACCACAATGGCAGGATGTTGATTATGGAGTTTGACGGGGTTGAAGGTGAGGAACCACCGATGATCGGCTACCATAGTCTCTCGGTCCTGGCTGATGCCTACGTCAAGGGAATCCGCAATTATGATGTTCAGAAAGCCTTTACGGCGATGAAAAAGCTGACCAATGAC
>Ga0114951_10002887_pt1 | contig 18715 bp, 9 predicted proteins | sample AM7aDNAmetaG_FD_88677 | JGI IMG/M metagenome (GOLD analysis project Ga0114951, IMG submission 88677) | Freshwater microbial communities from Finland to study Microbial Dark Matter (Phase II) - AM7a DNA metaG | ecosystem: Environmental > Aquatic > Freshwater > Lake | place: Finland: Lake Alinen...
GCGTGGATCACCATCCCCACGGGCTGACGGACCCGACTCCGATTGTTGAATTCATTTTGAAGAACACTGCGAAGACTCCCTGAATTCAAGCCGTCTATGAATCCTTCATTCTGACTGACTCGTTGCACGTCTGGCCAAATGAGTTTGCAGGATGTTGTTTTTAGAATTCCACCGAAACCGTTTAATCTTCGTCATGGTGATCCTTTCGTTGTGCGGCCCAGACTAACACAGGGTGATGCGATTCACTCTAGGCCGCGTCAGGTTCACCATTTCATTTGAACCCGCCTGACCTCAGCACGAATACATGGTGTGCTTGCCTTCAAATCCCCCAATGCGTGTGCGCCCTTGGCTGGCATGAGACCAAACTTCCGACAACTTATATCGCAGGCAACCGGCGGGTGAAAAATAATTTTTTGCAAACGCAGAGATTGGGGTATTATCCAATAAAAACAAAGTCGGTATCGCTGCCATTTTTTGGCGCCGCCAGACGCAAACCAATAATAGAGACAACGTCATGAACAAATTCATTATCATGGGTCCGAACGGTTCGGGTAAAGGCACACAGGCCGCGCTGCTCTGCAAGGTCTACAAACTCGTTCACATCTCTGTGGGCGACATTTTCCGCTGGAACATCCAAAGCCACACCAAGCTGGGCGCGCGCATCCAGCGCATCATGAACGCCGGCCAGTTGGTCTCCGACGACATTGTGGAAGAAGTGGTCCGGGCGCGCCTGGATCAGCACGATTGGAACTTCGGGTTCATTTTGGACGGCTTTCCCCGCAGTGTCACTCAGGCCACGTTTTTTCTTGAATCTTACGACATCGACGCCGTGATCGACATCGAAGTGCCCGACCAAGCCGTCATCGAGCGCATGCTAAGCCGGAGACTCTGCTCGAAGTGCGGGCTCGATTTCAACCTAATCTCTCATCGCCCGAAGATTGCGGACACTTGCGACGTTTGCGGTGGCCGGCTCGTGTCACGGCCAGATGACAATCCCAACGCCATCCAAGAACGGCTCAAGGAATACCATGCCAAGACCCAACCGATAATTGACCTGTTCCGCCGCAAGGAACTGGTTGTGATGGCCGACGGCACGCAACCGGTGGACGTAGTGCACCAGCAGATTTGCAGGGAGTTGGACCACGCCTTCGCCGCCCGTTCGAAGTCGCTGCACCCGGCTTAAAACGCGCCGAGCCCGTGAAGCATTGACAGAAAGTTACACCCTCAAATTACGCGGCGTCTCGCCGCCTCGACTGTCAGGACATTGCCGCAGCTTCTGGATTCATCTTTAACTTGCGCGTCAAAGTTCGTGCAGGGTTTCGAGTTCGGCGTCGGCGCGGCGAAGGCGATAGGCAAGGCCGCGCGCCAGTTGTGTCATTAATTTTATCCCGGTTTCCGGGTGAGTTTGGCAGAGAGCGTCAAAAACTTCCCGGCTGATCGCATACAATTGCACGTCCGTTTCGGCAATGGCTTCGGCGGTGCGCGTCCCCCCATCGAGGAAGGCCAATTCCCCAAAAAAATCTCCCGGCCCAAATGAGGCAAGGTTGTGATAACCTCCCTTTTCCAGCACCATAACGATGCGGACGGTGCCTCGCCGGATGAAAAACAACTGATCGCCCCGGTGACCGGTTTTCAGGATGACCTCGTTCGGACCAAAGGACACTTCCTTCGTGCGCGAGGCCAGTTCGTCAATCGCAACTTTGTCCGGCAGTTTTTTGAACAATTCCATGTCGTGAAACGACAATGATTTATCTGCGACCGCCGGTTGCGGATTAAATTCAGCCAGGATGCAGTTTTCGCACCAGCGCAAGGCGTCGTCGAGGGTTTCGATGATGAGCACGTTGTCCGCGGACTTCGTGACGCCGACCTGCTTGAAATACGCCTGAAGGTTACGGCGGCCCGGCAAGTTGGCGGCGAGGTGGGTGAAAATAAGAGAACCGTTCCGTTTCTGGAGGATTATTTTTAACTTTTCCAGCAAATGCGCGGCGGTTAAATCCACTGACCGGACGCGCCGCATGTCCAGGATGAGGTAGCGGCATTCTTTCAGGGTCGGTTCCAACTCCGTGAACAACTGGTCGGTGGTGCCGAAGAACAGGCTGCCTTCCAGCTCGCAAATGGTCGTCTGGCTCCCATGTGTTTCGAGGATGGCCTGCTCGGCTGGGAGTCGCTTTTGTTTTGAAAAAACGCGGTTGCCGCACGACTGGCGGCGGATGACAGGCGTGCGCGCCTGCTCGCGGACAAACAAAAGAATCGCCAGCCCCAAGCCCGTTGCTGACGCGGCAATCAAATCATACGTCACCGCCACGATGACGACGGCGGCGACGACCGCAAAATCGAACAGCGTGGCACGATAGCGCAGAAGATTAAAACTGTTCCAGTCAAACATGCGAACGGCCACAACGATGAGAATTCCCGCCAGCGCGGCGATGGGCGTCCAGGCAATCCATTGGCCGAGAAGCAGCACGGCGGCGAGGACGAAGCAGCCTTCGCAAACGCCAGAACGGCTGGTGCGTCCGCCGCTTTGCAAGTTGACGAGGGTCGCGCCCATGGTGCCGGAGCCGGGCATCCCGCCGAGCAATGCGGAAGCGACGTTGGCCACGCCCTGGCCGAGCAACTCGCGATTGGAGTTGTGTCGGCTCAACGTCAGCGTGTCCAGCACCACGCAGGTCTTGAGCGTGTCAATGGAAAGCAGGATGGCGAGGGTTGCTGCGGGGATTATCAGCGCGGAGAGGTCGGGCCAGCGCAACGCGGCCAGAGCGCGCACCGGTTCGGCGAGTCCGGCAAGCAGCGTCCCGACATTGCCGCCCATGGGTCCAACGACCAGCGGATTGTTTGAAAGTTGCAGCAATTCGGGCCGGACGAAACCGATGCCAAAATAAGTCCCAGTGCCGGACAGAAGTCCGAGAATCGTCGCCGGCACGGCCTTGGTGATTTTCGGCGCGACGAACACGACGATGATGGTCACCGTGCCGACCGCGATGGCGGGCCATTGCCATAAATCGGGCGAGTGCAGTCCCTGCCAGAGGCCGGTTTTTTTCGGCAGGCCAAAGAAGTGGGGCGCCTGGCTTAAAAAAATCAAAAGCCCGACGCCGCTCAAGTAACCGGCCACCACGGGATACGGAATATATTTTATCAGCGTCCCGCCGCCGATGAGTCCGCCGAGAAACTGGAGAACTCCAGCGAACACGGCGGTTGCCAGCAGCAGCGCCACGATGGATTCCGGATCCGCTGGGGATTTCGCTCCAACTAATCCCGCGGCCAGCGCCGCCAGCACCGCCGCCGCCGGAGCGCACGGGGCCGAAATCAGGCGCGGCGCGCCACGGAACAGCGGCGTGACCAACCCGATGGCGATGGCACCGAGAAGTCCAGCCTGAACGCCGCGCGCGACGAACGGCGCGCCGAGCACGGAATAAATCGCGATGCCGAAAGCAATGGAAGCGGGCAGCACCACGAGCATTGCGGCGAATCCGCCCCACAAATCACCCACTATATCCAGACGCCTTGACTCCGGCGCGGTGGTTGAACTTGCGGCACCCATATTGGTTTTCTTACAGACTGGCTTCCAGCCGTTCAACAATGGTTTTCAAAATCTGGATGCGGGCAAATTTTTTATCATTCCCGGCCACCAGGGTCCAGGGCGCGGTGGGCGGGCTGCATCGGGCCACCATTTCATCAACCGCCAGTTTGTAATCGTCCCACTTTTCCCGATTACGCCAGTCCTCCTCGGTAATTTTATACTGCTTGTGAGCGATGGTCTGGCGCTCCTTGAACCGCCGCAATTGCTCGTCCGCGCCGATATGCACCCAAAACTTGGCCACGATGTTACCGCCTTCGGTCAATTGCTCCTCAAACTCGTTGATTTCCTGATAGGCGCGGCCCCATTCCTGTGGTCTGGCAAATCCTTCCACTCGTTCCACCAGCACGCGGCCATACCACGAACGGTCAAAAATCGTCATGCGGCCCGACCGCGGCATATGCCGCCAGAAGCGCCAGAGATAATGATGCGCCCGTTCTTCATCCGTGGGAGCCGCGACGCCCACAACGCGGTAGAGGCGCGGGTCCATTGCCCACGTCACGCGACGGATGGCGCTTCCCTTGCCCGCCGCGTCCCAACCCTCGAACACCATGACCAGCGACCGTTTTTTCTCGCGGGCGACCCATGCCAATTTCCCCAGCCTGGCTTGTAGCCTCTCCAGCGACTGGCGATATTCCTTGTCCGTCAGCTTTTGCTTTAAATCAACACCATCAAGGATTGAATCCGCCGGCTTCCCGCGGCGCTTCTGCGGCGGCGCGGGTTTAGCCGTGGGTTTCGCCTGGAAATTTTCCTTCAGCGTTTTCAACAGGATGCTGCCGACCGTGAATTCGCGGTAACGGCGGTCGGTGGCTTCAATCACATGCCACGGCGCCATACGCGAGTTCGTGGCGCAGACGGCTTGATCCGAAACCAGTCTGAATTTTTTGTAGAGGCGGAAATGTTTCCAGTCCGTGGGCGTGGCGCGATTCTTCTCTTCCAGCCGTTCCAGCGCACGGCGTTGTTCCTTCCGGCTGAGATGCAGCCAGAATTTCAAAATCAACACACCATCAACTGCCAGCATTTTTTCGAAGGCGACGATGCGTTCCAGTTCCGCCTCGAATTGGCGGCGTTTGATTTTGCCCCGAACGCGCTGGATGATGGGCGCGGTGAACCACGAGCCGAAGAAAATACCGATGCGCCCGCGCGCCGGCATCGCCCGCCAGAAACGCCAGTAGGGCGGGCGCTCCCGCTCCTCATCGCTTTCGTCCCAGAAGGCGTGCGTCTCCACACCGCGCGGATCGAGCCACTCATTGAGGCGCTGCACCAGCTCGCTTTTGCCCGCGCCGTCCGCGCCGGATACGATGACGATGACGGACGACTTGCGACCGCGCATTTTGAATTGGGCGTCAAGCAACTGCGAACGCAACGCGGGAAGTTTCGACTCAAACTCTGCTTTGTTGAGCCGGCGACCAAGTTCGGCGGTTTCAAACATAGTTGGCCTTCGTTGATTTTTACCCGCTGGATATTTCTGCCACTTTCGGAATTAGCATTGCAAGCAAAGAAACTATAAAAATTAGTCGCTCCATTTGGCGACGCCGGGAGTGTATCCGTAAAAAAGTAACAGGTGGGATGTAAACGGCGGTTGAAAATTGCGGCGGGAAGAACCAAACACACGCCGCTAGGTCACTGACAACCGGAATCTCGGCAGCGGCCTTTGTCTCCGCCTGGAGACAATCTTGCCAGTGCGACCGTGTCTCAGGGTCGCAGGGACTGATGGCGTCCCGCCAGTTTTGACCTTGCAAAATTGCGCCGCGCCAAACATCCACTCCAATTCCAACGTTCCGGCAATTGCAGGCAACCAACTGCGTCAGTTGGCGCCCTATTCTACGAGCGAATTTCCACTTTTTGGAATTTGAACACCGACTAACGAGATTTTTGCAGAATCTTTGTGGCACGCGGAGGCAGGTTTGAATGGGCGGAATTCTGAGCGCTGCTGGATTCCCAACAAGCTCAAGTATGCTTTTGATAGAACTTTACTGTTTTTTTGAACATTTTTTTCTGAAATTGTCAAAGTCACAACCAACGGCGTGAAATGACGTTTTATCCTTTTATTGTTTATATCAATGGCGCACGCTGAAATTGCAACCAATCAAAATGATTAAAGTTCAGAACCTGACCAAACAATTTGGTCACAAACGGGCGGTGGACGGAATTTCGTTTGCCGTCGAACGCGGCGAGGTGCTTGGTTTCCTCGGCCCAAACGGCGCGGGGAAATCCACCACCATGCGGATGATCACCGGTTTCATTCCGCCAACCGGCGGCACGGTTACCGTGGGCGGTTTCGACATCGCGGACAATCCCATCGCCGCCAAAAAACTCATCGGCTACCTGCCGGAAAACGCGCCGGCTTACACCGACATGACGGTGCATGGCTTCCTGAATTTCGCGGCGGAAATCCGCGGCTTGCGTGGTGCGGAGAAAACCAAAGCCGTCCAGCGCGCGGTTGAGATGTGTTTTCTCGAATCCGTGCTGCATCAAAGCGTGGACACGCTTTCCAAAGGATACCGGCACCGCACCTGTTTCGCGCAATCCATTATCCATGACCCGGAAGTTTTGGTGCTCGACGAGCCGACGGACGGCCTCGACCCGAACCAGAAGCACGAAGTGCGGCAGCTCATCCGCCGGATGGGTGAGAAGAAGGCGATCATTTTTTCCACACATATCTTGGAGGAGGTGGACGCAGCTTGCACACGGGCTATCATCATTGATCGCGGCCGCATCGTCGCCAATGGCACGCCAAAAGAGCTGCGCCGCAAATCGGACTGGGCCGGCGCAGTAACATTGCGTGTGAACGGCATCACAGCCACAGCCGTCGAGGAAAAATTGAATCGTTTGAGCGCGACGAAAAAGGTCGCCACTGAAACAAATGGCAATCGCGTCGCGGTGACGGTGTTTCCGCGCACGGCGGGCGACGGCGATCTCACGCGCGAAGTCATCGAGGCGACCAGCGGCTGGCAGGTCGAGGAATTGCGCACCGAGGAAGGCCGGCTCGACGAAGTGTTCCGCCGCATCACGCTGCCGGACACCAAGAACTAAAATTTAACATCTGCACTGCATCTCCTGAATATGAATTCTTTGGGCAACATCAAAACCATCTCCAAGCGCGAGCTGCTGGCGTATTTCACGTCGCCCGTCGCGTATGTGTTCATCGTGATTTTTCTGCTGCTGAACGGATTTTTCACGTTCATGGTCGGCGGACTTTTGGAGCGAGGCGAGGCGTCGCTCACCAATTCGTTCTTCATGTGGCATCCGTGGTTTTATCTTTTCCTGGTGCCGGCGGTTGGCATGAGGCTGTGGGCGGACGAGCGCCGCGTTGGCACTTTGGAACTGCTGCTGACCATGCCCATCGCGCCGTGGGAAGCCATCGTCGGCAAATTCATTGCTTCGTGGCTGTTTCTCGGCCTTGCACTCGTGCTGACATTTCCGGTGGTGTGGACGGTTAATTATCTTGGCAGCCCGGACAACGGCGTCATCTTCGCGGCTTACATCGGAAGCTGGCTGATGGCGGGCACGTATCTCGCGGTGAGCTGCATCACGTCGGCCATCACGCGCAGCCAGGTGGTGAGCTTCATCGTCTCGGTGGTGGCGTGTCTGTTTCTGATTCTCGCGGGTTTTCCGCCGGTCATCAATCTGCTGCAAAGCCTCGCGCCCAACTGGCAATGGCTCGTGAGCACCATCACTTCGTTCAGCGTCATCACGCACTTCGACGGCTTTGAAAAAGGCGTGCTTGATTCGCGCGACGTGATTTTCTTCCTGTCGGTGATCCGCTTCTCGCTGTTCACCACGAGCGTAATTCTGCGGACACACCGCACCAGTTAATTTCCGGAGGCAATGATGCAAAAAAAGTCACTCGAAACCATTATCTATTCGTCAGCGGGCATTGTCGTGATGCTTGTGATTCTGGTCGCCGTCAACGTCATCACCGGCGCGTGGCCGATGCGCGCAGACTTGACGCGGGAAAAAGCCTACACGCTTTCCGCCGGCACCAAGGCCGTGCTCAAGAAAATGGACACGCCGGTGAAAATCCGTTTCTACTGCACGCAGAGCGAAATGGCCACGCCGGAAACCGTCTTCATGAAAGATTACGCCTGCAAAGTTGAAGACCTGCTGCACGAATACCGGCAAATCGCCGGCAAAAATCTTATCATCGAAAAATACGATCCGCAGCCGGATTCCGACGCGGAGGATTCCGCCCGATTGGACGGTTTGGAACCGCAGCAACTTTCCGGTGGCGATAATTTTTATCTCGGCCTTGCCGTGAGCCTCGCCGATGAGCGCGTGGCGATTCCCTTTCTCGCGCCGAACCGTGAACGCCAGTTGGAATACGATTTGACGCGTGCCATTACGCAAGTATTGTCGCCGGATAAACCGGTGGTCGGCGTGATGAGCGGGCTGCCGGTATTCGGCGGCGCGATGAATCCGATGATGATGCAGTCCGGCCAACAGCCCGAGCCGGCGTGGACAGTCATCGAGCAGTTGAAGCAGGATTTCAGCGTGCGCAAAGTGGAGCTGGACACGGACAAAATTGACGACGACGTGAAAGTGCTGTTCGTCATCCATCCGAAGGACATTTCCGACAAGGCGCAGTTTGCGATTGACCAGTTCGTGCTGCGCGGCGGCAAACTCATCGCGTTCCTTGACCCGATGTCGGCCATTGCCAGCCGGCAGCAGCAGAACCCGATGATGGGTGGCGGCGCTCCGAGCGGAACGACTTCCTCGCTCGACAAATTGCTCGGTGCATGGGGACTGCAATTCGACACCAGCAAGGTCGTCGCGGATCTGGATTTCAAGATGGAGTTGCAGGACCGCAACGGCCAGCCGGCCGATGCGCCCGCGTGGCTCGGCCTCACCGCCGAGGGCATGAACCGCGATGATATCGTCACCGGCTCGATTGACAGCCTCTGGCTGCCAATGTGCGGCGCGTTCACCGGCACACCCGTCGCCGGCCTCAAGGAAACGGTTTTGCTCAACAGCAGCAAAGACGCGGCATTGGTGGATAGTTTTATGGCCAGCATGGGCGGCGGCGCGGTGATGAACGGATTCAAGCCGACCGGCGTGAATTACAAGCTCGCCGTGCGGCTCACCGGAAAATTCAAGACCGCATTCCCCGACGGCAAGCCGCAGGACACCGGCAACACCAACAGCATCGCGAAATCCACCGACAATTCGCTGAAGGAATCCAAGATCGAAACGTCTGTTGTGCTGGTCGGCGATTCGGACCTGCTGGCGGACGATTTTTCGCTGCGCAAAGTGCAAAGCCCGTTCGGCGCGATGATCAGCCCGATGAATGCGAATCTCGATTTCGCGCAAAATCTCGTTGAGCAGATGGCCGGCGACAGCAACCTCATCGGCGTGCGCAGTCGTGCTTCAACGAGCCGGCCGTTCACGCGCATCAAAAAAATGGAAGCCGAAGCCGAGGCGCGCGGTCAGGCGAAGATTGACGAACTGCAGCAGAGCTTGAACGACACGCAGCAGCGGCTGAGCGAATTGCAGTCCCAGAAAAAAGACAAAGACCAGCGCTTCATCCTTTCGCCGGAGCAGAAGGCGGAGCTGGAAAATTTCCGCAAGAAACAAGCGGAAGTCAGCCGCGAGCTGAAGCAGGCGCAGAAGGATTTGCGCAAGGAAGTCGTGTCGCTGGAGACGCGGCTCAAATGGCTCAACATTCTCGCGATGCCGTTCGCCGTCACGGCGGCGGGCATGGGCATCGCGCTCATTAAAAGGAAAAAGACCTCGGCAAAATGAATCGGAAACAATTCGTCATCCTCCTTGTGCTCGTCGCCATCCTCGGCGCGGCGGGCTTGGTCATTCACCAGCGCGGCCAGCAATCCTGGCACCGCGCCGGGCAATCCATCGGGCAAAAACTTCTGCCGGATTTTCCGGTGAACGACATCGCGCAGATCACCGTCAAGTCCGGCACCAACCAGCTCAACCTCGCGCGGCGTGACAATGTCTGGAGCGTGGCCGAGCGCGGCAATTACCCGGCGAACTTTGCGCAGCTCAGCGAGCTGCTGCTAAAATTCGCCGACCTCAAAATCGCGCAGGTCGAGGAAATTGGCCCGTCGCAGCTTGGCCGCTTTGAACTGCTGCCGCCGAGCGCTGATGCCAATGCCGGCACGCTGATTGAATTCAAAGATGCGGGTGGGAAAATTCGCAACTCGGTTTTGCTTGGAACAAAACATCTCCGCAAGCCGTCCGGCGGTTCGCAATTTGGCGGCGACGAAGGCTGGTCGGATGGCCGCTATGTCAAAGCGGACGATGCGAAAACGGTTGCGTTGATTTCGGATGCGCTCGACAGCGTGCAGCAGAAACCGGAATCGTGGTTGAATAAGGATTTTTTCAGCATCGAAAAACCGCGCAGCATTGAAGTCAGGTTTCCGGAAGCAACCAACTCATGGAAGCTGAGGCGCGCGTCGGAAACAAATGACTGGCAACTAGCGGACGCCAAGCCGGATGAAAACCTCGACGAATCGAAAGTTTCCGGCGTGACCAGTCCTTTTAGTTCACCAAGCTTCAATGACGTATTGACCGGCGATGCCAAACCGGAGGTTTCCGGTCTGACAAATGTGACCCTCGTGACCGTGGAGACTTTTGACGGCTTTACTTACACCGCGAAGCTTGGGCAAAAACATGGTGACGATATTCCTCTCGTGCTGACTGTCAGCGCGAACCTTGTATCCAGCCGCGTTGCGGCCAAGGATGAGAAGCTAGAGGATAAAACCAAGCTCGATAAAGAATTTGCCGACCAGCAGAAAAAGCTCGTCGAAAAACTGGCCAGCGAAACGCGGTTGACGAACTGGATTTACTTTGTGCCCGGCTACACGGTTGATTCACTGCTCAAATCGCGGAGCCAACTGTTGGCCGAAGTCAAAAAGGACGAGAAGCCGGCGCCGGCTGCCAAGTGATTTGAAGTTCTCCGGGGATTTTGGAAGAATCGGCGTATCAATCAGACCGAAACACATCATTTTCAGGCGGAAATCCAGCAACTTCTGAACATCGTCACCCACTCGCTTTACACGGACAAATCGATTAATTACTACGACAACCAACTGGCAGAATTCAAAACTCGATTGATGAACAAATCCGAGATGCTAGGTGAACCGCTGGTTTAACGACCAGGTTTTCCCCGGCATCAATTAGTCCTTCATCATGGCGTCGAGCGCAGGATTCATCGTATCTGCCCAAATCTGGTCACCCACAGCCATCCATTTTGAGCAATACCAACTTCTAAATTGGAAAAATAATTCTCTGTGTTAGCATGTTCAACATGGTCGTGCGTCTTATTAGCGTCGTTATGGGGGTTGTTTTAATGGCTGTTTCAGCCAAGGCAGCTCCGGCAACAATCTACGGCTATCCGCTGCCGTCCATTTACACAATTTCCTCGTATTATACTTTAGCCGTCAACGGAACTAACATTCCGGTGGTCAACTATACCGCTCAATATGATTATGCAGAATTCTCGATGTCTGCTGGAACCGCGACCAACCAGGTGGCCGTGCTCAATCAATCGAGCATCACTTCTTATGGCATCAGTCCCCAGAAGCTCGGGCTGACCGGCACGACCAATGGCAATACTCTCACTTTTTCCATGAACGGAAATCAATACCTCATCATCTCTATCAACGGGTTGAAGCCGTTGGTGCTTTGCGCCGACCCGGCGGAGACAAGTGTTCCCGCGGCGTCAGGGACGGGCATATACAATGTGGTGACCCAGTTCGGCGCAGACAACACCGGCTTAACTCTGGCCAGCACGGCGATCCAGAGCGCCATCAATGCTGCCAGCACCTATGGCGGCAGCAGCGGGCAAGGCATTGTTTATGTGCCGGCAGGTGTGTATTTGTGCAGCAACCTGCAACTAAAAGGCAACATGGCGCTGTATCTGCAGGGCGGCTCGGTGATCCGATGCACGGGCAACCCCACCAATTATGCCGTCGGCGGCTATCGCGGCTCGCTTAACGGCACGGCCACTAATGGCACCCGGTTCCTTTACACCGCCAGCGGCACGAACATGGGAATATACGGGCGCGGGACGGTGGATGGGAACGGATATTACATGGGCACGACTTACCTTTATGGAGACAACCTGCTAATCCCGGTAACTTGCACCAACTTCACCGCAGATGGTATTACGTTCCGAGATGCTGGCGGCTGGGGAATTGTGCCCACCCAATCGGCGAATGTGACGCTTAGCAATCTCAAGATATTCGACAACCTGACCGTCAGCCAGGATGACTGCATTGATGTGGTTGACTCCCAGAACATCATCGTGTCCAACGTCGTCGCCGTGGCGGGAGATGATACTCTTTCCACCAAGTCCTACTCGTATCCCATCAGCAATGTCATGTTTGAAAGCTGCCTGCTCTGGTCGGAAGCAATCGGTTGTAAAATCGGCTGGTCCGTCGCCACGCCGCAAACTGGTATCACCTATAGCAATAATGTCGTCTATAACTGCCAAAATGGTGTTGGCCTCACCGAATTTACCGGCGGGAATTCGGGAGGCAGCACGGTGGGAAACCTTACCTTTGACACGATTGACGTGGAGAACACCAGCGATGGCATTGTCGGCAGGCAGGCTTGGGGATTGTTTGCGATACAAATCACCAACGGCGTGGCAACCAACGTGATGGTGAGGAACATCACCGTGCGCCAAACCGGACTGAACGGTTCGATTGGGGGCATTTACGCCAATACCATTATCAACGGTATCACATTCAGCAATATTCTCATGCCCGGCAGCGGTGTGCCTGCTTCCAACCTGTTTCAAATGGACATCTTCAATCAACAGCTCTACACCAATCTCATCATCCAGCCCGTGCAAAGCCCGCTGCCGGCGGTTTACCTGACCACCAACGACGTCTTTGGCAGCACCAGCTTCAATGCGGCGGGAAACTGGTCCAACGGCCAGCAACCTTATCCAGCCACCAACTATGTGAACGCCACTTATATCCTGCGCACGCCAACCAGCGGCAGTTTCACCTTTGCTGGCGGTTCGCTGACGCTCTACGACGGAGCGCAGTTGAGCCTGAAGAATGACAATTATACCACCACCGTTGGCACGAACTTCGCCAGCGGTTTGTATCTGGATAACAGCATCATTAAGAATGCGGACATCGCCAGCGACACCTTGGCCGGGTATGTGACCCTTTTACCCGATGGCGGAATCTTCCAAATGGCTGCCGGCATTGGCTACACTTTCGCCATTTCCGCTGCGATTGGGGGTTCGGGCGCTTTCCAGGCCGGGGCAGCCGGCGAGGCGGGATTAATCCAATTATCGGGTGCCAACACTTACACAGGCGGAACCATATTCGGAACATCCTTCACCAATTCTGTCACGCTCCAACTTGCCGGTTCTGGAACCTTGGGTTCAACCAACAGCCCGCTCACGTTCAATAGTGCGAATGATATATTGGATTTGAATGGGACGAGTCAGGGCATCGGCAACTTATCCGGAACTGCCGGAGTTATCACCAACAGCGCGGCTTCGGCCAGCACATTGACCATCGGTAATGGGGACAACGGCGGCGGAACATTTTCAGGCAACATCCTCAATGGTAGCGGAACAATTGCACTGACCAAAGTTGGTGCGGGAACAATTGGGTTGTCTGGAATCAACACCTACAGCGGTGCCACCGTTATCAACGGCGGCGTCTTGAGCATCAATGCTGACGGAACCTTCGGCGGCCAGCCGCTGGGTGCTTATCCGGTCATATATTCGGCCACGAATGTGACACTGAATGGCGGCGAACTGCTGGATACGATCACGACGAGCATTGGGGCGAATCGCGGCCTCACCTTGGGTGGCGGTGGCGGCACCTTGGATGCTTCCAGCGGACAAACCCTGACGGTCTCCAGTATTGTGGCGGGCAGCGGTGGGTTGACCAAAGGCACAAACGGCGGAGCAGTATCCCTAACCGGCACGAACACATTCGCAGGCAATGTTACTGTGAATTACGGTCAGCTCTGGATCAACAACAGCAGCGGGTTGGGAGATCTCGGTGCCACCAAGACTATCTCTGTTGCAGAATACTACGCCGAGTTACATCTCAACGGCACCAATAGCAATATTACACTGCCTTCGACGTTTAACCTCAAAACGTCAAATAATAAAAGTCCCACCATCGCAAATGAAGCCGGTAACAACACCATGAACGGACCGATCACGCTGGTTTCCGGCGGCAGCGGCACCATAATAAACGTCAATGGCGGCACCTTGACGTTGGCGGGGAGCATCAGTAATTCGGCTTCATCCCGCCAGTTAACTTTGGGCGGAGCTGGCAATGGCTTGGTGAATGGAGTGATTACAGATGGGGCGGGTGCCAATACCATCAGCCTTCTGACAAAAGCCGGAGCCGGCACTTGGACCCTCAACGCTACGAATCTCTACAGCGGCAGCACGATGATCAGCGGCGGCACACTGCTGGTGAACGGTGTGGTGCCGACCAACACCGTGACGGTGGCCGCCAGCGGCACGCTGAGCGGCAATGGGCTCATCTTGGGAGCGACGACTATTCAGGTCGGTGGCACCTTGTCACCCGGCAATCCCAGCGGCACGCTAACCATCAGCAATTCGCTCACGCTCAACTCCGGCTCGGTTTCGAGTTTCGGCCTGGGCACAAACAGCGATCGCGTGGCGGTTGCTGGCAATCTGGTGTTGGGCGGCACGCTGAACGTGACCAACCTTGGCAGCCTATCCACCGGAACCAACACATTATTTACTTATACGGGCGCGCTTTCCGGCAATCTCGCCTTGGGCACGATGCCCGCAGGTTTCAAGTTCGTCCTGGCAACTAATGTGACGGGGAAGGTCAATTTGATTGCAGTCCGGCCGGTCATCACTACAACCATGATGCTCTCGACCAATTTCATCTTAACTGGCACCGGTGGCCTGGCCACGAGTAATTACTATGTGCTGACTTCGACCAACCTTGTTTTGCCGCTTCCGGGTTGGGCGCGGCTGGTCACGAATCTGTTTGGTTCCGGCGGCAGCTTCGCTTTCACAAACGGTGTTAGCTCAGGAAATCCGCAGACGTTCTATCAAATACAAATACCATGATTTAACCGTCGGCAAGAGGGATTGTGGTCAAGTCAGATCCATTAAATTAATTTTTCAACGAACCGCCGCAGCACACGCCGCTGTTTGCACCTGCTTTCGGACATCGCCTTGATCCAGCCCAATCGCCAGGAATACTTGCCTGTGATTTTTCCTGGATTCTCTTGGCACAACCTCAAGCCTGCCGGGCAAGCTGCGGATTTCTCCCAACTCAAGAGGACGCGGATCAAACTTTATGGTTTGTATGAAGCTGTTTCAATCCGGCCAGTTGAGCGGGTGTGAGCACACTTAGAATTTCTGACCGTTTGACTTTGGCCGGTTCAGCACTGTGCCGGATCTTGGCGATTTGCGCTTTCTGTGCGGCGGTCAAACCAAGCTGTGACAAGGCATTTGCGCCGCCGTGGCTGTGATTGCCACAGGCCGTGGCGGACGGTGAGATGGCTATCAGAGATAGACAGCAACAAAGCAGTGGAAGTTTCATGACTGAAAGCTACGTCTGTGTGGCATTTTGTCAACGCGCAGGCTCCGCTCTCCTTTTGACATTCCGCGCGCGATTTGGTTTGCTGCCCGCATGGGCATGCCGGACAAAACCAAATCCACGGCACGGGATGAAATGGCGGAGCCAGGAAGAAAATCGCAAAAAAGCAAAGCTCACGCGGGCCGTTGGCAATAAACGAAACAGGAAATCCCGCCTTAAATCTAAATTTTCTATGAACTCCAAGCCCTGTCATTTGCCTGTCCTGCTGATATTGCTGGCTGGCATCCATCAAGCCGCCGCGCAAGGGTCGGTGTCAGGTCCGACGGATTTTCGTCCGCCGGCAATTCCCCTCATCACCTACAATCCATTTTTGAGCATCTGGTCGGAAGCCGACCATCTCAATGAGGCCAACACCAAACATTGGACGCGGCGCGAACACTCGCTCGTCAGTTTGATCCGCATTGATGGCCAAACCTACCGGCTCATGGGCGGTGAGCCAAATCGTCTGCCGGCGCTCAAGCAAAAATCCGTCGAGGTTTTGCCGACGCGCAATATTTACGAATTTGAGGATGCGGGTGTTCACGTGACGCTCACCTTCCTGCAGCCGGCGCTGCCGGAGGATTTGGAGGTTTATTCCTGGCCGTTAAGTTACATCACTTGGAACGTCCGCGCGGCGGATGGAGTCAGGCATCAGATCGAAATTTACGACGGCACCAGTTCGCAACTCGCGGTCAACCAAACCAATGAGCTGGTTGAATGGTCGCGCGAAACGCTTGGCGGTTTGACCGCGCTACGGGTTGGCACGAAAGCGCAGCCGGTTCTCGGCTCTTCCGGCGACGATCATCGCATCAACTGGGGTTATGCCTATGCGGCGGCAACCGCTGCGCAGGCAAATGCGGCGACCGGCGCGAATGACGTTCTGGAAAACCAGTTTGCCGAAAGTGGCGGCCTCCCGGCGGCAGACGACCAGCGGATGCCACGCGCCGTGAGTGACGCGCAACCGGTGATGGCGTTCGCGTTTGATCTGGGCAAGGTTGGCGCAGAACCCGTGCAGCGGCAGGTTATCGTTGCCTACGACGAAATCTTCGCCATCAAATATTTTGGCAGGAAACTGCTTCCTTACTGGGCGCGAAATGGCGTGAAGATAGGGGAACTTTTGCCGAAGGCCTCGAAAGCTTATCCGAAGTTGCTCGCGCGTTGCGAAGCGTTTGACAAGGAACTCATGGCCGATATGACGAGGATTGGCGGCGGGAAGTATGCGAAGATCACGGCGCTGGCCTATCGTGAATGTGTCGCCGCCAACGGCCTCGCCGCCGATGCAAACAAGCAGCCGCTGTTTTTCACGAAAGAAAACACCAGCAACGGGGACATCGCGACCGTGGATGTTTTTTTTCCAATGGATCCGATCTGGATTTTCCTTAGCCCGTCTCTCGCGAAAGCGTCGTTGGTTCACATTCTGATGTATTCCGCATCGCCGCACTGGAAATTTCCGAATGCGCCGCATGATCTCGGCCATTATCCAATCGCCACGGGCCGCGATGACGGTGGCGAAGCCATGGCCGTTGAGGAAAGCGGCAACATGCTGATCCTCTGCGACGCCATCGCGCACGTGGATGGCAACCCCGATTTTGTCAAACCATGGTGGCCTCAGCTCACCCAATGGGCCCGATATCTGGAGCAGTTCGGCCTCGATCCGGAAGAGCAGCTTTGCACCGATGACTTCATGGGTCGGCTCGCGCACAACGCCAACCTTTCCATCAAGGCGATCATCGCTTTGGCGGCCTATGGCGATCTTTGCAAGATGCGGGGCGACGATGCGAATGCCAAAAAATATGCCGACATGGCCAAGACCGATGCCGGGCATTGGGTGAAAGCCGCATGGGAAGTGGATCATTCCAAGATTGCCTTCGATAAAACCAACACGTGGAGTCAGAAATACAATCTCGTATGGGATCGCATATTGGGGCTGAACGTCTTCCCGCCTTCCGTGGCCCGGCAGGAAATCGCCTACTACAAAACAAAGGTGTTGCCATACGGACTGCCATTGGATTCCCGCACGCACCTCACGAAAACCGACTGGTCCGTCTGGAGCGCGACGTTGGCGGAAAACCCGGATGACTTCGAGTCCATCATTGCGCCGATTTACGATTATCTGAACGAAACCACCGCGCGTGATCCTATCGCCGATTCGTATGTGACCGACAAAATTCACAGCGGCGGCATGCACGCGCGCCCCGTCGTAGGTGGTTTCTTCATTAAGATGCTGACCGACCGCGCCACTTGGAAAAAGTGGTCCGCGCGCGACACGCTTAAGCCGGCAGACTGGGCGCCGCTGCCAGCCTCGCCGATTATTACTGTGATCGTGCCGACCGAACAAACCTGGCGTTATGCGACGGAAAAGCCTGCGGACAATTGGACGAAAACCGATTTTGATGCGGCGGGTTGGCAGGAGGGCCGGGCCGGATTCGGAACGCATCCGCCGGGATTTGTGCAGCACACGTTGTGGAAAGGCGACGACATCTGGTTGCGCCGGGAAATTGTGATGCCTGAAGGCGGGCATCCCAATTTACAGTTTTACGTCTATCACGACGATGATGCTGAAATCTACGTGAACGGATTTTTTGCCGCGCAGGCTTCCGGATATGTTGCCGAATATGTTCTGCTGGAAATATCGGCCGGGGCGCGCGCCACCATAAGGCCTGGCGCCAAGGTGACGGTGGCGGTTCATTGTCATCAAATCAAAGGTGGCCAGGGCATCGACGTCGGGTTCGCCGACGTCACGGAATAAGAAAAATCTTACGCAACGCGTGCGAAAACAAGGTTTGTTCCACCTTGCATCCAACCCTGCGGCAAAAAGGGATAAAAACATTGCAGTTCGTGCCTTTCGCCAGATAGCCGCGAAGGATTAGCTGGCGATAAAAAACCCAATGTCCTCGCGGTGGCTGGCTTTGGTCCGTTCTACAAACGGCAATGCGACGAGATAATCAGGAACCTGTGTGCTTGTAATGGTCTGAACTTCGCAATTAAAACGAAGCTGCAAACGCGGTGAGGTGTGAAGCCAGATGGATTTGGCTGTCTTTTGATTTGCCATCTTTTGCGGTCTGAATCTTTAATTGATCTGCGGCCTCGGCAACCGTGACGCGCGGCAGGGCGACTGCGTTGCGCTTCATCCAGTCTCGGCAGACTACCGCCAGCGTTGCCTTACCTGCCAGCATGAGGCGCACGTCGGCAAATTCACGGTCGGCAGCCTTGAGTTTCAAGGCTGCATTGTCACCAGTGATCGTTGCTTCAATGGCATCATTGGCGGCTCTCTTTGCATCTTCAATTGTGGAACGCCAAGCCTGTTTGCGCTTGTCCTGCTCGCGGAAAAGAACGCGAAATAAATACTACCTGTTCCTTTGAAGTCGGTTAATGGTTGCGGAAATTCCCTGTTTCGTAACCCGAAACGGGAATGTTATCTTCACGCAAAGTAGTGCAGCAAATTGCGTAGAAGATTCAAGAACTTCCGTATTCGCTTGAAATGATGGTGGAGCCAAGGAGGCTCGAACTCCTGACCTCCTGAATGCCATTCAGGCGCTCTACCAACTGAGCTATGACCCCATCCACGAAACGGAGC